>Ga0209488_10000257_pt1 | contig 42812 bp, 52 predicted proteins | sample Rivendell_Oct201_8_FD_188349 | JGI IMG/M metagenome (GOLD analysis project Ga0209488, IMG submission 188349) | Vadose zone soil microbial communities from the Eel River Critical Zone Observatory, Northern California, USA -... | ecosystem: Environmental > Terrestrial > Soil > Vadose zone >...
CCTCGCCGAACAGTGCGGCCTGCTCGGTCTTGGGCTTGCCGACCTCGCGTGCGAGGCGGGTGATTTCGGGCCAGCTCTGGACGAGGCCGTTGTAGGCGAGCGCCTCGGCCGGTCGCTTCTTGCGCTCGCACAGGGTGTAGAGGCGGTAGGCGAGCTGGCGGGCGGCTTCGGCCTTGCCTTGCACAGCGGCGAGCGAATGGCCATAGTGATGACAACATCATCGAGATTCTTACGCTGAAGCGCGGTGAGATTGGATGATGCGGCCATTTAGTTATGGAACGGTGATGAACTGGAAATGGGTGCCAGTGGTATGGGTTCTCTGAACCTGGGGCTTCGTTCGAATAGAATTGGTATGTTGGGAAGGTGTAATGACAATTGGCATTCGTGAGATCCGGCCGGCAGCTAGTCCACCCCGGCGCGCCCCGCAAACTGGCGCAGTAAAACAGTCCAAGCGTTGCCGTAAAGTCCTCACTTGGCGGACCTAAAGATTTGCAAAGTTGTATACTGTATTATGCCCACTTTAGTAATGGTCAAATTCTTCAGAGGTATCATCACACAACCAGTTGTAATTGCAAATACTCAGAGTAACGCGAGCGCTTGCCACTAGGTCCACAGGTCAACGTCAACGTTCTGGCCCTGGGTCCGAGTCGGCGCGTAAACCTTACCACTTCCCAACTGCTGTCTATGATGTCCTCCTCTGTGAAAACGGCTGTTGGTCTGAGATTTATAGGTCCGCCGTTGCGCAGAACTTGAAAGCTTGACTGCGATCTAAATTTCCTGCAGATATTGGAGGTTCGAGTGTTGCATTCGCTCACATCCCCTGGTGCATACATTTGACAGCAATGCACATATTCGCCGGCAGTTAATCTCACGGATCCGGTCTTTCGTGGACGATACCATGGCCGCCAGAAACACGGTAGTCAGTTGGCACAATCTTTCGTCCAGGCTACTTCTGACTTCAATCCTCGTCTTGTAGATGACTTTGCCGATATGCTGGTACGCTCCAGACGTGCGGGCGTCAGATCCATGATCATTACTGGTGGAAGTCTCAGAGAGTCAAAGCTAGCATTGAATCTCGCGAAGGAGCATGGTACGTGGCCGGGACCTCATCTGTTCTCAAGTAGAAGTGATCAGAACTGTCCTCAGATTTATATGCGACTGTTGGATGTCACCCAACGAGATCGACAGAATTTGAGAAAGATCCAACTGGATATTATAAAGCCTTGGATGAACTCGTTGGGGCGAATCTGGGTGGCCCTGGTCGAGTCGTAGCCATAGGCGAATGCGGTCTGGATTACGACAGAACCCACTTTGCTTCAGCCGCCATCCAACAAAAGCATTTTCGTGAGTATAACCACGTATCACGTCTCTGTCTTCCTATTGCTGATTATATATATACAGGCTCTCAGCTTGCCCTGGCGAAGAAGTATCAACTTCCGTTGTTCTTGCATTCCCGCGCTGCGCACAATGATCTCGTACGGATCTTGAGCGAGGAGGGTTTTGCTGAAGATGGCGGGAAAGCTGTCGGTGGTCGAGGTGGGGTCGTGCACAGTTTCACAGGATCAGCTCAAGATGCAGTCGACTATGTGGGTGTTCGAGATTTGCCCGCTAGGCCCGACATCACTAAGTGACGTGTACCCAGATCAAGATGGGATTTCATGTCAGGTTCGTTCCGCAGTGATATCTCTTCCATCTCACCAAAGGGACCTACGTATTTACAAGTATTAATGGCTGCTCCTTGAAGACTGAGGAAAACCTGGCAGCGCTTAAGGTGGTCGATCTGCAACGAATCATGTTTGAGACAGGCAAGTCCAGTTTCTAAATGCTATCATCGCCCACTCATTTTAAATATGAAAGATGCTCCGTGGTGTTCCATGACATCAACACACGCGTCGCGAAAGCATATTGATGGCCTCCCAGCTGACCTTCGTGGGTTGTTTCTCCCGCAGGCAGTGCGGCCAGAAGCGTTTGTCTCCGGGCGGCCTGTGAAAGGTAGAAACGAACCCAGCGCAATCGGGGCGGTGGCTTGGGTCGCTCATAAGGTCAAGGAAGAGGTGCCGTTTGAGGAGTTTGTAGAACAGGGATGGAGAAACACGATCGAACTATTCAGGCTGAGCGAACTTGCTACCGAGCGCTAATGGGGGGACACATCACCAACACTACATAATCTTCCTCTCGTTTTCAACTTTATTCATGATCAACTACTATAATGGCGGAGGGGTACTACATTCTACAAGTTGGTCTTGCAACGGCAGGAATGATATGGTATGGCACCATTTGGTCCATTGGACTGCTCGGCTGCTGGACCGCGTGAGTAAAACTGTCGTTGGCAATGGCCTTAAGTCTGACGTGGTGAGTTGACAGTCGTAGGTGGTATCGATGTCCGCCAAGTCCGCCAAGTCCCTCACACCCATCTTCTGCTCCTGGTGTATCCATTTTACGGCCTTTGAAAGGTTTCGATACCAATCTCCCCGAGAATCTCGAATCTTCATTCAAGCAAGACTATCCAAATTTCGAAATTTTGTTTTCAGTAGCGGACGAGGATGACGAGGCGCTGCCGGTTGTACATGAATTAATCTCAAAGTACCCTGATGTCAATGCTAGAGTTATTATAGGTGCGCCGCTACCCATGAATAAAAATGATTCCGATCGACGAGTTTTTTCAGGCGACGAGGAAGTTGGTGTCAACCCGAAGGTCAACAATCTAATGCGCCCATACAACGAAGCCACTCACGATATCCTCTGGGTACTCGACTCCAATGTCGCCGTTGCCCCCGGGACATTAACTAGAGCTATCACCATGTTAAACGGACCCTCCACTTCCCAATCCATTCCTCCTCGGCGACGCATTGCTCTTGTCCATCACGTTCCCTTTGCAATTTCGAACCAAGTATCTTTCGGAGCCGAGGTTGAAGAGGTATTCCTCAATACGAATCACGCTAAGATGTATATCGCGATCAACGCGGTCGCTGTGGACTCTTGCGTCGTGGGCAAGTCAAACCTTTTTCGACGCTCCGACCTCGAACGACTCGATGGCACCCTCGTCCGCCGACAAAATAATGACGGTAGCAGGCAGGGTCGGGGACTTGCGGCGTTCGGCCGCTTCATCGCGGAAGACAACATGATTGGATTGGCCTTGTGGCACGAGCTGGACCTACGGCATGGCCTTTCTTGCGATGTTGCGTACAACGCTTTGGGGTACATGAGCCTTTCCGATTACATCCGACGTCGCATTCGGTGGATACGTGTCAGGAAGCACATGTCCCTTCCTGCTACCATACTGGAACCCTTTACCGAGTCGGTTATGCTCAGCGTCATGATGGCAACGTGTTTGCAATTTTTGACGGGGATTTCAATCCGGCTGTTCCTTCCAGCACACTTTTTTCTGTGGATGCTGGTAGACCTGGACGTTTATGCGTCACTTGCTGGGCATCCACTTCCGCGTGGGAAGTGGCGGAGTTTTCTAGTAGCGTGGGTAGTACGTGAATTGCTTGCATTCCCTATTTGGCTTCTGGGCGTTGTCGGGAATGAGATAGAATGGAGGGGAAGGAGATACAAGATACGACGGAACGGGGAGGGGGAGAGTATTCGGGGTGGTGTGTTGTTGTAATAATTATTAGAATATCCTCGGCCCTCGGCCCGGTGTTACTCTGGCTCACTCTTTAAACCACTGCACTACATCACTTCTTTCGGTTCAGTGAATGGCGGACAACGATTCTGTTCGGGAGAGAATCATATCCTCTGTCTTCAATCGGCGAAATGCAACCAGTGTTTCCGGGGAGACTTACGTTTCCCACCTCAAGATTCTGGAAGACGCTGGAACAGAAGCGGACCTCAAGCCGAGGTTCATTTTATTGGCCCGTACGCCCAAACCGTTGCTATGTGTAAATGGTATGCTATAGTCTACCCCAGGAAACGCCGGCGGAGAGGGCCTCATCCATAAATCCAAGATGAATTCTAATGGGACGTTCTCTGTTGGGAAGACATGGAAGCTTGTCGAGTTACGAGCTATCGAGGTGATCAACGTGAGTTTAAGCTTGCATTTGAACGTCTTACTACGCCCTGACTCCAATGTAGCCCTTTTCATTCAATATTACCCTTGCGAGGACGTACAAGTGGAATACAGAAGAATCGAATGAGCAACTGGACTTTCTCCTTACTCTCGTTGACCTCTTCCGGTCCGTTTCCAGTGGCTCTCTGCAGGTAAACGGGCTCCCAGAACCAAGGACAGACATAGGTGAGATACACTTCCGTCTGTATGATCGGTGACTCAACTCATCGGCCCAGCCGAAAGACCGCTCGCCTCTGATAGCCGTTGGTATGATTCACGTACACCAACGCCTCCCCTTTCTATGCCGCGGGCATCTGAACCCCGAGGATCCCGAAACGCACCTCAAGATCTGAGGGACTACGATGACCCTCCCAGTAGCTATACATCTCGGCCAGTTCCAAGAATCCCATCGCACTCTCAAAGGAGACCTCCACCCATCTCACCGCGTCCTCCATCACCTTCCGATGTGTCTGTAGGCACGACACCCTCCCCTCGGCCTCGCCAGGCTTTACAATCCTCTTCTGCAACTGTTCGGCCTCGTGCCGTACCGGCGAGTCCCGCTTCAAAAGGGTTGGGGACTCCCGAGATTGCGACATCTCAGCTGGCATCCACGTCTCGCCTTTCAGTCTCCACCGTGTTATCTGAAATGCGAGGTAATTCTACGGACTACGATAACTTTTCTGCATCTCGACCTTCTCTCGATGTACCGTCATCAACTCCATCCATTAATCGAACTCCGAGCGCCGTTCTTGCGCCCGCTGATATCCGCCGCTCGCCATCCCCTGCATCATCCTACCACTCAAAACCAAAAAGTAAACCCCAACCTCGCGGCGCCAGCGTGCCTCTAGATCAAACGCAGAGCCGCAGAGACCACAATGCTCGGATCTCGTTTTTCGATCCTGCTAATCAGTCTGCTCTCGATCGCTTGATATTTCGCGGCTCTGGGACTTCTGACCCAGATGGAGAAGAGGAGGGCACGCAAGACATTATGTCTAATGTCGAAGAAATGTTGGAAGGTTATGAGTGGGCAAGTGAGGATATCCTAGGCCGAACGCGGAGCAGAGGAGCTGTCGACCAGATAGCAGCCCGATTACAGGATGAGCTTATGGCTCTGGAAAAGGTATTTAATTCCATCATCGCTTGCAACAGTAACAATAAACGGCCTTCTATAGGCAAACATCCATTCTTTCATCGAGAGTGATGATCGCGTTGCACTGGTCTTGAAGTTTCTTGACGAGGCTATCCTCGAACTAGACAATATGGATAGTCTCGTGTCATCCTACAAGATTCATCTAAATGCAAGTTGATAGGTCGCATTTCCCAGCATTAACTGATCTGGTTCTGCCTAGGCCGTCGATGAGGATATATCTTTTATTCAGTCGCAGAACCGAGGCCTTCAAGTCCAGACTCAGAATCAACGTTCATTGCTAAATGAACTTGAACAACTCTTGGTGTGTCCCTATGTACCTTTTCCCGTTGCTATTAACATTCGGCCTGCAGAGGACCGTGCAAGTTGGACGAGAAGCATTGATCACCTTGACACAAGGCTCATTACGTGATTCAGAGGGTATTCAGGCGCTAGAAGAGGCAGCGGCAGAACTTTACAAAGCGCTGCAGGCGGGTCGAGATCGAGGTGGGTTTGGAGGCTCCTCAAATGTGCGGAGTAGTGACATACCTCAGACATGGCTGCTACCATGGAGCGTCTGGAGGAGTACCGAACACACAATGTCCAGTTCTGCAAACGTCTGTACGAATACTCTTGCATCATGTTCACAGCCCAGGTGAGCCCTCATACGCTGGGCGCCGATTCATCACATAACTTAGGGTTTTTCGTACAGTCGACATTGCTTTTGGGCGATTCAAACGGACTGTTGAAGCCCACCAAACGCGGAAGATCGGAAATCAAGAGTCACAAGGATCTAGAGAGATATCTAGATCGCTACAGTGGACTAATCCTGTATATGAAGGAGATGGGTGAAGTAACCTACGGGAAGTTGTGTGCTGTGAGGGTCTTGTAATATTTCGCGTCATTGATAACTTATCGTCGACTTTCAAGGCTTACTTCTCAGCGGCAAGCCAGCTCCACAACACCCAGATGACATCTCTTCTTTCACTATATAGTGGATTTATCAAGAAAGTACAAGATGACGATCCAGAAAACAGTCCGTGATCTGATATATTTTCGAAGCGTGTCTAACTGCCACTAGGTTTTGCACTCTCACCAACTGGCACGACTTCCCGGCCGCCAGGAGCGTTGCGGCGCACTGGTACTGTGGTCCGATCACCGATGGACGGCCGGAAAGACAAGGAGAAAGGATCCGAGGGGGGCATGACCACGCAAGAGGTACAGTATCTCTATTCTCTGCGCATTGCCGTTTTCCTTTTATGGAGATTAGGTCTTTGGCAAAGTCCTGGAGCAAATATCTCGTCAGATATATCGCGAGGAAGAGTTCATCGCCGATTTTTTGCAGATCAACGAAGCCAGGCTCACGTTCGCAGATTACATGGGACTGGACAACTACTTCCGACGGCAGGCTTCACGCACTTCCGGATTGAGTGTGCAAACGACCAAACTTGTGCGCGGTGCCATGGACCTCATCTTCGGCTTCCTGCCTCTTGAAATGAAGTCTTGGATCGATCGTGTGATAGCCAAAGACAGCATGTTTGTTTTTCTTCCTTTTTCGTCTTTGTGCCATGCAATTGATCGTACTCCAGACAGATCATCGGCGTTCTGGCTACTCTCGAACGGTTCTTGGCCGATGCTGACGAACGGGGAACAGTATTTTTCATGAACTTCTTGGACAAACAGCACACGCGACTGAAGGGTCTATTCGAACGGCATGTCGTACGTCGTGATATTCTTCACAGGTGGAGATGTCGACAGAATTTGTCTATGTAGGCTGAGCAAATCAAGGCTATAGAACAAACGAAGTTAACTAGCAAGAAGCGCAACGGCGTGGCTCACTTTATCAGATATTTCCCGGTCTATGTTGGGCGCGTAGAGAGCCAGCTTATTGGCGCGGACACGCTCGAAATTCGACAAAGCGTGGACGGCGCGTATAACAGGATTGTGCAGACCATGTTCGATTCCCTAAAGCTTATGGCCAAGATGAACGGTGAGGATGAGGATAAGGGACAAATGAACTTTCACGTCATCCTTATTGGCAAGTTTAGTTTTCCTCCTCACCCTGTCGTAGCATTGATGAAATGCGGTGCTACAGAGAACATGCACTACTTTATCGCTGAAATTCGGCAGCAAGAGATCGGCTCTGTCAACGTATTCTCCACGCAAGCGGAAGCTGTGTACGATGAGAACCTCAGTGCCTACGTTAAAATGGTCCTGAGACGTCCGTTCTCGAAGATTATAGTCAGTCACTGCTACTGTGTTTCCAGCAGTGACAGTGTTCTTACGATCCTCAGGACTACTTCGATGGCGTCGAGCAACTGTTGAAAACAACGGCACCTTCGGAAGTGTCCGGCAACAGTAGTTACAGCCGGTCCGCTTTGAAGAAGGTCGTCAAGGAATATGATGCCAAAGATGTCCGGAAGCACGTGGAGGCGCTGTTCAAGCGGGTTGAGAAGCATTTCACAGAAGCTTCCGAGGTGACCACGGGAGAAAGGAGCGGAATCACCCCTGGCACGGTGCTGGTTGGCGTGTGGAAGGCGTGCGAGGAGGAGCTACTGCGGATCACGGAGATCTTTGCGAAGCGCATCGCGCAGTGCTACGCCAACACTGGCGTGTCGCTCGAGTATTCCGTCGCAGACGTGGAGGCAGCGTTCAAGCGCAACCGCGTGGGCTCGTAGCGCTGCGTGAAGTCGGACAGGGCCGCATTGTATGTCCTTCGTGCCATTTCACGTTCTGTCCTCATCACGTTGCCAGGGTGTGTCGACGACGACGGCGCATGGACGCTTCGGCGTCACTCTGATTGTTCTGTATGGTGATGATGTGAACCACTACATCACGCTGTCGCGACGCACGCGGCTACCCTCCACCTGCATGGCCGACGGAGGGGCATTGATCTATCTGCCACACCGGCTTTCGGTATCTCCGTTTGATGTAAAATGTCATATACGCACACAAACCCTGGCGAGATAACGACCGAATTGCTCCGTGTGTGGTGTGGGACCCCTTCGGGAACTTGGGAAGAATGTGAAAGTTGTCGGCGCGTCCATTACGGGAGAACTTGAGCCGCCTGCCAGTGGCTTTAATCTCATGCGATTCGATGTGCACCCTGACTGCGGCGCAGCAGCTTCCATGTTTCCGAGCGAACATTGATTTCGAGTAGGACGTCCGGCTAAGAGATAGCAGTCAACCAACGGACTTTAACGTGGCGTTGATCCCCATTGCGCAAGGCATTAAAGAAAGGGGTTACAACCCGTGCCATGCAGGGCAATCTCGTGAAAGATGACATCTGACCACTTTCGAAATGTTCGCCGCGGGCTTCAAGCCGTAGCCAAACACAGTGAGATTGAAGGGTTGTGTAATGTAACGTTACTCAAATAAAGTCGAAAGTGTCCGAGTCTGTATTTATATCATGAACCGCCAGCTCCTCCAACCACGTCTCTCAGTTGTTAGTTGGTTTCGCCGAGGTCGTAACCCACGGTGGTGTCAGAGACACCAAGAGAGGCAGCGGGGGACGGGGCTCGCTTCTCCGATGCGAAAGCATCCGAGGTAGACCTCGAAACTGTGGGGTTTTCCCCGCCACCTGGCGCCGAGGCAGCCAAAAAAGGGGGCAGACCACCCGCGACCGCGGCGCTCCACAGGCCCTGGACCGATTCGTAGAGCGCTTTCTGATTGATGCCAAGAGGCGACGGTCCATTCGTCGTCGGGTGACCGTTTTCGGTCTTAATGGGGGTCTTGCTCAGCAGGCTGTAGACGATGTCCCAAAGGGCGGTGAGGCGCGCTTGCAGGTACTGGAACGATTCGTCGCGCGCGGCGGCGATGCTGGTGTCGATGTCGGACTCTTTTTGGACGAGGTAGGGTTCCACGTAAATCTTGTAGACGTAGGTCGAGCCCTGTGATGGGGAAGAAGAGATGTGGTGAGTAAGTGCCATGTCGGCAGGGGTCAGATTAATTGCCATTTAGTGGCACGTGCCTCGAATTGTGGGAGAGAGAGGAACAGGAGGACAAGGGTTTTGATTTCCCAGTAGAACGGAAACCTGTGAAAGGGTCATGTGGGTGTGAGCTGTGTACGACGACCACGATGTGTTATGAGCGCCCCGGTTGGACTCACCAGCTCAGAAGCCACTCGGCTGTGTACTCGAAAGCGAGAACTGCGCCGATTACAACCCAGTAACCAGCCCATTTCTCTATCTCCCGTTCATCGTGAGGGCTTTTCCTGAGCGCCTTGAACGTCTTATAGGACGGCAGGAGAAAGTTGAACCACGCTCTGAGGATGGCTGGTCAGTAAATGACAGTAACAGGGGTTGAGAAAATAATCTCACGTAACAGCGCGGGAGACGAAAAACATCAACATGAGTTCAAATGCGTTCTACTTTGCGTTTACTGAGATCGCACATGGTAAGAAGTTGGGGGGACGTACTGGTTAGCTGCGAGAGACCGCCTTATTCGCTTGAGTAGCCCGTGGCAGGTTGCAAGGTGCAAGGGCTGATCACATAATCCGTCATACGTTATCGTGTTGACGTGATGTCACGATGGGCTGGACACTTTGTTCTACAGTCAGTCTTGGCTTAATACAGTCGGTGAGATCATCTATAGGTGACGCCAGGATATTAATTCCTGGGCCGGGAGGAGCTGGTCAGGTGCTTCAGAATTTTAATCAGCATTCGTAACAAAGTTCAGAGTCTAAAACTGGTAGTTCTAGTGCCTCAGCTATGGGACACGACAAGTCCCGTGAATCCCCGCTCTTGACAGCCCCACACGCATTGTACGCGCGCATAGAACTCGTTATCGCATGTCGCATGAAACCTTACCCTTTCACTATTCCCATCCATCAGGTGCGATTCAAAGTCCGAAGAACGGGATGGAATTATATCGGCGGTCACAGGCCGTAGGTTGGATCGGGGATCGAATCACACACAACCCAGATTGATTCCGTTTCCGGGAGCAGAATCCGTGGTATACCTCCGTCGTGGTTCGGTATCGTACGACTTAAGAGCAAAGAATAATGCATATCCCCGTTGAGCGTAAAGCACGTGTAATTAGTGAATCAGTTGCGTGCGTGCGTGATTCACGGCCTTGACACGGACTCGTCTTATAGAGCGCCTTCGGCCACGTGTGAATGGGGAAAGCTCCGGTTAGGAAGTTAAGATTTGATTTTGTGAGCAAGAGCCGGAGGCCATCGTAGGATAGGACAGGATTGGGTAGTAAATTTGGAGAGGAGTTGGACAGATATGTTCTAAGATGAGAGCCAATAAGAAATTGGAGAGATGAGGGAGAAATGCGAGTGAGGTGGGACGGGGATGGGAAGTTGACCGGTGGGAGAGAAGTCGAATGGCCTCGGCCCCGTTAACCGCCCACCGCCCAACGGACATTCCTCATCGCTGGGGGTGGAGCAGCTCGTAAACTAACCAAGGTGTAAGGCTGCTCGGTCCTTAACCCTTAACCTCACCCTCTCTTTCTACCCGTCCCGGTCTCCGTCTCCCGTTCAACCGTCATGAATATCACCAACGGCGCTGGTCCACCCGGTTCTCAGCTTGTCAAGAAGCTCGAAGCTATCGAAGACAGAGGTGGGGGAAAGGATATCAAACCAGTCAAAACTACCTTGAACAGGGTTCCCCGTCAGTCCGATGCTCTCTTCACCGTTCCTCTTCCCACTGACTTGAAAACATATATCCTCTATAGGTGCTTGCGTGAGTTTTCCCACCGTCAACTCTCCTTGTTGTCGCTCTGATCGCGTCGCCTATTCAAGAATGCCTGCAGAAAGCAAAAGATGCGGTGCGAGGGTGCCGAGAATCCCCCGTGTAAGCGATGTCGGCAACAATCCCTTGAATGTCTCTTCGAGAAACCGAACCGTGAAGCCTCTCTGACCGGTGAGGCTGGCTTAGAGTGCGTCTTATCTCTCCTCTTCCCTCTCGCGCACCCTTCACCATCCTTTCAGGCGGATTCGGAGCTTGGAGACCCATGTCATGGATATACGACAATCGCAAACAGCCATTCAAAATACCCTGGTGGAAATCGTCAACCACCTACGCGGATCAGTAGGTATAATGCGCTCTCCTTCCGCTTTCCCTTCCACGTACATGCATCCTTCTGTGGATTCACCCGCATCTATGTCAACCCCCGTCTCTGCGCGTCCACCGCTAGATACCGGTCATGCTATCATGTCCACTCCCCAACTAGGTTCATCAGTGCGTCCGTTAACATCTCCAGTCAGTTCAAACCCTTTGACCTCCAGCAAACAGATGTATGCTAGTCCCTCCACGGCCGCTATGCGGACCAACAACGATGGACAAGCGTCTCAGGTATCACAAGGAAGTACCGCATACCAGCCAATCACGTCACAATATCATATGCCCCCGGGCGCCCCTCCAACTTTGCCACCACTATCCAGTATAGACCATATAGGTCCTCGCCCTCAACCTGATAATCTTTCTTCAGTAAGGCATCAGCATACTGACAGTGGCCATTCCCGACATTTCGATAAGCAACCTAGTGTCCTGGGCGGGTCGGGAGCTACAAAGAGGCCCTTCCCCATATCGACCGCAACAAGCGCGGACTCCGAGGACGAGGACGACGATGGCGGCGGGCTCCCAGCTTCAGGTCTCGTAGCACCCTGGGAGGTACTACGTGGGCTGGCCGACGTTGCCGTTCAACGTGCTGCCAAGGCAAGTCAACGCTTGTCGTTTATTTCATCTATGCACACACTATTTTTGTAGGAGGACGACGCAAGCGAACCACAAAGTCGTACGAGGTCGCCTTCTCCAGACCCCAGGTCGCGTAGGCCTTCCAAGAAACGGAGGGTTCATAATATGCCACCTCGCGTCCTCAAGTTTCCGGACGGTAAGCCACACCACGTCGAAGCGGATCAATGCTAATCCACTCTCGTGCAAGTGGTGTCCAAGGGCGTTATATCCGAATCGGAGGCTCTAGATCTATTCAAGATGTAATTTTTGTTTCCTTACTCACCTACTCCTTCTAAGTTTTTTGTTTTTGAGATTCTTCCATGGCTGCTCCACTTTCCTCCCTATTTTCGATTCCTCGGTCGATACGTTTGCATCTTTGCACGAGCGGTCGCCTTTTGCTGTTGACAGTATTTGCATGGTCGCAGCCAGGGTCCGTGATGGCGGTGGTAAGATGCCTATCTCGTCGGAGGAGTGCCATTAATCCCATTTTCGCATTCTTAGGCAAACACAGCGAAGTGCACACCAACTGTCTGCAAGAGGTTCAAACTATCTCGTGTGCAACTCTGTTCGCGCCGGTATTGCGCGTAGAGGCCGTGCAAGCGATGAGTGCGTAATCTTTTGCGCTCTGATCACGTCCAAAGTAAAATCGAACACCACAGTCCTTGTATCTGGATGGTCTGACAACGGCTGGCTGAGTGGTGGCCACGCCGTTCGAATGGCTTTAGAACTTTGTGAGTCCCCCTAGGATCTTGTTGTGCATCTGAGACTAAACATCAGATGTAGCTTTGCACAAGACCTGGCCAAAGCTTCTGCGGCGCATTGAAGGTAACAAAGCATCGGACGGCCCCGAAGATAGGGAGCTCATCATTGCGGCTCGCACCTGGTTTTGCTTGTATTTATTCGAACACCAGCGCGTTTCTTTTCCTCTGGATTTGCTCATCATCTAATCTGGATGACAGGATGTCGTACGGCACTGGGCGCCCCGCCATTCTCACAGATGATGAGAGTATTTGGCAATGCCGCCTTTTATTACGCCATCCTTTGACCATTGAGGATGACATGCGTCTTGTCTCTATGGTAGAACTGATGGCGATTCGGGAGCGGATCACTAATCATCTATCACCTTTCGGTCATGGACCTGTTGACGAGCGCACCTTCGAGATATTGAGAAGTGCTTATGCGGAGTTTAAGCATTGGTACCAAACTTGGGATCAAGTTTTCTCCCAGAAATATGAGGATGCTAGTATGTCCTTCACTGACTATCGCCGTAGTCACAACGCAACTCACTGTGTGCTCAGCTTTTTACCGTCAGAGCCTGCAAATTCAACAGCTACATGCAGAGCTGTACCATAGCGCCTCGGGCCTTAGGGGCATTAACGGTCCGGAGGATGTCCAAAAGATGCCTAACTCTCAGAGAGAAGTCGCTCTTAAGTCGATTCAGATTGCCCGTCAGATTTTGGATATGACGGTCAACTCGCCTTCATATCGAGAAGGGATGAAATACGGTAGGTCGTCCGGGTAGTATAACTGTGCTTGGTCTCTGAAAAGATTGTAGCTGTTCACTATACCCATGCCACGGCAACGTTTGCTGCTTCTTTCCTTCTTCGTCTCGCACGGCTATTGTAAGTTCTTAGGGTCTTCGCTCTTGCGGTAGCCGACATTTCTCATCTCCACTAGCCCCAACGAGTGCAATGTTACCGAGATCAGAGAGCAGGTTGAAACGCTAGCCTCGCTCATGTTGGAAAGTGAGAAAATATGAAAATTTTCTCGGATAGGGTTTCATTAACACAACTATTGTCAGTTCCCGGTAAAAGATACGCTCTAACCTTGCAGTTGATGTTAAAGAGGAGCATGAAACGGAAGGCGGGTTCTACTTCCCGCTCTCCAAAACTCCCACGTGACTCGTATCAGCCCAAAGTCGAACGCCCAGCAAGCATGGCCGTCAACCAGGTCATCAATCCGACACCTCCAGCCGTGTACGATCCGTCTGCTGGTGCGATGGTTTCGCCGCAAGGTTTTCCTGTGTACCCGGCCACACATCCTGGCTACGTTGCCAATGCGGAGTATATTTGGCGTGGATTTGAGGCCACCTCGACGGAGCAACTCCCCGTGTGGCTTTCCGATCAGAGCTTGGGCGGCAATTCATTCTCTCAGAGTGGCATTGACGCATTCTTACTACCCCCAGATTACCTTCCCCCAGCGCCACAGATCTGGTAGCTTTTATGATCACCCTTACGATTTATCCTTGGTGCCTTTGCTGTATTCAGTAGAAAAGAGCTGTATGTCTTGAATATGATCTTTGTCTGTTGTGTTGATCAGATCAAGTTGGTTAAGCATTCCCTTCTTGACCATCATCATCATGTCAGGTGTCTCGCCCAGATCTACCGCTAATCCCCTCCTGCCTTCCTCGTACTCGTCGGAGATTTCGCGGTCGAATGATACGAACGATAGTGATGTCAGCGATCACGGAGCGCGTGATTTCACATATGACTTTACCGAACAACCGAGGGATCCGTGGCCTGGGCAAGTACAACCCCGACGCAGATCTACCGTCCTTTCTTCTCAAAATCAACCCGCCGCCATGGAAGAGAACCGAGCGTCCAACCCTTGGGACAACGCCCGGAGCTGGCTGTCGAGGACGGCCGCGTCGGCGCTGAAGGAGAAAGTCCCGCTCCCAACCGCGCCTTGGAAGCAGAAGCGTTCTTCATCCCAGTCTGCGAATAGCCGTACTCGTACGCACGTTCCTGGTCTCTCTACTTTGCACAACTCACCTGCCCTTTCTTTCCTTTCCTTTCTCCTTTCTCGGTGGCGCGTGATCCCGTTTTCGCCTCTGGCCACTCAGCGTTGGACCGCCGAAAGAAATTCATCCTCCTGCTCGCGAAAGCGTTCCTCACCTTTGGCGCGCCGTCCCACCGCGTGGAGGCACAGCTCTTCGCCGCGGCGGACAAGCTGCTGATCCAGGCGTCGTTCGCGTACATACCGGGTGTCATCATGGTTTCCTTCAACGACGGCGAGACGCGCACGACCGAGCTCCACTTTGTGCGCTCTGGCGGCCGCATCGCGCTCTCCGCCCTCAACGGCGTGCATGACGTCTACCGCGACGTGTTCGACGATCGCACCGAGGTACAGGACGGCATCGCGGAGCTCGACCGCATCCTCCGTGCGCCCCCGCTCTATCCGCTCATCGCGCGCTGCGGCCTCGCGTTTCTTTCCGCGTCGATCATTTGTGCGCTCGCTTTTGGCGGTAGCTTCCTCGATATGTGGGTTAGTGGCACGTGCGCTTGCGTCTTGCAATACTTGGGTCTCCAAGCGGCGGCTAAGAACTCGGTGTACGCGAACGTATATGAGTATGTGTCATCTTGTCTCTGTTCGTTGACCGTCATGCTGTTCGCTTAGCTTTGACGATCTGCGCCAGGATATCGGTGTCTATCATCGTCTCGTTTGTTGCTCGGTCCTTGAGCAGCATTCCTGGTCGTCTATTTTGCTACAGCTCGATTTCGGCCGCGGGTGTCGTCCTAATCCTTCCCAAATACATGATTTGTAGGAAGCTGTCTTTATACACTCATGCCCCCCTCCCGTGACTCACATTTCTGGCAGTTATAAGCGCTCTTGAGCTGGCTTCTCGAAACATCTTGTGTGGTTCGGTGCGACTGATATACGCCATCATCTACAGCTTCTTCCTGGTAAGCACCATCTAATCCTGTGGTGTGCCACTGGGTGACGTCTCTTCCTCCACAAAGGGTTTCGGCCTCACAATCGGTTCGGATTTATCCATCCTCCTCGTGAATCACAAACATTACAACTCGGTCGGCAGCCTCAAGAGCGCCCTCAAGGCCGATTTCATGCACGGGACCTTCACCGCCGCCAATTCCTCGAATTCCACGTCCGAGCTCGGTTTCGCGGGGACCTTCGGATTTGTAAATGTCACAAACAACCACGTCGTTCGAGGTACGACTTTTTCATCGCCCCACGACGATTCCCGCGTCCCTTTATGTCCAAGCTTTGGTTTTTGTTTTTGTGCTCACCTCATTGCGTCGCCAGGGTGCTATCGTGACCTAGCCTGGCCGTGGTACCGCCGGCCTTTCCCCTGGTGGACGATGCTCTTCCTGGTGCCGCTTTACTCGACCTTCTCTTCTCTCTCGAATCTGCAGTCCTTCAGGAGCTACCGGCTACCCGTCATGATTTTCTTCTCGTGCTGCTCCTACGCCGCGAACAAGGCTTTGAACGGGCTCTTATCCGACAAGGGCGCGCTCGCGCCTGCGGCTGGAGCTCTCGTCATCGGCCTTCTGGGGAACATCTACTCGCGGTGGTCTCGTGGGGCGGCGTTTACCTCGACGGTCACTGGCGTGCTCTTCCTCGTACCGGTATGTGTTCTCTGATGTATCTGTATCTCTGCTTTGTCTGTCTCGCTGAGGGCGCATTGCTTGCACTCACAAGTCTGGCCTTGCCCAAGCTGGTGGTCTCACCGGAAACTACGACAGCGACGTGCAACAGTACTACAGCAGCTTCACGCTCGGCCTGCGCATGATCCAGGTTGCCATCGGTGTCACCATTGGTCTCTTCGTCAGCCAAAGTCTTATCTACGCGCTCAGTGGCGGGAACAGCGAAGCGGCGATGGCCTTCTAGGACAACACCAAACTATGTGTCTATTCTACCTCGTCTACACGATGATAATTACCGTGAATGATGTACCAATACATACACCCTATTAGAAAAGACAATATGATTTGTAATATGAAAGACAACAAACAACATCTGTTCGAAAGCGAAAGCGAATAGTAAACACGCTCCAGTTGCGGAGAACCAGCGGGAAGGGGGAGGGGGTATGAAAGCGCGCTAAAGCGTTCTAACGACTGAAAAGTTGTCGGAGTTCCTCCATGCGCCGTTGCATCAAGTCTTGCTTGCTGAAGTTATGGCCCAGGGTCATGTTGGCCAGTTCCGTCTTCTTTTTCTGCACCTCGAGCAAGCGCGCTTCGATCGAGTTTTCGATGATCAACTTGATGGTGGTCACTGGTCTCGTTTGACCGAGGCGGTGCTGCATCATCAATCACCCCCCCAAGTCAATTTAGAAACGACGACTGGCGAGCGGGAGATCTCACGTACTATGCGGTCCACAGCCTGATTCTCAACAGCGGGGTTCCTGGGAGGAGAGCGAGCGGTTTAGATAAGTGGAGGATCTCGACGAGGTCCAAGTGCAACGGAATTCCCTTACCAGTATGGATCCATTAGGTACACGCGTTGCGCAGCCGTGAGGTTCAGGCCAACGCCCCCTGCCTTGAGGCTGACCAAGAGAACCTCGCAGCCGGGATCGTTCTTTAAGGCGTCCATGGCTCGACTGCGGTCCTCCCGCTTCATGGTCCCATCAAGACGATCGTAGCGAATGCGGGCGTCATCGAGGGCGTCTTCCACCCTGTCGAGCATCGACGTCCACTGCGAACTAGTGATGTGGAAAATAATTTATGTGAATATCCCATGCAGAGAGAGATGGCTGACAAAGAGACGATCGTACAAGACCACGGTTTTGACGGCACCATCGTCAATGACGTTTCCTTGGTCATCGACCATCTGAACTTCCACCGACGTGGGGTCGTAATTGACCGAATGCGGGTTGGCCTTCGAGTATTGGACGAGGTCGACGAGTAACGCCTTGACTTTCGTCGACGGGCGGAAAGTCCCCGCAACCGCAGCGCGCACCCTCTTCTCCCTCTTCCCCGACTTCCTTTTCCCCACTCCAGTCTCCGTAGCGATCACATCCACGTCAAACTCCGCAGCGTCCGTCTGCCGCAGGCTGAATTGGCACACGGGACACGGCCGGGTAATGTCCGGTTCGCATTCTGCCCAGCTTATCTTGCGCTTGAAACAGCACGTGCAGAAGAGGTGTTGGCACCGCGTCATGATAGGGCGTGACGCTTGCGTAGTGGCTGGTGAATTAGCCCGCGTGTTCGCCCGCGAAGCTTTCGCTTTTCGGCTGCGCTTTGCGGGTAGGTTGATTTCACTGTCAGCACCGCTGCCGCAGCTGGACGTCACTTCTGCGGGACAGAGCTCGACGGCACATTCAGAACACTGCGTAGTAGCGGCTTCACGCAGCAAGGCAAATATGATCGCTGCGCGAGGAGCAGTAATACCTTCGGCCATGACCGCAGCCACAGTCTCTTCATAGGAGGCTTCATTCTGCGCAAGGAGGCCTTTGCCCTTTACGAGCTCCTGATCGTCGCAGATTTGTCGAAGACGAAGGATTTTCTGTAATATCCCCACGTAGTTCTTCATGACCTCGTTCTTGTGGGACATCTCATGAAATTCTGCCTTTGACTCGTTGAAGAACCGATCATAAAGTTCCTGTTCTTGAGCATCAAACTTCAGGTAACGAAGTTCATCGGTGCGCGGGGGAAGGGTCAAAATCCGCTGGCCGTTCGAGGTCTTGCTCTCTTTCGTGCGGCGTAGCGTGACGCTTCTCATGATTGTCTGTAACCGGGCGACGCCGAGAGGCTGACCGTATTTTACCGGAGTTCCAATGAATTCTGTCCATGTGGCCTTGTCATCGAGAGGAGATACCTTTAAGAATTTGATCAGGGCAAACACATCGTCAAGTTTGTTTTGTACGGGTGTCCCAGTTAAACATAGCCGCCGATCTGCCATGAGATCACACGAAGCGCGGCATGCAACAGTGTTGAGCTCTTTGATGGAACTACGTGGGCAAGTCAAAACGCTAGACAACATTCGCTTAACCCGAGACTCACTGTGCCTCATCCAAGACTACTCTAAACCAGTGTACACTTTGAAGAGGACTAGTGGCCTCAGTCCCATTAGGGGTGGGCCTCTTGCGTTTCCCGTTTTTTGTACTCTTCGCGGCCTTTCCATTTGCCTCGTTGCCGGAATCGCTCGCGACATCTTCTCCGTCCTCGAGGCTACGGGTTTGCTTTGAATACTCCGTGGCTAGGGTGGAATATGTGGTGATGACCACATCAAAGTCAGCAAGGAAAGTGGGATCAGGGCGGCGCGCATTGCCATGGTACACATAGACACGGAGGGAGGTGCATTGCTTCTCCCGCGAACTCGTCGTTCCATCGTCTGACGGCTGCCCATCTGCATCTGTACCGTTGGAGAACATTGATATCAGAGTGGGCTGCGTGCTCCCCGGATCTGGATTTGTACTGCTTCCCGAACCCCCTGAGACATATACGGGTCCGTTCCAATGCTCGCGAAACTGGTCCTCCCAATTCGCGACAGTGGACAGTGGGCAGACAACCAAGGTAGCACGGCTCTTGCATTTGATACGACAAGCCCTAGCATATTGCTCTTCTGCTAGATCATGGGCCTTTGCCTCCTTTGCCTTTGCTTTGGCAGTTGAGACGGATGACGTAGAAGGAGCGGGCATGCCCCACACACTGCCAGCAAAATGCTCCGCAGTGAGGTCGGACTCCTGAGGGAGAGGTGGAGGAGGAACTGGAGGAACTAGAGGTACAACCTCAAAAGCTTTTGCAGCCCGGAGTGTCACGGCAATTAGAGAGACGGTGCTGATTGTCTTGCCTAAGCCCATCTTTGAACGCGCGCGGCGCACGTCAGCAGGCCGAATGTCCGTACGGCTAAGGTCGCACTCACGTCGTCGGCCAAGATGGCACTTTTCGACTCACGAGGGACTTCGGAGAGTTCTGTTTGGGTCACGAGGTGACACCAAGACTTCTGACCTGTAATAGGGTTTGGTACACACTGCCACAGAGTGGAGCGGTTGCTGCCCCGGTCAAGCTCTTGTTCTCTTTCGAGAAGGAAGGTCAACGCTTTCTTTTGATGTGGGTACAAGAGTGTTCCAATCTCAGACGCTGGATAAATAGAGGTCAGAGGGCACAATGGCCCACGCGGAGAATGTACACACGAGGTTCTGTCTCCTCAAACTCTTCATCGCCTCCCAAGTCCTTGAACAATTCATCGACCTGAGCGCGTTGTACCTCGACGGTTTTTCCGGATCCGGTGGGGGTCGACCATCGGCTGGAGCCTCCGCCTGGACCGCTATAGTCGGTGCGCGGTCCGGTTATGAGAACGCGTGCGTGACCCCCTGTTGACGGGTTGTGGGGATTGTGATAGAGAACATGAGTGGGTGGTATTGAAGGGTGCTCCAGTAAGAAGCCAGATTGGCGGAGGAAGTTTCCGACGACTGAGATGTTACCCTTGGGCGTGTACACAAGGACGTCAAGTGGAAGAACCGGGAGCTGTGCGAATTAAGTTCACAGGAGAGAAATTAAAGGTATGGTACGCACATGCCGGTTTCCTCTGCGGATTCTAGACTCTACGCGTATTAGACCTTTCCCTAGCATGGGTCCGAGGACCGACGCGACCTTTTGCTCGACGACGGCAAAGTTCTCGCCAGGATGAATTTCTCCATGTGGGCCCCTCTTATTTGGCGTCCTTATGGAAATAGTATCTTCGCTTCCTGTGTGGTGTGGTGTGCGCTCGTACAGCAGACGGACAGGACCCCAGACTGGCTCTGAACTTGATGGTTCGGAGGGGGGTATGTCCAGATACGCGGATGGATACACTATGAGAGCCGTCACGTCCAGGCGACCTATGCAGACAGGTGTTTTTGGCAAGGCATTCTCAAGTGTAGTAGGCTGCGCCGCGGGAAACGGTGATGGTTGCGGTTGAGGCCGAGGTAGGCTAGGCGGCGGTAATGGAGCAGGAGAAGATGAAGGCGAATGGGTGAGGTCGATCACGTTGTGACTTGACTGTCCTGGGGATGACGGCAGGTGGTTGGAAGGAAGAGAGGTGACTGGCATGCTGACCATTGATGGGGGATGAGAGTTCACGGGGGTAGTGCTTTGGGGATATTCGGAGATGGAGGACGCGGAAGAATTGGGAGAGCGGTGACGATACGGGCTTGCGGGGGGGGAGGAAAGAGGAGGGAGAATTCGAGATTGGGAGAGAGGCCGGAAGAAAGGGGATGGAGGTGGGGGAGGAGGGCCTGACAGGGAAAGGGATTGAAATGAGTCAAGACGGTCGCGGGTGGGCATGGACTGGTTGATAGAGTGTTGAGCGATTGATGGAGAAGAATGTGGTGGTAGAAAGTGTGTGTGTTCCATGTCAAAATGTCGTCCTAGGAAGGGGATTGTGGTTTTCATCCTCCACTCCTACGGCGAGCGCTCACTCACACTTGCCTGCCCTGCCAGTTGCGGCTATCTCGGCGGCTGCTATTACTGCTTAGTCACTCCACATCATTCAATTCACACGCTCGGCCCTTTTTCTGAAAGGCAGTGCCAATGAACAGTTCAGGCCGAACTGAGGTGGAATAGCAGTTCGCGCTATGGGTGATCACAAATCTTTCGGAGTAATCTCGTTTGTGAATGACGTATATCACTGCTCGGGCTGCGGAACGATTTGAGCAGACAATTGTGGGCCCATAGTCTCATCTTGTCATTGTTCGACTGCCTGTGGGAAAGGCTGTGTGGATGATCAGCTATCTCTGTTGCCTTGATTTGACAAATCGAGTGGCAGCGCAAACATTAAGTTAGAAACTATCCGTCCGAGACCGCCGCCCCTCGCTGTGCTACGTCGACTGTCGAGGTGAAAGAAACACTGCACGGGATTAGAAAATCCTATCGATTTACGCAAATGTTGGCGGCCACGCAAAGTTAACGATCGATCAGTTTCAACTGTTTCTGATTACGGTCAGAGACCTTGCACCCTTAGTTTCGGGAGCAGTTCAACTTTTATCAAGACGCGACGCTCAAATTTGAAACGACGAGGACAAAGACGAATGTTTGAGTTTATGAGGGGTACATCTCCTATCTCCGGAGCGCCGTACACTACACCAGGCATGCACTACCCCTTCACCCTGCTGCGCACGCGCCTCTAGTACCCCCTAAGATACACATCGATAGATCGATAGCAATCAAAAGATAGTCCACATATTCTCCGTCCTTCCCAACAATATCACTTTATTTTCTGATGTTCTTGTCAGCATCTCCTTCATGATACCAAAAAGTGTTGAGAGAGCCTACCAGCGGAATTGACCCGAAGCCCAACCCATGGCCTGGTACGCTTTTCGCGCGGCCTCCTCTTTCGCTATCTGCTTGCTTTTTCCTGCCCCTTTACCTTTCGGTATTCCGCCAACTAATATAGAGTAGAGAAATGACTCAGCGTTCCCGCTTTGTCATCAAAACAGCCATGACTTACCAACGCAGTCTACACTCCAGGTCAGTGCGTGGGGCTCTCCCGACGCCATCGCAGGCCATTCAACCTTGACCGAGCGCTGCATAGCCAATTGGTTGAAGTGTGCCAGGAACGACCCAGTGGGTGCCGACGCGTTACCCGGGAGAGGGGGGGGAGGGGACGCAGGTGGCGGTGGTGGTGGATTGCCCGGGTCCGTGCTCGTTCCTGCGCCCGGAAAATTTGGAGCTCCTGTTGCAGAGGAAGTCGGTTGGTAATCTGGGTCTACCAGTGGATGAATCCACGTTTTGACGGTCGCGTAGCCTTGTTCCACGAACACAGCCCCCACGTAGGCGTTGAATAGATATCGCGTCTCCTGTTTAGCCCTACGTCAGTATGAGTTGATCGCCGATCTGAAATCCACATTTAACATTGGGGAGTTTCAGTTCCTGTCGTTGCTCAGCATTGCATGCAACCTTGTCTCGCAGCTTGTATTGGGTAACCCACTGGTCGTACGCTTCGTCTGACAGATGAGTTGTTTGATCGTTCTGTGCCGGATTGGTATTAATGCGGGAATCCTGTGCCCATTTGAGCAGTCGAGGGGTGCACTTACCTCCAGTTCTATTGCGGACAACATCGGTCTCTTTTCGAAGAGTATTTCCGCGAGCGCCATCTGCAGCACTCGTTCTCCGATGAAGGCGAGGCGCTCGGCATCTCCGAAGCGTTCGTTAGGCGTAGGGGAGGATTGGAGGGACTGGTGGATGAATATGGCAAGGGTGGTTTCGCTTTGGACGGATGGAAGGACCGGTAGAGAAGACATCTTTCGCCGAGTTTGGATATACGATTGCTTGCAGAATTTCTTCGGTATATCCCAACGAGAAGAAGGTGATGCAGGAAAGGTCCTACTGAAGGGCCTTTTAAGAGTTCGAGTGGGTGCTTGAGAAGGGCCTGGCTGCGGCGACACGGGCAGCATCGATATCAGTGCCAGTCACGGGGCCTCGTGTCTGTGGTGCCACTCGTAGTATGTGGCGTCAGTGCTTATCTTGAGGGGTGTTGACGAAGAAGAATGGCCTCTGCTTCCGTGTTCCGTGGTGCGCCGTACAGAGCTCGCGGAGAGTGAATGCTGGCAGACTATCATTCAAGTTCAAACAAAGGACCGGATGGCGACTTCCCAACTATCTCTATGAGGCAAACCGATACAAAGGCTGAGAGCACGTGACAAAGTGGGGCTGCTGGACACCGCCGTCCAGTCCCTATCTACTACGACGAAATATACGGCGTTCTATACTATATCAACACGGGATTACGGTGTATTATGGTCGTGCAGTCATTGGCTGCTTTACAAGTCATTCCTTGTCTGAGTGCCCTCACTGGGTCTGACCGAGCATGCGGCGCTGTTCGCTTCTCAGAACTGCATGCAGAGCGGCGACAGTGGCAGTGTGCCCTGATTGAGATTCGAGTCTGGAGATGGCAGCTCGTATACTATCCACATGATAATGATAAGCGAAGACATTGCAAAGTCGAAGATCAAGGACAATACCTCTGCGGACCCTCAGCGGTTATAGGACAATCTATCAAAATGTGAGGCGGCCCTCCACAAATTGGGCAGCTCGGATGACTCGTCTTTTGCTTCTTCGGCGCGCGCCTTGGTATCTCGGACAGACGTTTCGGTAGCGTGGGTGTCTCTGTTGGTATGCCCCTGGAAGACGTACTAGAAGATGGTACATCGTTATAGCGCAATTCATCTCGACGAAGAGCTCGCGGTTCGAGTTTGAAACGCGAAAAGGACGATTGGGCCTGGGGCGCATTCAGGGTGTTGGGCACGACAACCTTCGCGGAACCTGACGGCCTACTTTTGTTCTTCTCGACCAGTCGTAAGGGTTGGCCATGGATAAGATGAAGGTGCCCTCGCATTTTCAACGTCTGGTCAATCATCGCAATGGCATCGCGCTGCCAAAAAAAATTGTTACGGGTTACACAGCGCAGTTTAATCGAGGGTTACGTACGCGCTCTTCGAACGACTCGTCCGTCTGGTCGGTGAACAGTATCTTACGGTACCGTACGAGATTCTCTGAGCGCTCAGTCATCCCGCAAGCGCCTTGATGAGCATTCCCGCACATGGCACAGATGGCGATCTCCTGTGAATGCGCCGGCCTCGGTCGAACATCAGTCGGAGTCGACCGGCTGATGTGATCTGACGTGGACGGGGGTTGGATTTGCTTCTTCAACGGCTTTATTGTCAACATTCCTAGATTTTCCCTAATAGGGGCTCCTAGTTCGGCCAAGTCTTGAGCGACGTCGTCGCCCAACTGTTCATCGCCGGAGTTCTCGGACGGATTCAGATTGTCATTGACATAGGCGTCTGACTCATCGGATGTCGTGGTTCTAGACTTCTTCCGCTTCTTTCCCCGAGGTTTGTCTCTGACTGGGCTGTCTAGGAAATCTAATTTCTGCTGGATGGAGGTGAGTGCCTTTGTTATGATGGGAAGCACACCCGAATATACCTGATTTTCAGCCGCAATTGCAGCTTTTCGGCGGACACCGCGTCCAGTACGCTCCGTTGCTTTCATCTGGGCTTGCTCCCTCGCAATGAGCTCTAGAGCATGCGCCCAAGAATCAGGGGCCGCCATACGTTCAGGTGCTTGGTCTTCTAGCTCCTCCAGCGCGTCGTTTTCTGCAGTCCATACTTTCGCAAAAGAGAAAGCCTGGCCAGAATCTTCGCCTGTTTCCACGGGTGGTGCTTCCTCTGTCTCTGTCTTCTCAATCAGCTTTTCAAGGTCCTGGTCCGAATCTGAAGAACATGAGTAGCCAACTTATGAATAGGTTAATCTAAGCGTACAAGTAATGTCACGAGAGGGTGCCGTCTCGTCGAACAACGCTAGAGCACCATAGGTTAAGGTGGATTGGACATCACCACCACCTTCGTCATCATCCATCTTTTGAACGATGACATGATCTAGAACCAGTTTCTTCTTCCCAGTTTGCACAATGCGCTCTATCGAATACTGTTAGCTAATAATTCGACATTAGTGCCATTTAGGCGCACACCTTCAGCTGTATCTTTGGCCATCAATTTAAACACCAAGCATGGTTTCGTCTGGCCGTAGCGATGAGCTCGAGCAATTGCCTGAGTGAAGTCAGAATGGAGATCGAATACGAGAGCAGAAGTCATACTTGAAGATCCTGGAGATGACGATTAATAATAGCGAACATCGAGAGAGATGCAAAGAGCGTACCTGGTGGGGATTGAAATCAGGATCGAAGATGATAACAGTGTCTGCGCTCCACAAGTTGATACCGACTCCTCCCGCTCGCGTGGAGAGAAGATACACGAAGACATCGGACCCAGGACGATTGAACTCGTCCATGCCTTTCTGTCGCTCCGACTGTTTCGTGTTTCCGTCCTGACTTGGAATAAAGGAAAATTGAATGGCGATGTACGTTTCTCACTCACCAGTCGCAAGAACTTGATTCCTTCCCCGTCAAGGAAGTCTTCAATAATATCCAGAGCAATGACAAACTGCCAAAGTTGCATTGATAATAGGATGGTTTCTATGCGAGGCAGCACATACTTGGCTAAATAGTAGCACTCGATGCCCCCTGGCCTTGAGTTTGGGTAACAGCGCTTGTAAGAGACGCAGCTTAGCGCTTCCAGCTACGAGCCTAGAGTGAGCTTCAAGCGGGCTCAGTCCTTTCGGTTCGATGTCATGGGAAACAAGGTACGGGTGCTGTATGCACCTACGGAGATCGTAAGAAAACCTTATCTGGGACGTTGAAATACGTACTTTCGAAGCTCCATGAGAATATTGTTCATGCTACCAACCTTCGGCTTCTTTGAAGAGCTTCGAAGGTCATCGAATTTGGAGGTAAGCGTCTTCAAGATCTCGATATTCTTTCCTGCGCGATACGTAAGCACCGAATGGGGTGGTGTACTCGGAAATCCACAAACCAAACACAGACTTGTAGACCTCTTTCTGTAATGGCGCCAAGGATACTGGAACGATGACCTCGTTCTACAAGCCAGGGGTGAGAGTCGCTTCCACCTTCTAAAAAGCAACGAACTTTGGGAGGCAGTTGCAAGACTTGGCCCTTGAGCCGCCGAAGAAAGTAGGGGCGCAATCTGGTGTGGAGCTCCTTCACGAGTTCCTCAGTCAATTCCATATGATCCTTTTCGAGTCGCTCAAGATCTCCCCACTCGTTCGGATCAAGGAAGTTCATGAGATTGAATAATTCACGGATATTATTGTTCAATGGGGTCTGCTAAAACGTGAGAAGAGCCTGGACCACCCTTCCGAGACAGCACTTACGCCAGTCATGATAATCCGGTGTGATACTTTGAGCTCGTTTAGCTTTTTAAACAAGAGACTGCTGTCGTTCTTGACTAACAGAACACATCAACCATAGCCGCTACTTAAAGCATTTTACTTACGCCGCTGCCCTTCGTCCACGACTAGAACCTCCCATCTAGGGATATTCTTTATCACCGTATTGAAGTCCTTGGAGGTAATAGTGTCATATGTGGTGACAAGGACATGGCACTTTAAGCCAGTAGTCCCTTGTGTCTTCGTCGCATGTTTTAGTTCATACAGTTTAATGACTTCGCGGGATTTGGCTTCGCCGTAAAATGGAACTGCACGGATGCCGGGCGCCCAAGAAGAAAACTCTCTTGCCCAGTTAGTGATCGTCGACTGGGGAACAACAACAAGAACCGGAGCCGCGTCAAATGTCTTGACGATATAGCCTATGAAAGTGACAATCTGGACCGTTTTTCCCTGACCGAATGGGTTACGAATTAAGTAGCCGGAAAAGCATCAGGTACATGCCAGTCCCATCTCGTCCGCGAGAATACACGGCTGATGATTCCACCAATTGTCGCACAGCCAGTTGAAACCGTCAATCTAAAAGTGTTCAGTCGGTCAAAAAATGAGAGTCAGAGTCAGGAAAGGGCTACTTCACTTGGAAGGGCATGAGCTTCAGTTGTTCTTGCTGACCAATATCCGGCTGTTGGTCTTGTTTCAGAGCGTATCTTTGCCGGAATTCATTCCTTCGACGATTTTCAAAGGTCTCGATCTGCTGCTTGCTGCGAAGCTTAATCTGAACGTTCCGAGAATCCAGAAAGCGCCCGAACGCTATTTTGAATGCCGAATATCCTGGTTCACCCTGGCGTGGCGGAGAATCCCAAGTGGCTATAATTTTCGGCGTCATGCTGGGACCCAACTTTTGCAAACGTAGATACATACCTTCGTCATACCCGAGGTCGTCCCATTTGATGAAAGCCCACACGACATGGTCAATGTCATCAACAGAGAGGTCGTCCTCCTTTTGAGCCTCCCACTCGTCTATTGTTATTGTGTTCTGCGCAGATGGTACTTCACCACGTTCAAAGGCTTCGTTCCACTCCTTCCGGGCGTCAGAGCTAGTGGCGTCTGCAGACTTCATTGCCCCCTTCGACACTCCCCTCCTCTTATTCCCCTTTGGCATTTCCACATGGGGAAACCACATCAACGAATCCAAGACGCGGTCTACTGTCTTCCAAGCTGGCGGAATCCGACGCTCGGCATCGGGAGAGGGTAAAACCCCAATACTTTCCGAGCGAACCGCGGCCCTCGAACGAGAGCTCGAATCATCTAATTCCTTACTTAACCCACCGACCCCTCCCTCGGAAACCGCGTTGGCAACTTGGTCTTCTCGGACAGCATGCTCCAAAAGTTCAACTTTTGGCCCATGTACTAGGAAATGGCGTAGCAGCCCTGCATGGATAGAAGCCAGCCAACCGTGGGGAACCCATTGTGCTCGACGATAGCTCCGGTCTTGCCATTTAACGAGGTATTCGCGAGGCAAGGCCATCTTAGGGTTGACCGGTTCGCCGGGCAGTAATTCGGGCTGCGGTGCGTTGGCGGGGTATGGACGCCAAGCCAGGATCTTTTCCGCGCGGTACACAAAGGATGCGCAGTCGGTACATGACCAACCTCGATCACGCTGATAATATTCAGCGATAGTTTCGACGTCGTCTCCTTCGGCAATGTCCTTGACTACTCCGTCAGGAGGGGGGAGGTGCGCATAGTGGGAAATGCGCTTGCAGAGCTTGCAGCGGAATAGCAGTTCTTCGGAAGGTATTGCGGGGCTTTTGGGATGACCCCCGGTAAGAGGATTCTGCTCAGAGAGTGTATCCGTTCCTTCGAGTCTTGTGGAATCCGCTTCTGCGACAATCGCAGAACCCAAGGGGGGAGCATCAGCCTCAGCTTTATGGGAGCTCGAAGACTCGGGTTCGAGGGCAACCGTCTTGCAGTTCATGCAAATGCCGCCCTTCGAACACATAGAACAAATGAACTCCGTCGTCTGATAAGATTCGAGACCAGACCGCTTCGGGGGAAGATCCATTAAAGGATCTTTGCTCTTGTTGCCGTCGACGGTCATGTTCTTTGCATCCGCAGAATCTTTTCCGCGCAGTGCATTCAGAGCAATAAAGTCTCGCTCTTGAACGGCCTTGAGTATTTCATCGCGCTGGGTACTGGCCAGGCATCGCCAGTGTGTGGCTAGAGGACATTTCATGCTAGGAGGAAGGGTGATCAGGATGACTCTAGAATATAAGAGCATCAACTTGCCATCGAACCCATCCGCCTAAAGCGGCTAATTTGTCTTCACTGTCGCTGTCCCCCTCGAATTCGTCATTGGGCTTTCGTGTTCCATTCTTCCTCTTTGCAGACTTTCTTTGCTGCTCGAGTAGGACATGCGTCGGCTTACGTTGACACCTTTCGCACGTGTGCCTGTGTGCAGTCAGAGGGCCGTTCTCGAGTTCGTCATATTCCAAGTCAACAATACTACGGATATGTCCGTAGGCAGGACGGGAAGCCTTTCCGCGCTTGGGAACCTTGACTTTGCCCTTCGTCGGTGGAAGACGAGTGGGGAAAACGTCTTCGTCAGAGAGAGAATCCGATTCGCCGTCCTCGTAGTCGCGGTCCGCCATATTGGTTCTGCGCAAGTGGCGGACGCGATTGGACCTCCGAGAAGGACCCACGCTATCCGAAACATTGGTACCTGGACCATCGCTCTCGCTATGAGGGCGCTTGCGGAGTCGTAACTTTTTCTTTTTGGGACTGAAAGGAAGGTCAGTGCGCCCCCGGCCAGTTTTGATCGCGGAACGCCTTGTACTTCTCCGAGGTGGTGATGAAGTCACACTCCAAGCGTCATCGTCGTCAGTAAGATCCGAAACGTCGTCTCCTTCTGCAATGTCACCCTCCCATTCCTCGTCTGACTGGACAGATAAAACTCGTTTCTTATTCCGCCTTCTGAACTTCTTCGAGGATATCCTGATGAAGATCTTGGGACGAGAGTCGGGATGGACATTCGAACCAAAAGGGTCAAGAGTGAAAAGTGCACCGGTCTCCTTCCTGCGTTCTAATACACGAGGGTGGGAATGGGCCGTTTAAATGTGTACTAGGGTGAAACAGTGATTTGCTCACTGTAATCGGAGACAGAGTAGGGGAATGCCTCTGCAAAGGCCGACGCTTCATACTAGTATCATGGAGTGTAGGAGAGAAGAGTTACTACCAGCAAGCATAAGCACAGTTAATAGTACACTTACTCTGTGTGCCAGACCATCGGTGTTCTCTACATAATACCAAAGGATGGGGCCGTCCCAATACTCTCCAATAATAACACGATCGGATAGCGGGAGTCCGAAGTCAAAATCTTGTGGGAGATCGCGATCCGAAAGAGCTTCGTATTTGATGCGCTCTGCAGGAGCTAACGGAGGAGGCTCGATGTAGGCTGCCGCTCTGCGAGCATTATTGATTGAAGACATATCAACGACCGACGAAGGTTCTGGGGTGAGGGAGCTCTCTACACTGAAGGGGTTTATTTGCGAATTTCCGAGATGAAGCATGATGTACCCAGTGGCCCTCAACAAGGTGCAAGAAAAGAAAGAGCAATCACCGTCGCGTCGCGCGTAGTGAGGCGCGTTTCCACAATTGGCTAGTGTCTTACATAATAAACGCGCCTCCTCCCTCATCGACTCGGACGGAGCAGACGACGACCGACGACCACAACGATTCAGAATGTCACGCCAACCACCGTTTCCATCAAGACGCACTGCTATCTCAGACACAGATTCATTCCCGTCTTCATCCTCGACTGTAAGGCCTTTACAGATAAATCGTACCCCTCGACCTACAACCCCGAGCAATGGCACAGTCGTCTCAAACGTGAACAGCTCTCCCACAGGGCCATCCCGGCCCCAAAGATCCGATCTTCGGGCCAACAAGATGCAAGATTACCCCGTCCAGGCGTGGGCTTCTAGAGACCGCACGGACAGTGCGAGTACTACGAGAACAGATGTCTCTTACTCTCCTGTCAACGGAACTTCACCAAGCCCCAGAATGAGACGGACAGCCCGAACTAATACTGAGGAATCTGATGTGACATCTCCTGCATCTCTCGTTTCTGTCATGTCCGCTTTCCAGAACGGTCTGCGTAAGAAGGCCACGAAGGACGATCATTGGGAAGAACGTCAGCAAGCCATCGAAGCAGAAAACGCTACGCAGGAGCGCATCAGACGTAGGATGCCTGGACGCAAGCAAACTGGTCCGGCGAAGGCTGGTGACATCGACGGTGAGCAATGGAGTCTCTAGTGGTCGCATGCTGATTCCCGCCCAGCTGTGTTAGACCGAATAAAAGATGATTGGGAGTTCGTGATTGATCCAGAAGTAAGATCCGGATCCTATACTACTGGCGAAGATTAGTGCTAATGTAGCGGATATTCTTTTTCCCAGTTCAACCCAGTCGATCTTGCTCTTCACATTCTCGATGATTCATCCGCTGGGAAAGACATGAGCTCGTTTCGCAGGACGAAGCTTATGCTTTCCCAGGCTCTCAAAGGCTCTGTGGATAGTATGTCACGTCCCTCATGCCGTTTGACAATGCACTAAATTCTTACAGAGCATTTCCAGGCATTTGCTGCTGCCCTACCACACCATGCTTCTTTATCGAACCACCTTGGGCACACTCAAACGCAGATCAAGAACGCGAGGGCCGTCCTCCAAGAAGCCAAAGATGCTCTGGGTAATAAACGTGCCGACCTTGTCCAAATGTGGACAAGAGGGCAGACGTTGGAGGAGATGCTACGGATTCTAGACGAAATGTGAGCTTCATGTCCACGGACCACTCTCTGGGACAATTTATTCAATCAATCTTAGTGAGCGTCTGAGACTGGTTCCTGATGTACTGGAGAGTTTGATTTCCGAAAAGCGTCTGTTGCAGGCGGCCATCCTGCTCGTGCGAAGCTTGAAGACGATAAAAAAACAGGACATGCTTGACATTGGCGCAGTTGCTGATCTTCGCGCTTACCTCATTGGGCAGGAATCGGTTCGTTCGTTCTGTTATTGTCTAGCCGATGTGCTCACCATCACTAACGATGACGTTCAGGCATTGAGGGACATCCTTATTGATGAACTGCATAATCATCTATACCTGAAGTCTTTCTGGTGCGAGAATCGTTGGGCTGCTTATACCGTCGGTCAACAGTCAAGTGAGTCATTAGGTATCGTGCCTTCTCATTTGACCGTTCCTGTTAGTTCCCAGAGTCGAGTTTGAAGACGAACCACTGTCTTCTTTGAACGATTCTTCTCAACACCCTGATTCTCCGAGCTCTCACACTATAAAAATCCCTCTGCACTCGAGACTATCTCGATATCTTCATGAGCTTTCCCTGCGCCCGAATGACGCTCCTGGCGATGTCGACGACTCTAAGATTGGTAGCTCAGGATCGGGACAAGGCGTGTCAACGATCTTCTCATACTCCAATGCCGGTGGACCTTCAGCCGCCGCCTCGTTCTCATCCCTGTCCAATATAGCCCATGTAGGTCCGAGCCAAACCGAACGGAACCCCGAAACGGACTCTTTTGTATATATCGAGACATTACTGGAATCACTCTCCGTCCTCGGAAAACTTGGTGGCGGCCTCGATATCGTTGCTCAGCGACTCCCCAGTGAAATCTTTGCGCTTGTCGAGAGCACTGTGGATGAAGTTAGCGAACGCGCCGAGTATAACCGTCGCACATCGCTATTATTCGGAGTCAATGCGGGCTCTAAGAACCATTCTACATATATCGTCACATCCAAACCTGCCGTTGCTGGTGGTCTCCCATTAAATATACCGGTTTCCCTGGTAGATACTACCCGAGCAGGGCACGGTCTGCAGATCAGTCCGCTACAACTCCGCCTCACGGCTCTGGAATCATCCACCAAACACGCGGACCACGAAGTTTTACGAGATCTATTCTGGACATTGTATTCCAAACTGGACGCTGTCATGCAAGGGTTACGAATAGTGTACGAGGTGGCAAACAGGATCGGATCGGTCAGTCGGATCGACGCTTTTCCATGCGATTTACTCATAATCTATAATGCGTTTACCCTCAGAGACGTGACTTCAGGGACTCCTCAGGGACCAGGCCCGGTACCCTTTTCCCGCTGTCCGAAATTTGGATGCCTGTACAAGCTGAGGTATGTCAAACCTGAGAATGTCCTCTGCATCAATAACGCAATTGTCTAGGTCCGACGATTAGTAAACGACTACCTAACTGACGAAGAACAAGGTGTCATGTCTGGTCGCAATCCAATATCATCAATAAATGATGTCTTGCGAGAGGGTAGATTCTCGCGAGATAAATCAAAAGTTCGTGCGTCTACCTTTGTACCTGATGGATTTTTCAAGTTGGCTCCTCCGTAGCACGTATTCAGGTTCGCAGATACTAATCCCAAACTCATTACCAAGTCTCTACGCGAACATGAAGATGAGCTTAACCGTGTCCTGAAGGACACTGTCCCTGGCTTGGCGCAAGGCTCTTCAGAGACTGCCGTACAATCTACCTTTGTCACTGTTGGGACGGACGAGCAACTGCTTGGCACAGATATACACCATCGCCTCCTTGTCAAACCCGACGCATTCCATATAAGCGTAATCTTTCAACCCATGCTCGCCTTCATCGATCGCGTAACGGGGATTCTGCCATCCGGATTTGAGGCCGCAAGGGCATCAAGTGCAGTTTTGGATGAGTTCGTCTTGAAAGTTTATCTACCACAGCTAGAGGAGAAGGTCTCTCTTTTGTTTCACCAGGCCACAACAGGTAAGATTTTGCACTTGCGTTCGGTACGATTGGAACTTAGATCAATGAAAGGGCCCGAGGCCTTCATTCCTGATCCTTCTTCTACTTGGTTATCAACTGAGCCTTTGGTGAATGTGAGTGTTGGGAATACCTGGTTGAGTGCTAGCAATGTCATTGACGATCCCACAGGCAGGCACAACTATAATGGCTCTCATCAACTCTTTATGCGTAATGCTCAGGACAACGCCGTTCCACAGGGAGAACTATGCTCGTTTAATCCTTACGGTCATTATCCAATTCTACCAGCGCTGTAGTGATCGCTTCCAGACATTAATAACACTCCAAGCAAGCGGTGATCAGGACCCGCGCATTGCACTTGGGGCACAGTGGGCCCAAATCCCGGAAGTAGCTGCATGTTTGAGCGATTTATATGACGCTTTGGTGCATATGTCAACACTTTGGTGCAGGTCTACCCAGGCTGATTCTTGTTTTAGGAAAATGTCAGGAACCAGAGCGAATTACACCGCAGAGAGCGCGACGCCGAGACTCGGCTGACCGGAGATATGTCAATTGGGAAAGAGGACTTGATTGGCCCAATGAGAAGTGTCTCTGCGCTCTGTAACTTGTATCGAAGTGTGGTATGCTTATACATTCTCTCTATCCTGGCGAATACTTATGGTGTCACCCCAAGTCGTGGTTTACGTCTGGTCTCAATCAATTGAAGGCCGTGCCCGAAGATAGCCTGTCTCCGACTTCCGCACTTCAGGTGGATCCTCCCAGTGCTATCACCCCTTTCACGCCATCCCTCCCCTTGCTCACTCCCCTAAACCCCGACGAGAAGATCCAGCTCCCTCTTTCCAAAGAAATGGCGTTGTACGTCACACGAACTTTCACCAAATCACGTGGTTCTCACTAAATACCTTAGACGGTTCCACGCACTGCTCAAGACGTATGACCAACTATCAGAGTTGATCCTACACACCATACGAATTGACGTCCGGTGCCGTGTAGCGCATTACCTCGGCCTTGCGTTGCGCCACGTGAGCATTTAATACTTGTCGTCTCATCGAAGCCTGACACCAGTCGCAGGGCAACTACCGCATAGACCGAGACATTGGCGAACCGGACCCGCACGTCATAGATCTCAATCTCGAGTTGGGAGAATATTACGATATCGTGTGTTCAACTCTCCCGCCACAGGAACAAAAGTGAGCCATTTTATCGCAGCACGCATATACCATTGAGCGCTCTCGACAGATTCGTTGTCCATGGACTCGGCCTCCTCATGGACGATCTTCTCATTCACGATGCCCGCTATATTTGTCTTGCGAATTCTTTGGGCATGAAGAAGATAAGCCGTAACATCCTTGCTCTTCAGCAATGTGTCAAGACTATTGTACCTGACGCGCGTGATGGAGAGCTTCTTCGAGCTAAGCAATACTATTCACTCTTTTCGCTCAAGCCTCCAGTACGTCGAGGCTTGTTCATCGTCGTAGCCTTCCCATCTAACTGTTGTGTTAGGACATGCTTACCTTGATTCGGAAACAGCAGGCGTTCACGTTCGAACAGTATGAGGTGATGCTTAACCTACAATGTGGCATCGACCAGAGCCGAAAGGGTCGCTCTGGAGCCCAGGCGATTGACAAAAATTACAGCATGTACATTATTGATCTGCACGGACTCGAGATGGGGGCTCAGAAGGATACCAATACATAACAATCTCTACACGATGCTGTGTTGACCATGAAACATATACTTATATAGCTTTGCATGATATCAATGGAGGGAGTCCGGCCGCTTCGCAATACTACAGACCCCATATCATTCAAGTCCAGTATTGTTAAACCTGGCACGTGACAACTGGAACCCTAATGGTAAACACTTCGGGAAGTGGCACTTTTGGTCAATCGTAAGCGATGAGATTGGTTGAACCCCAGCTACAAACACAATAGCTACCACTGTGTTATGATAACCGCGACAAAAACTAGCGGGGGAGACCGCGTATAAGAGGGGACAACACGCTAATGAGCGGTCAGAGGCCCTTGTTCCCGCGCATGAACCATGCCTGGTCAACGGCATCCAGTTCCTGGGAATGTGCTGTCTCGCGACGTACGCGCTGCGATAAAGCGTTGGCGGCTAGTGAAACCTCATACTTACCCGTTGGGCGGTTATCGGAGTCGTTCACCGGTTTACCAGGTACATACGTATATGTGAGAATCGGTATGCGGCCAAGAAGTTCCCTGTATTGCCTGCGAAGAAATCTGTTTGGCAGAACTGGTCGGTCACGGTCGACGGCGTTAGAAACAGTATGGGGTAGGTATACGGGATCGATTCTGCGGGGTGCGGGCGGCCTTTGGGAAACGGGGCCAGCAAGCGACTTGAGTTCCTCCAGTAGCCCAGCACCTTGCATGCCCACGCCTCGGACCCTGGCGTCGAGGATAGCGTCTTCTTGGGAGGAAATGTCCTGCGCTCCTTTTTGCTTCACGAACACTTCCAGCGGGGGGTACAGTCGTTTCCAGTGGTATGAGAAATAGCGCCAGCGAATGTTCACCTCTCGGCGTTTGCTAAATGGCCCAAATAGACGGGCATCTTCAGATGACGGGTCTGCTCTTGGCGGTAACGTCGGCGGCTGGCGAAGATGAGACGGTTTTGGGGTCTTCCCGGACGAGCGAGTATGAGGAGATACGAGCAACGCAGTGAGCTCAGGGCCGTACACAGGTGGACGCGAGCGCTCGACAGGTGATATGATTCGTGGGGGTGCGGGCGCAGCAGGATCGGAGAGTAAGGGCTATGATGACGGCTTGACGGCGTTCCATACGGGCGAAGAATAACACGACGTACTTTTAGAATACTCCATTTGAGCGGCCCTTTGCGACCGTATGCCAGATCTAACACATGGGCAAAGGCCTGTCTGTTGCCATTATTAGCAAGTTCTAATTTGGAGAGTTCCTACGGGAAAGTTAGCAACAGCGCTAACAAGAATCGGTTTATGTCACTTTTCGGAGACGTTTGAAAGTCGACTGTCGTGGTTTGTTCTTGCGGCTCTCATCCAACGCAGATTTGATGTCGGCAGACAGTTTGAGACGGAAAAACAGCCTACCAAAGATCACATCACAAACGAACACAGAAGGGTAGGAGCTGTAATACTTACCGAAGGTACTCGTGGGGTAAAAGCCTTGTCTGTCTTAGAAGAGATCTATAGAGTGCAAAAATGCTTGTCTTGGTAGGGGCGGTGACGAGCCATCGCTTCATTTGGCCTTCGTCAGTGCGGTGCGGCATCCGCGCGGCGAGTTCAGTGGCTCAGGCTGCTATTCTTGGGCGCCTGGCCCACTTGGTTACTGGCAATGGCAAGTCCACTCTGCAAATACAGAGATTCACTATGCTACACAATACGTGAGGCCATAGACTACGCGAAGCTTCTAATCGTAACCTTTCCCGCTCCTCTGCTTCGTCCGTTTCGTCTTTTTGTGATGCTTTTTTCCCGGTAACCCGTTGGCGATCAGCGTCCCGATCTGTACACCCTGCGTCGTGAGGGGGGTCCCATCATTCGCAACAGAGAGATGATGAGGGTACAGAACGGCGCGAGAGACGCTTTGTATTCTCCCCCCTGCACCTTTGGCCAAGGGACGAGCGGCCAGGCCCGCGGTTTCATCAAAGAATTGTCTGTCCAGAGACCGAGACTTCTGGCTTTGACCCGATAACGGCGGTAGGTCAGATGGCCCACCAACTGTACTATCAAGAGGATACGTGTTAGCATTCTTGCCGACCCGGGTGTCGGGTGCACGCTTCTTTCCAGCGAGGCGCCGGAGGGCCAGTTCCCAGTTCGGAAGATTGAACTCGTCTGCAGAAATTTGGGGAGGGGGGTGACAATATAACAGCTTTGCATTCACGTAATCTTTGAGAATGTAACGAGCGGCGCGAGCCTCGTCGGGGTTACCTTGTCCGGAGCGCGTAAACCCGCGGGCAACTGGTCAAAAGTCAGTGGTTCCTCCTAAGTCATGTGATATATGAGCAGAACCAACCAGCGTAAGAAATAAGTAGGTTTTCAGCACGTAGCGAACCATCGCCACCCTCTTCTAAACCCAAAGGTTTGATACTCAGCCCGTACGTCCCTTCGAGCACTGCTTTCGGAATCCGTCGGACTACCAGTGAGACAGGGCCGGTATGTTCGCGAAGTTGGTCAATGGGCAGAACACCGTCGCAAACAAGATCGGCCTTGGTTGTTGCAAACTGCGGAAATACCAACCCAGGGCAGTCGCAGAGGATAATTTCGTCAGACAGGTTGATCGTTTGAAAGTGTTTCGTCTTGCCAGGTGTGGACGAAACTGACACCTTTTTTTCCCCAAGCAATGAGTTGATCGTACTTGACTTCCCAACATTCGGGTAGCCTACGAGACCAACGACAAGTTTTTCGGGATGATTTCCCGAAGAATCAAGGAATTCTACACAACCGCAGGTTATAAAGAAAACCACGCAACTGATGACTGACAGAAACCCACCCGACAAGTCCGGCGCGGATGCAATGAAGAGATCCTCCAGTTCGAGGACCGAAAGTACTTTCGCCCGAGGTTCTCCGCTATCATGAGTGTCGTCGTCAGAACCTGGATTCACGTCTTCATCTGAAGTGTCACTGGCAGATTGGATAGGTTCATACGATCCAGTCGAGGCGGTAGAACTTGTTTCCGAGTTTAACGTGCCTTGTTCTCCGCCGGATTCCCTCTCCTCTTCTGAGGATGCCATCCGGCGGCTCTCAGGCTCCCCCACTGAAGCCTCTCTCAGTGCTTCCTGTCGGGCGGTAGCATTAGCTGCAGAGTAGAAGGCATAGCGAACGCCTTGTGAATCAAAGAAGTCTGCCCAGACGCGTCTAGGGATGTGAAGTCAGCACAAAACAGCTATAATAGTTATTTCGTCCTGACCTTTGCTCGGCAGTGAGAAGGTCAGCTTTGTTAATAAGTAATAAACTTTTACGTTTTCCCTTCCCTGTTCCCTGTTCGCCTTCTGCGCCCTCCACATCTTGGACATAGGTCTCTAGGTCTTCACACCGAAACTTCAGTGGATTGCGAGCATCTACGATTTGCACAACTAGGTGGGAGCGCTCAATTACCCGCCATAGTTGCCTCCACACTTCAAGGTTGCGTTCGAAGGGCGTCAGCAAGAACTTATCATGGTCTTGCAACCTGCGAAAACCGTCATCAGGAAGGATGGTCCACACATACGCGGGCGCCAAGATTGTACGTACTCTGCGAGGCCTCTCCTCCACTGGAGAAAAGCATCCTTTTCCTGACGTTCCAACTGAGCCTGACTTATAGATTTGGTCCATGGTGGTCTTCTTGGGACCCGTAAACGCTGCTTATTCTCGCTGTGCTTCTTTAGGGTAGATATCTCTTCTTCCTCTGAAAGTAGATACGGATTCCGAGATGTACTCGCTGAGGCTTGAATGATCTTCAAATTTCGGCGCTCTAGCAGAGGAATGAGCTCGAAAGATATAAGACACGTGAGAGACGCTACCTGCAGTAAATTCTGTGCCTGCCAATTGCGCCGTATTTAGGAATTCGTCTAGATCTCTTTCCTGGGTGACGGATTGCAAACGAGATGATGGATCTATGTCGGTTGTGTACTAATAAACCAGATTGGGATACCGCAATGAATATACGATTGAGGCGTACCATGCCAGATCCCTGTGTCTGACGAGCATCCTTGGCTCTACGATTGATGATTGCCCTACCTAGTCCGCTAGGGTTTGGATTTTTTGATTTTGGTGCCTGAGCAAAGTGAGTGATAGGTCTTCAAGGAATTACAACCACTGCGTACCATGATAGAATAGCAAAGGACAGATAAAACGAAGATTACGGATCACTCACGCCCACCGATATGGCCCGGACGCGGGCCGGTGATCCCTGGACACGTGATCGAATGAGCGGTTAAGATGACCCAAACTGGCCAAACTGGTTTGGCGCGCGCAACCACTCGATAGATACGATGAACCAAAATATATGCGCTAAGCTTGTTTCCTTGGACAAAATAGATGGGAAGAAAGAAGGTAAGAAAGTGGTCGCATTCCAGTATAATGCTCCTGATCTTTTCTCCAGTGTTGCTCCTTGAAGTTAACAAACCTGTTGCGATCGGACGGAACCCAGGCCTCTGGTAAAGACACGCCGCCCGGGCTATCGTCTGATTTGTGAGGTCAATCTTCATGATTTTCCAGCACTTATGTGATTCCGGACATTTACATTTCCAACATTCATTGCAAGTTATATGCGTAGGTGTACTACTAGACCCGCAGTTCTTTGTCCCACTCTGATTCTTTATTCGACAGGGTGAACACCAGCACTGGCGGCGTCATGATCTCGTGTCAGGTATTTTTGAGTGATTGTATCAGCCTCTCTCGACTTCGACTCGTAAATTCTTTGAAGGATCTCTCTACAAACGGGTTCACTTTGAACGGATATGAGGTTCGGCGCTCATCCGTTCTACTTATGGATGGCGATGTCGTGGAACTTCCGTTTTCGCGAAGTGGGTAGTGTCTACTACGCATGGTGCTTGAATCAGCTGCTAATCCTCCCGTTTCCAGGATTCAAATGCATACATCTAAGGACACAGTGCAGAGAGAGGACGACCATCTTTGACCCAACCCCGCCGACGCAACCTGCTCAGAAAGTTGAGCTCTTTCCATGCCATACTGTACGCAGACAAGCTACCCGAGAAAAAGCAGAGAATAGGTGACTTTATTGTAACCTCGCATAGCCTTGGAAGCGGGAGCTTTGCGACCGTTCATCTGGCTATGGATCGCCGGAGGTGTCGACAAGTCGCTTGTAAAATTATTAAAGCCAAGAACGAGAAGGAAGTTGAAAGTCTCACGAAGGAAGTGGATATACTCACCGCAGTTCAACACGTATGATTTCCCAGGTCTCCATCATCCTATACTGACGTGTCCCTGGGACAGCCTAATATCAACCGAATCCTTGCAGCGGAAGAGCACAACCGCTTCTTGTCGGTCATCTGTGTACTGTCTCACGTCGTAACTCACCATCATGGTCAGACATATCTTTCTACAGCTGTGCACCGGCGGTGACTTGTTCTCCTACATCACGAGTCACGAAGACAGTGAGGGTCGACTGTGCGAAGGCGAAGCAAAATACATCATGTACCAACTTCTAAAAGCGTTGCACTACCTTCACAGAAAGGAAATTTCTCACAGGGGTGCGTCGTATATCTTATGCTCAAAGGCGATTAACAATCCTCGCTCCTCGTCAAACAAGATATAAAGGTTTTGTTAATTTCTGGTTTGAAGATAACATGCTCAGTGTTTTCTTTAGCCCGAAAACATCTTGCTGCGCACTCCAGGACCCTACCCTCATGTACAACTAGCTGATTTTGGACTCGCTCGCCCACGGGCAGCGAGGTCGACGTTAAATGTTTGCGGCACGGTGTCTTACTTACCTCCTGAGGGAATTCTTGCCCTCGACTCTAAAGACCTGAAATACGTTGGAATGCCTGCGGACTGTTGGAGTGTCGGCGTCGTTCTTTACATTATGCTATCGTAAGCAGCCCGATCCTGCAACTTGAAAGCATTATTGACTATCCTGTCACTATAGAGGTTGTCACCCCTTCGATCGGCACCGAGATGCCACTGCATACGCATACAAGAGTAATTGCGATGATGCATCGCAAGTTTCTACCTCCAGTGAACTTGAAACGAAACAGAGGATCGTAAGTGGGCAAGTCGACTTTTCCGCGGTCATCTGGAACACTCTGCCTTCTGGTGTGCTTTCCATTGCCGTCATACCAATTTTATCTGCGGTGACATTAACAAACCTATAGCACTGTCGCTTGTCAAGGGGCTATTACGATACAACTATGCGACTCGGTCGACCATCGCTATGGCTCTGCAAGCTCCGTGGATCAACAATGAGCAGGAACACCTACAGCAAGCTTATCAAGAACGAGTTTCTGAGACCTGAGCTTGGTTGTTTTCTGGCTTGTGGCCATTACTTCCTGTCTCTGTCTGGATCTGAATCTGTCTACTGTACATGATTCTTCATGCCTTCATGCCCTCACGTTGCCTTGATCACCGTATCCCTCCCCTACCGAAACATAGAAACGTTCATTTCCCTGTGGACAGTCGGGATTTCACGCCTTCAAAAACCTAGCGTGGACTAAAAGTGCGCTGGAATCAGTAGCAAATAGAAATCAATTCTCTCTTACAATGCACGTGTTCTTCCGCAAAAGTGGATACCTAGCCAAATGACGAACTGAGCCTGCCCGTTGACGTGAAGAACCATTGTTGTACTTACGAAGTAGTAGCTATGATCGTGGCCCACTTGCTCTCTGACACGAACTTGTGCTTCGTCGTAGCCCGCCTTACGCGCAGCGACGAGAAATTTCTCTGGAAGGAGTTGGCCGGCTTTGTAGAAATCGTCAGCAGTTCCCTGAGTATTTTCTCGTCGATCGTCTACGGAATGGAGGGTGATTGCGACGAACGTAGTCGATAAGAATGTGAACAGAGTCAGAATGCCTGCTGATCAGTTCGGTAGCGTCATATTGTTCCTTCGCCTCATAAGCACCATTTTGCAGGTATCCAGAGAAAGCTTTCTGTCCCCACGGAGCATTGATAGGATTCGATATGGGCGCAAAGGCAGACACAGAACGGTACTGTCTCGCCTTTGATGCGAGGTATGTGCACAATGCCCCATGGCCACCCATGCTATGGCCAAAGATAGACATGCGCGTGATATCCTACGACCCCATTCAGCTTGAGTGGAGAGAAACAAATGCCGGGGTTCACGATGGGTAAACCGGAAAATTCCAGTACTTGCGGGAGCTCGAGTTGGATGTGCGTGCGCATGTTGTAATGGAGAGCATACTTTGGTTTCGTGGCGTCTAGATAGAAGCCGGCCCCTGCGAAGAGAAAATGATGAATTGTGAGTACGTTCACCGGCTTCGCGGACCACACCCGTGCCAAAATCCCAATCATCATCTTCGCCTTCAATACCCGCCCCACGTGGTGAAGTATCAGTGAAAAGGATAGCAATCCCTTCCTTGGAAGCGGGCCCGAGGAAGTTTCCCTTTTGTGCGCTGAACGGTGGTTGAGTATCCAAGTCATTGCATGTTGTTGATCAGGCCGAACGCACCCGTTGTCTTCCGTGCAAGTTAAGCCTGCCAGATAGAAAAGAACCGGAACCTTGGAGTTTGCAGCGCTTTCAGGTAAGAACAGATTGAACCTGGCATCTAAACCACCGAGAGCTGCAGACTACAGATCAAGTTGGATGTTATAAACTGGTAAAGACAATAATCGATTCGACTTACTTTGAATTTGTATTTGGTGAGGCTTCCCCCGAATGCCTTGCTCGATGACAGTGCCTCAAGGGTAGTCCCTGACATGGTGCTGCTTGTAAGTGAATGGGAGACACGGAAAGTGAGTGGGACTATGTGAATGACGTCATTGCCAGGGAAGGTCACATGGAGATGGTCAGGCGACTCACACCCACGGACAGCTCGCCATCACTTGCAGCCATCATCCCAGGTCGCCCTACGGTTATGTCTCAACATTCACCCGCTAGTATGTCACCCGAAAAGCCATTAATGGTCCAGACTCTTGGTCTCACGTACCATCGACAGTGAAGGTCGGGGGGAGACGCCTGTCCCTTCGACGTGCTCGGTCGGACACCTACGTGTCAGTTTCTCATAATGCATTGATGGCTCTATGGGATCTA
>Ga0209488_10000258_pt1 | contig 42753 bp, 51 predicted proteins | sample Rivendell_Oct201_8_FD_188349 | JGI IMG/M metagenome (GOLD analysis project Ga0209488, IMG submission 188349) | Vadose zone soil microbial communities from the Eel River Critical Zone Observatory, Northern California, USA -... | ecosystem: Environmental > Terrestrial > Soil > Vadose zone >...
GTCGGTGCGCGACACGATGATCTCTCCGCAACCATCGCAATACCACGCCGGAATCCGATGGCCCCACCACAACTGGCGCGATATGCACCAGTCGCGGATGTTGTTCATCCATTCGAAATACGTCTTGGACCAGTTGGCCGGAACAAATTTCGTCCGCCCGTCTTCGACGGCATCTTTCGCCGGCGCTGCGAGGGACTGGATGCTCACGAACCATTGCGTCGAGAGCAGCGACTCCACGGTCGTCGAGCAACGGTCGCACTCGCCCACGTTGTTGCTGAGCGCTTCGACTTTCACCAGAAGTCCCTGGGCATCGAGGTCTTCGACAATCTTCTTTCGCGCCGCAAACCGGTCCATTCCAGCGTAGACGCCACCCTCGGAAGTAATCTTCGCGTCTTCTCCGATCACGCTGATCTGTGCAAGCTTGTGCCGCTGACCCATTTCAAAGTCGGCCAGATCGTGAGCGGGCGTCACCTTCACCGCGCCGGTCCCGAACTTCGGATCGACGGCGGCGTCTTGAATGAATGGAATCTCTCGACCCACCAGCGGAAGGACGGCAAACTGGCCGACCATTTTTGTGTACCGCGCGTCAGCCGGATTCACGGCAATCGCGGTATCGCCCAACATTGTTTCCGGTCGAGTCGTGGCCACTTCCACAAATTCACCGGGCCTGCCCTTGAGCGGATATCGAATATGGAAAAGCTTCGACTCCTTCGCCTTGAATTTCACCTCGAGATCGGAAATCGCGCTCATGCAGCGCGGGCACCAGTTGATCAATCGCTTGCTGCGGTAAATCAGGTTCTCTTCATACAGGCGCACAAACACTTCACGAACCGCCCGTGAAAGGCCTTCGTCGAGGGTAAATCGCTCGCGCGACCAGTCGCAGGACGACCCGATGCGGCGGATCTGACGAAGGATATTGCCGCCATATTTCTCCTTCCAACACCACACACGTTCGACAAACTTTTCGCGGCCCAATTCGTGACGTGTGAGACCTTCCTTCGCGAGTTCCCGTTCCACCACCCACTGCGTTGCGATGCCGGCATGATCCATCCCCGGCAGCCAGAGAGTGTTGTAACCCTGCATGCGCTTGCGGCGCACGATCACATCCTGCACCGTATTGTTCAGCATGTGGCCGATATGGAGAGAACCCGTGACGTTGGGTGGAGGCATCACGATCGCAAATGCAGGCTTTGTCGACTTCGCTTCCGCGCGAAAGTATCCTCTGGATTCCCACCACCCATACCAACGGTTCTCCACTTCCTGTGGATTATAGGTTTTGGAAAAATCACCCTTCATGGGTTGTACGTTTGAGTTCTTCGCGGAGAATTCTGGTGACGATGTCGGGCACCACGTCCCAGGCAATGCTTTCAATCACCTGCAGAGAAATCTTTTGAGTGACGCGCTCGGCGATTCGGTCGATCTCTTCGTCGGACAGCGGCGCGCGGCCCTTCGCCGGAACAGGTGCCGCATCCGGCTGGAATAATTTTTCAAGGCCCAGCAGATCGACGGTGTCGCGCGCTCGCGTTTTGGGCTCGGCAGGAACGGCGACAGCTTCAGGAACAGGCGCAGGGTTAGGCGCAGGAGCAGAAGCAGCAGCCGCTGGTTCCGGCGTTTCCGGGATCGTGTCCGTTGGCTCCGGAGCAGCCGCCGGAGCCGGCGCCTTTTTCACTTTTACAGGGACATCGACTCGCGCCTCGATCACCGTCTTCACAAGTTCGACAAGCGCCCGGGGCTCGAACGGTTTCTTGATGTATGCCGAAGCTCCGGCATGCGTCGACGTATTCTCGTCGAACGCATCGAAGGCGCCCACCAGGAGGATCACCGGCGTGCCGGAAAGCGAAGCGTGAGCCTTCACGTGGGCGCACACTTCATAGCCGTTCTTGCCGGGCATGTAGATATCCGCCAGCACCAGATCCGGCTGGATCTCCTCCAATCTCTTAATTGCCGCATCGCCGTTGCTAACGGAAACGACATCGAAACGGGTATCGGCGAATGTTTGAGTAACGAGGCGTTGAATGGTTGGGCTGTCATCGGCCAGAAGAATGGTTTGACGCATATTGAGCCCCGGGCTCAATCCTTTTTCCTTTTCGAATCGATTCGATTCTTTTCCTCATCACGAACGGAAGTAGCCCCGGTATTTGTCGGAACTGCCGGATGCCCCTTGAGTATTCCAAAGGTCTTGTCGAAGAATCCCCCCTTATCCACTTCCTGAGGCGCATGAGCAACGGCCACCGGATTGGGAGGGGGAACCGGAATCATCAATTCCGTAAGCCGCTGGATGGCAAGCTTAGACCGTTTGGACGTCGGGTAGTTACTCACGACTTCCGCGTAGTATTTTCCGCTGGCTTCGAGGTTCGGTTTCGGAGCGAGCATTCGAAGAGACTCCGCGTGATAGAACAGATTCAAATCCATCTTCGTATAGTCGGGGTACTTTTCTTCATTCTCCGTGTAGCGGTCGATTGAAGCCTTGTATTCCTTCCGCAGGAAATACTGATTCGCAATTTTAAAGTTTCCTTCGGCCAGCACTTCATCGACGTCGCGTAGTTTCTCTTTAGCTTCTTCCAGCAGGTCACTGTTGGGATACGACGCGATCATTTCCTTCAGTTCCAGTTCTGCCAGACGCGCCTCGGTATTGTCGCGATCCGGTGACTGCACCCGTCGGACGTGAGTCATGGCCACCATCAGTTGAGCATCGTCGGCCAGGTCCGAATCCCGAAAATAAATGATGTAGTCCTTATAGGCCGCTTCAGCGGAATCCAAATTCTCGCGGCCGCCTTCCAGGTACAGCGATTCGGCAAGAGCGTACTTGGCCTTCGGGAAATAGTCGCTATCCAGATATGTGCTTATCAACGTTTGAAGATGCAGACGAGCCACTACATAGTTATGACGAGTCAACTCCTTCATGGCTCTTTCATAGAGATCCCGATCGGGTTCGTCTATGTCAGAAGGAGCGCTGACTCTGGCGGTCTTGTTGCAGCCCCACAAAAGGAGGCAAAGGGCTAAAGCCACGCACTTACGCATCCGATGACCTCACTAAACGTAGTTGGAATGATATCCGAGCGATGCAACCGATTCCAACATCTCCTTGACCTTGGCGCCAGGATCGGGCCGGGAAAAAATGGCGGACCCGACGACAATCACGCTGGCGCCTGCCTTCACCACAGAAGGAAGCAGGGACGTATCGATCCCACCGTCGATTTCAATCACGCAGGGAAGCTTCTTCTCATCAATGATATGTCGCGCCTGCCGGATCTTGTCGAGGGTGTACGGAATGAACTGCTGGCCGCCGAAGCCAGGATTCACACTCATCACCAGAAGCATATCGATCAAGCCGAAGACATGCTGGACCGCGGAGACCGGTGTCGCCGGATTAATAGACACTCCGACGGAGACTTTGTGAGAACGGATAAAATTTAAAGTTCGATCCAGATGAATGGTCGCTTCCGAATGAACGGTGATCATGTCCGCCCCGGCGTCGACAAAAGCCGGAATGTATTTATCCGGATCGGCAATCATCAGGTGAACGTCCAGCGGCAGCCCGGTCACTTTCCGGATAGCTTTCAAGACCACAGGGCCAATGGTGATGTTGGGCACAAAGTGGCCATCCATGACATCGATATGAAGAAGCTGCGCTCCGGCTTCTTCGACCTTGCGAATATCCTCGCCGAGCGCGGCAAAGTTGGCGGACAGAATAGAAGGTGCGATTCGTATATTCACTGGCTCACTTCCAGAAGTATCGAGTCATTTTTGGATACGCGGTATCCCGCCTGCGGTTTCTGCTGTATCACCTTACCCGGCGCAATGCCGGGATAGTTACGAAAATTCGGTTTTCCGATTTTGAATCCCTCAACGCGGGCGTGCGCCCTGACCGAGTCCATCGACTGACCGACCAGATCGGGCATCGTGTAGAACTGTTCGAGAGGACCGAGTGACACCAGAATATTCACTGTTGGATCCGCACTGTCAACGGCATTCGGCGCCGGAGACTGATAGATCACCGTGGATGGTTCACCTTCATTCGTATGGGCAAAGTCGGTGATGCCCAGCGTGAGGTTCGTTTCCGCCAATGTCAGCTGTGCAGCCCTGGGACTGGTACCAAGCAGATTTGGAACCGGGTACTTTCGCACTCCGCGGGAAACCAGCACCTTCACGCTTCGGCCGGTTTTCAATTTGGTACCCATTGGAGGATTCTGCTCCACGATTTGTCCCTCTGGAATGCCGGGAGTAAACTGCGATTGCGCAATTCGGAGAACCAGACCGCTGGCTTCAATTTTCTTTCGCGCTTCCATTTCAGTCTTCCCGACGAGATTAGGCACCTCGACCTGCTTTCCCTGAATCGCAATGCGCATCGCCGTCATCGCGCTGAAAATTCCGGCGACCGCCAAAATTGCAATCATCAGCGTAATACTCGCGAGCTTGGAAAACCGCCCTTCCGATTTCATACCTGTCCGTCCTCGCGTTCCAACCTTTCACCGGATTGAACCCGCATTCCGTTTACAAAATCGCTGCCCGACATCGGTTTCCTTGCCGGAAGCTGGACTTCAACCAATGCCAACTGTGAACCATCTCCGCATTCCACGGTCACGGATCCTTTTGCGACAGCAATGGATCCGACAGACCGATTGACGGCAGAACCCACAATCTGCTGTCCCACTTTGGACTTCAGGATTTTCAAAGTCTCGCCACGAAATCGAGTCAGCGCTCCGGGCCAGGGATTGAACGCGCGGACGCGATTGTGAATTTTCTGAGCCGGAAACTGCCAATCGACATAGCCATCGGATTTCCGAAGAATGGGCGCAAGGCTGGCGCGGGAATCATCCTGCGGTGTCGCACGCAATGTTTCAGACACGATCCCATGCAGGGTGCGGACCACGAGATCGCTTCCAAGTATGGACAGGCGTTCGGAGAGTTCCTGAATCGATTCCTCCGGCGGGATTGCGGTCTTTTCGCAAAGATAGACGGGCCCGGTATCCAGCCCTTCATCGATTTGCATGGTGCAGACTCCGGTTTCGCTATCCCCATTGGCCATGGCCCACTGGATCGGAGCCGCGCCGCGGTACCTGGGAAGCAGCGAGCCGTGCAGGTTCATCACTCCATACTTCGGAAGTCCGATCAACCATGATGGAAGAATCTTTCCATAAGCCACCACAACGATGCAGTCCATCTGGAGGTTTTCAAAATACCCGCGGATATCGTCATTCTTTAAACTGGATGGTTGCTGGACGTTCAACTGAAGTTCCATCGCCTTCCGTTTGACCGGAGAGGCCTTCACAGACTGGCCGCGGCCGCTGGGCCGATCCGGCTGGGTGACCACAGTTACCAGCGAGAATCCCTCCGTTGCGAGTCGCTGCAGGGTGGGAACGGCAAACTCCGCGGTCCCCATGTATACCAGCCGCACCGCAGACGGCGTTATGGCTCCCACTCGCCCTGTTTCACCAGCTTCCTGATCTTCCGTTTGATCAGGTCGCGTTTGAGAAAACTCAAATGGTCCAGGAAGAACACTCCGTTGAGGTGATCCATCTCGTGGCAAAAGGCGCGCGCCAGCAGGTCTTTCCCTTCGATGGTGATTTCCTTGCCGTGAATATCGAGCCCCTTCAAAATGACCTTCTGAGGCCGCAGAACAACGGCTGAGAAACCCGGAATGCTGAGGCACCCTTCGTCCTCCATTTGCTCGCCTTCGCTGGACACGATTTCCGGATTGAAAATGGTGATGAGCTGATTTCGTTTTTCGCCGGCACTGGGATCGGTCACCATAATCCGTTTGCCGACTCCGACCTGAGGCGCCGCCAATCCGACTCCGGGCGCCTTGTACATGGTTTCCACCATGTCCTTCACCAGTTGTATTTCGGCATCTGAAATGTTGGTTACGGGCCTGGAAGGCTTTGCCAGAACCTCTGCGCCGTACAGCACTATCGGACGAAGCATATCTGCATGTTACACGGTCGCTGCAGCGCGAGGCTACGGCAAATCCGGGTAGGAACGAAGCTGTTCACAATACCCGGAATAGTTCCGTGTTGTTTCCTCCAGTGAATCCCCACCGAACTTCTCGAGAAACGCGCGGGCCAGCACCAACGCCACCATCGACTCTCCGATCACACCTGCAGCGGGTACGGTACAGGTGTCGGATCGTTCATGTTGAGCGAGAAATGGTTCCTTCGTAATCATGTCCACGGACCGCAGTGCCTTCTTCAGCGTCGGAATGGGTTTCAGATATCCAACCACTCGGACATCTTCGGAATTGGTAATACCTCCCTCGAAACCACCCGCCCGATTGGAGAGGCGATGAAACTTCTTTTTTGCGGCGTCGAACGCGATCTCATCGTGAGCTTCTGAGCCCCGGCTGTAAGCCACCTGAACCCCGTCCCCGAATTCCACGGCCTTCACCGCGTTGATCGACATGATGGCCTGGGCGAGCTGCCCATCCAGCCGTGTATCCCAGGCCGTGTGGGAACCCAAGCCGGTTGGCACGCCGCGGGCGATGACTTCGAAGGTACCTCCGATCGTGTCGCCATCCTTTTGAGCCTTCTCAATTTCAGCCACCATCTGTGCGCTGATTTCGGGCAAGGCGCAATGAACCACTTCGTCACTTTTCAATGCTTCGAGCTGTTCCCAGGTCACCGCAAAACCCCTGGGCACATGCGCGACCCCAATCGCTGTGGTATGGCTCAACACTTCAATTCCGAAATTCCGAAGGAAAACCTTCGAAAGGGCGCCGGCCGCGACCCGCGCCGTGGTTTCCCTTGCGCTGGATCGTTCCAGGATATTTCGAGCATCGGTCTGGTTGAATTTCAACGATCCGGCGAGGTCGGTGTGTCCGGGGCGCGGACGGGTGACCCGGCGTTTGGAGGCGGCTTCCGGGGAAACCGGTTGTGCCGACATGGTTTCCTCCCAGTTTGTCCAGTCCCGATTCTCGATCATCATAGCCACGGGGCTTCCCAGGGTCTTTCCATGTCGGACGCCTGAGAGAAACCGTACCTGATCCCGTTCGATTTTCATCCGTCCGCCACGGCCAAAACCTCCCTGCCGTCGCTTCAGTTCGCTATCGATAAATTCAAAGTCGACGAGGATATTGGCAGGTAAACCTTCCACGAGCGCAATCAGAGCCGGTCCGTGGGACTCCCCGGCAGTTCGATAACTCAACATGATTGGAAGTATACCTGCCCGTAACTGCTTGACCCTAAAAGAATGTTTCCGCTAGGATGGGGTCGATGCCTTTCACCCCGAAAGCCGCTGTAAAAGAGGTCCAGGACCTCTCGCTCCTTGCGGCACGGGCCCTTTGGAGTGCTTTTCGTCGACCTTTCTATTTCCGGGATGTACTGGATCAGATGGATCGTATCGGCGTCGGCTCGGTCAGTGTCGTCATGTTGACCGGATTCTTTACCGGTTCGGTCCTCACGCTGCAGAGTGCGAAAACGCTTTCTGTCTACGGGGCCAAGGGAGTGACCGGACAGCTCGTGGCCATCTCTCTGGTCCGCGAACTTGGGCCTGTTCTTGCGGCACTGATGATGGCCGGGCGTGTGGGTTCCGGAATTGCATCCGAGCTTGGATCGATGGTGGTCACTGAACAAATTAACGCCATGAGGGCGCTGGGTACGGATCCGGTCAAGAAGCTCGTGGTTCCCAGAATTGTGGCGACAACAACAATGCTTCCATTGTTGACAATCCTTGCGAACACCATCGGGCTGCTGGGCGGACTGATGATCGCTACCAATACTCTGGGTATCAACGGCAGTGTATATCTCAGCTCGGCATGGAATGGGTTGACGTACACCGACATGTTTGGCGGGCTCCTGAAACCACTTGTTTTTGGTGCCGCGGTGTCTCTAGTGGGATGTCATTGCGGCTTGAGAACTCACGGCGGAACTCAGGGCGTCGGACAATCGACAACCCAGTCCGTGGTTGCCGCCTCGATTTTGATTCTGTTCTTTAACCTGATTCTGACGCGCATCATCTGGCCACCGTCATGATGGCGCCGGTTCTGGAAATGAAGGACGTTGTGATGTCCTACGGGAACAACACGGTTCTGAATGGCGTGTCGTTTCAGGTGCGCCGCGGTGAAACGAAGATCATTATCGGCGCGAGCGGTTCGGGAAAGTCGACGCTGCTGAAACTTGCCATGGGGTTGGAGAAGCCTGACGAAGGTCAGATTTTCATTGAGGACCAGGAGATCACCAAGCTTCGCGAGCGCGATTTGACGATGGTTCGAAAGAAGATCGGGATGATTTTTCAGGAATCGGCTCTTTTCGATTCGATGAGCGTCCGGGACAACGTGGCATACCAGCTCAATGAAGAAGGAACCAATGAGGACGAAGTGGAGGCCCGCGTCAGAAAAAACCTGGGTTTTGTCGGACTCGAGGACGCGATCGATAAATTTCCTTCGGAACTTTCCGGAGGTATGAAGCGGCGAGTGGCGATCGCCAGGGCGCTGGCGGGCGAACCCAATATCATGTTTTATGACGAACCGACTGCGGGACTGGATCCGGTCACATCACGCAAAATTAACCAGCTGATCATTGCGCTGCGCGACTTGAAGGGAGTCACCGGCGTGTTTGTGACACACCAGATGCGCGATGCATTCACTCTGGCGTCGGAATATGCGACTGGAGACAACGGCAATGTTGAATTTCGTCGTGAAGGCCAGGATCTGTGCATCGCCAATACCCGCATTCTGATGTTGCGCGACGGTAAAATCATTTTCGAAGGACCAGATGAACTACTGCGCCGGTCGGAAGACGCCTATATCCGGCGTTTTCTCGCATGAATGTAAGTCAGGAAAAGGAGAAAAAGTATGGCTAAGAGTCAGACACTTGCATGGAAAGAACTTCGCGTCGGCATACTCGTCGTTACCAGTTTTATTCTGCTGGCGGTGGCAATCTTTTTCATCGGCGGCGAAAATGGATTTTTCACCCCGAAATACAACATCAATGTTCTTTTCCAATCTGCCAGCGGCTTGCACGCCGGAGCGGCAGTTCAGCTGAATGGCTTTACAGTCGGGAATGTCTCTTCCGTCGACCTTTCGCCGCAGGCTACTCCGAATCAGGACGTACGGGCAACTCTGCGGATCGCTCGGAAATATCAACCTCTGATCCGAACCAATGCGAAGGCCACGATCGGGAGCGTTGGCCTTCTGGGCGACCCGCAAGTCGAACTCACTCGAGGCACCACCGACAAACCCATCGTTCAGGACAACGGCACCATTCAGGGCGCTGAGTCCGGAGATATCAAGAAAATTATCACGGGCACCAATGACGTGGTCGCCAACCTTGGCGATCTGACCGATCAGGTGGGAGAGGTCATCCGGAAGATCAACAATGGCGAAGGCTCGCTCGGAAAAATCCTCAACGACAATGCCTTCTACGACAAGATCAATGCCACAGCGGCGGAAGCAAACAGCCTCGTCAAAGACGCGCATACCGGAACCGGAACCATGGGCCAGCTGATTTCCAACGACGAGTTGATCAAAAGCGTGAAGTCCTCCATCGACCGGCTTGGCAGCACCATGGACAAGGTCGACATCATCGTCGACAAGCTCAATCGAGGAGACGGGACACTGGGCCAGCTCATTAACAATCCGTCGTTGTATAACAGGGCCAACGATATCATTGGCAAGTTCGGTCCGATTGCAGACCGCATCAACAACGGCGAGGGCTCACTGGGCAAACTCTCCAAGGACGACACGCTGGTGAACAACCTGAACTCCACTCTGAATCGGACGTCCGCGCTTTTAACAACAGTCGAAAACGGCGATGGCACCATCGGAAAACTCATGAAGGATCCCACGCTGTACAACAGCCTGTCCCAATCATCGTCGGAGCTGCAGAAACTGATGTACGATTTCAGGCAGAATCCCAAGAAGTATCTAACGATTAACTTCCGACTGTTCTAAAGGACCGTTACATGAGTACTGACCCCAGGAAAAGGCTGGAAGAAGAAATTCAAACTCTGGAAAAGGAGCTTCGCGAAGAGCTTCCGCGAGCGCTAAAGACAGCGGCGGCTCTCGGCGATCTCAGCGAGAATGCGGACTACTCGGCGGCGCGAGAACGTCAGGACTTTGTTCGGGTCCGACTGAGCCAGTTGAAACAACGTTTGGCGGATCTCTCACTCGTGAACTTCGACAAGATTCCGCACGACCGGATTTCGCTGGGATCCAGCGTGGATCTGCTCGATGTCGACAAGAATGAAAAAATCACATACAAGCTCGTCACCAGTGAAGATGCAGACGTGACCCGCGGTCTCATCTCCACAACGTCACCCATCGGAAGAAGCCTGCTGAACAAACGAGACGGCGACACTGTGGAAGTGAAGATCCCGGCGGGAACTCGAGTATTTGAAGTGCTGCACTTCACGACAATGCATGACCAACAAAGCTGAAGCATTGACAATGCCTGACAACTCCATCAGCGGCAAGATCGGCTCCGCCGGCAAATGGGTGCTGAACCTGATTGTCGGATGGCTATCCGACCACAGGGTTCATCCGAACATCCTGACCCTGATCGGACTGGTCATCAATATTTTCGCCGCGGTGCTTTTCGCCAAAGGACTCTTTTTCTGGGCGGGCCTTGTCGTGGTTTTCGCAGGAATCTTCGACATGGTCGACGGCGAAGTTGCGCGGCGGACCGAGCGCGTGACGAAGTTCGGAGCGTTCTTTGATTCCGTGATCGACCGATACTCCGACATGGTGCTGCTGCTGGGGCTGGTGGTGTGGTATGCCAAGCTCGATCGGATCTTCTATGTCGGACTAGCCATCTTCGCTCTCATCGGATCCATCATGACCAGCTACACGCGCGCCCGCGCCGAGTCCCTCATTCCGGCCTGCAAGGTTGGATTCCTGGAAAGGCCGGAACGAATCGTGCTTTTGATTATTGGCGCGCTGGCCGACCGGATGGGTGAGGTGCTGTGGGTGATGGCGATCCTGTCGAACTGGGCAGTGTCTCAGCGTATCTTTTACACGTGGCAGGAAGGGAAGGCGATCGAGAAGGACGATTGAAGCTATTTGTGCTTCGTGATCTCCGTGCCCTTGGTGTCCACGTTAAATTCCGAACTTGCAATTTTCGTCGTCTGAAAACTCGAGAATTTTGCGGTGATGGTGTTCTTGTTTGTTTCGGTGACGCGTGTCTGTACCGTGTACCACGTGGTGTTATCCAGCCAAAGCTCAATTGAAGTGATCCCTGCCGGATGCTTTGGATCTTTCGGCTTCAACCTTAAATGGGTCGTCTTGCTGCCATCGACCGTCTCCTGTTGTCCAACCAAGCTGATATCATAATATTGTTTGATTCTTGGTCCCGCCTGGCACAGTCCGAACATCACGCACTCTCCTTCAGCCTGATCGTCTTTTTTTACGGGAAATTCGTCGCCGGTTTTCCCAGGGTTGAAGTGAAGGGCCGTACCCTTGTTCAATAGAAATATCTCGCGCACGGGTTTGGTCAAGTCGACCTTTACCTGGCGAGGCGCGGTTCCCGACTGTGAAATCCAGACCTTCCCGACTTGAGGGTCATCCGTGTTCCCTGTAATGTCCCAGAATTTCGTCCGTTGGATATTCGCCTGAATCATGGGAGTACTGGCACTCACCTGTTCCATCTTCTTGAGAACCTGATCCACGGTCATATTTTGCGCGAAGCCCAGGGAACAAAACGCAACTACAGACAACACCAGTGCGCCGTATTTACAGAATGCCTTCATTTGACCTCCTCGACCCAGACCGCATAGGCGATGATGATTCCCCTCGTCGTGTAAATCGGCTTCATGCTTCCCACTTTTACGGGCATCTTCAGGAATTGTTCCAAAGTCTTCTGCGCAGTCGTCTGATGAGCCGCATCATTCCAGAGCGACGCACTCTTGAGTTTGACGGTATAAACAACGATTCCGTTGTCCAGCGAATCCCGAACTTCCGGATCGCCCGCGGAAACGCGCATATACGACGGACGGTCATTGATTCGATCGGATGGCGTCAGGAAAATAAATGCAAGGATCAGCGCGCAAATGGCGTCGTATTGGATCGACCCGCGATCGAACGACCACAACAGGAAGCGCTTCATGGTGAAGTCAGGCGCCCGCGGCCGCCGGCGCGACGAAACCGCTGTCGGCAACCACCAGGCCGTCGCGCATTTCGATCAGACGGTCGGCATACGCGGCCAGTTCTGGATTGTGGGTGACCAGCAGGATGGTCTGCTGGAATTTGCGATTCAATTCCTTGAACATCTGAAGAACAATTTCAGAATTCTTCGAGTCCAACGCACCAGTCGGCTCATCCGCCAGCACAATTGCGGGCCGATTGATGACCGCACGCGCAATGGCGAACCGCTGCTGTTCGCCGCCGGAAAGCTCGTACGGCCGGCGATCGAATTTCTCTTCCACTTTCAGAAGTTTCAGAATGTCCGCCAAATACTTGTCCGTTTCTGCAGCGCCCTCGGTTCCCTGAATCGTCCTGGCCACGCCGATGTTGGCGCGCGCCGTCAGCGTGGGAAGCAGATTGAGTTTCTGAAAAACGAAGCCGATCTTCGTGCGCCGGATGTCGGTGCGCTCGGAATCGTTCATGTTGGCAATATCCTTGCCCTCGACGAGTACCTTTCCGCTGGTGGCACGAGCCATACCGCCGAGCAGATGCATGAGAGTGGATTTTCCGCATCCGGAAGGACCCATGATCGCGACAAGCTCGCCCGCGCGGATGCGAATATTCACACCTCGAAGGGCCTCCACGTCGACTTTCCCGGTTCGGTAGGTTTTCTTTAGCTCTACGGTTTCAAGAAGCATTCCGTCCAACTTTCCAGCCTCATTCATACGCAAAGGCTTCCACGGGATCCTGACTGGCCGCCTTCAGCGCGGGGTGAAGAGATCCAACAACGCCGCTCACAATCGCCGAAACTGCGGCATAGATCATCCACTTGTTGCTGTATGAAAACATCAGGGTCGGGAAAAATACCTTGGAAGTGCGCGTGATCACAAAGCTGCCCAGAATCCCCAATACAATTCCAACCAGGCAGATCAGAATGGATTCTTTCATGATGAGGGTCACGATGAACGTTTTCGAGGCACCAAGAGATCGCAGAATTCCAATCTCGCGCGTTCGTTCCATGATGGTGGTGTACATCGACAGGAAAATCACCAGCACTCCGATGCACAATGCGACCAGGACAACCACTGCATTGAACGCATCGAAACCCGGAATGTTCACGCCGTTCATCAACTGTGCATATTCGGGACCGTTTCGGATTTCGTAACCCGGAAATCGCTCCTTCATCTTTTCGATGTATCTGTTGATATCGCTGGCGTCCTTCAGCTTGAGGAAAAAACTAGAAACTTTCGTACCCGCGCTGGCCAGTTCCTGCGCCTTCCTCAGGCTGGTGAACAGCCGGGCCCCTTTGCCACTCTCAACAATTCCCGAAACCTTAAAATGCTGGCCCTGAAACTCCACATCGCCTCCGACATCCAGTTTCTTGTCTTTGGCGAAAATGTCGTCGATGACAATCTCATCGTCGTTGGAGAATACCCTCCCCTTGCGATAAACCATACCTCCACTGACGGCATCAAAGCTCGGTGGATCAATACCCAACAACATGGTGAATTTCTTCCAGTTCATCCGTACCACGACCGGGGTGACACTTTTAACGCCTTCGACTTTTGCAAGCTTCGCCCCAATCTGGGGATCGAGTGATACGTCGCTGGCCGCAAGAATCACATCCGCTTCCGGGGGTTGAAACACAATATCCTCGCCAATTCCTGCAACACGGCGGCCGACGTCATCCGCCATTCCCGTCGTCAGTCCGACGATTACCAGAATCAACGCCACCTGCAGGCTCACGGCCATTACTGTGACGCAGGTCCGAACCGGCCGCGCCTTGAGTCCGGCGAATATGATTTGCCACTTCATTGCGTCTTTGTCACCTCGCCGGTAGTTAAATCCAGATTATCGGCCCCAGCAGGACGTTCCATCGTGAACTTGTCGTCCTGAACGGGCTTGTTCAGGCTCAGTCTTTCAAATTTCATTTCAAGCGTGTAGTGTTCGTTCGGCCGGTCAATCATGATCGTCTTGGGAAACAGGATGTTGTCCACCATTTCGTACTTCGAGTAATGGACATCGGCTTCCACACTTCCATCTTCCTTGTAGGTAAGCTTGCGCGAAACCTGCCCGAGGTATCGATCGTATGTGAGCTCTTCAATTGGTACAGTTCCGCGAAGGAAGAGAACCATATACAAGCTGTGCTTGCCGTCGGGTTGCACTTCGGTGTGCTCCCGAACCACCGTCATCACTCCGCTGGCACCGATGTACTGTTCTCCATCGACGAACAACGCATCAATGATCTGTCCCGGACGCATGTTATACGGAAACATGTCGGTGCGAACCGGCGCCGAAACCTCCGCTTCGCCAAACTGGCCGGAACCACGATACGGAACGGCGAATTTGTATCGCTTGCCGTCCGATACCATCTCCGCCTGCGTCGTCAGTGCGTATTCAATCTCGAGGTGAATGCGGTCGGGCCGGGCAACAATGAGTATTCCGCTCAGTAACCGTGAAGAGGCCTCTTTAACCGTTTCGTTTGAAATCGGCTGCGAAGCTTTAATGGCCATCTTGTCCACGATCAGCGTCCGGACTTCCGAACTCCGTGCTTTCAATTTCTCAAGGAGCGACTCCTTGGATAGTTTATCCGCCTTGAGCAGGATCTGTTCCTTTGGAAGGTTCACCTTGTGGACAACACATCCGGAAAGACACAGGATCGCCATCAATCCCAGGGAAAACCAACGTCCGGCAACCGAGCAAGATCTCGTCGTAGTCGTTGTCATGCCTCGATGCTTCTCGTTCTGCGCCTCAGCAGCATGAACGCCAGAGTACCGGCCACAATCAGCACCGCCATCCCGATGCCGATCCTGCCGAAATTCAGTTTGATGAAATCCAGCGCCGCAGGGCCGTAGGCGACGGAGAGAAAACCCAAAGCAAAATAGCGAATGGCCCGGCCGATTGTGATTCCGATCAGGAAACGCGGCCAGGAAACACCGAAAGCGCCCGCAGACAGCACAAAAAGTTTCAGAGGGGTGGGCGGCGGAAGAACCGACGACACAATTACCACGAGCACACCATACTTGCCGTACCAACGCTCGACCCGATCCATCCGGTCAATTGAAAATCGTTTCCGCAAAAAACTTTCGCCACCTTTACGGCCGACCGCATAAAGCACCGCGCAGCCGACGACAGAACCAAGTGCGGTTAGTCCCGCAAACTCCACCATGCCGCCCGGATTCGCAACCGACAGCGTGATCAGCAGAAAATCGTTCAATCCGGATAAGGAGAGAAATGACGAATCACAGATCGCCAAAACCATAAGACCGGGCCCACCGTACGGAATGAGAGTCTCTTTCAACCACAGCGATATTGCTGAAAATGTATGGAAACTAATTAGCATAGAGATTCTGGCGGGAAGGCCAGCTAGCTGCCCCGGGGCGGCGAATCCGAACACCGAAGTCTAACACGGGGAATTCGGCAATTGGGCATAGAATACGGCTGAGCAGCGGGTGAGTTTGGCATGAGCGTCCGGAGCTCCCCTGCCAGGTCTGAAAGGAAGTTGTTCCAAATCCGCAACCGCTCGGAATTGGAATTGCCCCTCGCGGTATTTGCTTTGCGATTCCGCTGCTGACTAAGCGGCCTGACTCGAGGCGTCTATGAAAATCAAACTTTTGTTATCAACCTTCCTCCTTGTCATCCTTCTTCCGGTCGGCGCTCACGTACTCGCACGCCAGGCTACGGCTTCGCCGCCAACCGCGAGCCAGGAAAGTCCGTGCAACGACCAGGCTTCCGACAGCAAGAAGAAAGACACCATCGATTACGAACCTCTGGTGGACCCGGTGGAAATGGCTCGATTGCGCGCACAAAAGAAAATGGAAGAGAAGAATTTCAAGGAAATGCAGGAGGCGGCTACAGATCTTGCCGCAGTCAGTAAGAAGATGAGCCAGGAGATCGACGCCGGAGGACAATTCGTCGTGTCGCTCCGCGTTCTGGACGAGCTCGATCAGATCGAGAAACTAACAAAAAAGGTACGCAGCCGGGCAAAGTAGTTACAAGAATGGCGTAAGATTTTGATGATTTCAGTTTCAAATGATGGCAGAATCACGTCCAGTTTATCCTGCGATCAATGGCGATCGGCTCACACCCTGACATCAAATCAATTCAACGTTGGAATTAGGACTCGTTTTGCGACGTTTTCAGTTAACGTGAGAAGCTGGTAGGAAGGGCCATGGTGGTCCAGCCATTCCACTTTTCGAAATCAAACTCTGGGATTACGACATGAAACTCTTGAAGGCAATTATCCGGCCGAACAAACTGGAAGAAGTGAAGGACGCCTTGACCACATTGGGCGTCACGGGAATGACTGTAACGGAAGTGCGAGGACATGGACGCCAGAAAGGTCACAAGGCGGTCTACCGAGGCACCGAATACAGCGTCACACTGCTGCCAAAGATCATGATCGAGCTGGTGCTACCCGACGATCGAGTTGAAGACACCTTGAAAACGATCATCACCACCGCACGAACCGGCGAAATCGGGGACGGTCGCATTTTTGTTCTCCCGATCGAACACGGATACAACATCCGAACCGGCGAACGCGACTCCATGTAACCTGGCGGGAGGGAAAGGCGCTCGCATTGGCGGGCGCCTCCCGGCGAGAACCGTTCAGGACTCCAACAATACCTTCATCAAGTCCGGCTCCAGCTTCGCTTCGATTTCCGCCGTCAGTTTTTTCCCCTGATGCGTGATGTAGAACACGTCAATTGCCCGCTGCCCTTCGGTCGTGATCAGCGCCACTTCGATATTGCAGTCATGCGATGAAATGACGCTGCCAATCCGGTACAACAGACCAAAGGCGTCCTGGGTGAGGATTTCCAGGATGGTGCATCGTGACGAGAATTCGTCATCGAAATGGATGGTGGGCTGCACCACGCCTTTCTTCTGGCGAAACAGCACGCTGGTCATTTTCCCCTTCAAGAGCTGATCCAACCCGATCGCACCCGCGATGACATCATTGAGCACCTTGTGGAATCGCTGAATTTCGCTGGGATTCTTCGCGAAGTAGTTATCCACGTCTTCGAATGAGATCACATCGGAAATTGTCCCGCCGCGATTGGAGAACGCCTGGCCGCGGAGAATGTTCATGCCGAAATACGAAAGCACACCCGTGATCTTCGAAAACAGATACGGCCGATCGGCCGTCATGACCAGGACTTCGTAAAACAGTCCGTCGCGCCGGGCCAAATGAGCGACCATGGGAACGGACGCCAGTTTTCGCGACAGAACAAAATGCTCGGCAATCTGATTCTTTGGGGTGTTCTTGAGATACTGCCGGGGAACTCCGTCCAGAAACTCGCGAACATCCTGCGCATTTGTTTTTCTCGGCAGCTCCTTGAGAACCGATTCGATATCCGATTCCAGCGAAGGCTGCTGGTCATAGCGGTCGTCGGCAAGCCCAAGCATCAGGCGGTTGTAGGTTTCCACGTACAACTGCCACAATAGATCTTCCTTCCACGGGGTCAGGACTTCGTTGTTCACCGCCTTGATGTCCGCATAGGTCAGCAGGCACAGCATGCGAAGATCATCCACGCTGCCCACCAGGTCGGCAAATTGGATGATGACGGATTCGTCGCTGAAATCCCGCTTCAAAACAATCTTCGACATCTCGAGATGGTTCTTGATGGCAGCGGTCACTTTGGCGGCCTGATCGAGCGGTAGTTCCAGCTTTTCGAGAATCACCTTCACGGCAACCGTACTGGGATGCACGTGGTTTCTCGGGTCGTGCTTATGGGCCTTGCCGATGTCGTGAAACAGCAGCGACAACAGCAGCAGCTCGGGATGTTCCAGTTCCTGCAGCACCACCGAGAACCGATGCCGCGCCGGAAGTTTTTCGACATGGCGAATGGCGATCAGGGAATGTTCATCCACGGTATACATGTGGAAGAAGTCCCGGATCACACGGCAGCGTATCTCTTCGAAATCCGGAAAGATCTTCCCCAGCAACCCGACTTCATGCATCGCAAGGAGAGTGTCGTAGATGCCGTTGCGGTCTTTCATCATCTCAATGACCGCCCGCCCGGCCTTTGGATTGTTTTCCAGCACTCCGTCCAGCGATGACAACCGGTTGCGAATAGCTCCGAGCGTCACCGCATGCAGGCCGGATTTCCGGTTGTGCGCCTGGGCAAATGCTTCGATCATTTCAAACGGATCGTTGAAATCCGATCGAATCGCAATCCGGTTCGGACTTCCGGCAACCTCTTCTTCCCACATCGAAGCACGCCGCGCAATCTCACCGGCTCGAAGAAAGTAATCGCGCATCATCGTCTCTTCGGCCTCACCATGAGGCGACTCGGTGTATCCGAGTTGCGGTGCGATCTGTTCCTGAAATTCGTACGACAGTGTATTAAGGTTGCGGCCCGCCTGAAAATGCAGATAGTTCCTCATGCAATGATGGAACGAAAGGACGTCGGTGGAATGAGGTTCCGGCGGCGCGTCCAGAGCTTTCCGAATCCAGTCGGCCCAGTGAAAATCGCGTACGCCTCCAGGCGCATCCTTAAGATCGGGCTCCAGCTGAAATATCGTCTCGCCGAATCGAACGTACCGTTGTTTCTTCGAATCAATCAAGCCGCGAAGAAACGCATCGCGATTCCGGCCGACAAATCCGGGAAGGATGACTTTCTGGAATTCCGCCGCCGTCGGAGCATTTCCGACAAGGAATCGGCTATCCAGAAATGCGGCATACGATTCGATATGCGTTGAATCGAAGGATTTGAAATCGGAAGCCTGGCGGATCTGATGCCCGACGCGGAATGGCAGATCCCACAGCGGGTCGAGAACATTCTTGACGACCGTCTCGTTGACAACATCCTTGAAGAACAACAGCAGATCCAGATCCGACTCCGGATGCAGAGTTCCTCGTCCGTAGCCACCGACAGCGAGCAACGCAAAACCCGGAACATCGAGTCCGCCAATTCGTTTCCACAACTGCAACACGACGTCGTCGACTTTACGGCAAATGGTTTCTTCGAGCGGGCCGAAGCCGGGATGGGTCAGGAATGCGGCCTTTTCCATTTCGATAAATGACTTCAGCTCAACGCGAGCCGTTTGTGCGTCCATAAGGAATGAAATGGTATCACGCAGGACATTGGTGGAATGACGCTGGCGGGAATAACCGGGGATCCTTCTCCCTCAGGGAGAAGGTGCCGCGAAGCGGCGGATGAGGGAGTCCGGATTGGCCGCTAGATTGATTCCCTTACCTCGTCTTCGGCGCGATGATCCATACACTACGGCTTCATTGTCGGCCGGATGATCACTTCACTGATGAAGCTATTCGGTGCCTGAGTCACGATCATGCGGACCGCATGCGCAATATCCGACGGCGCGAGCATGCGTTCCCTCGCTTTCGTAGCTTTGCCGGAGGATCCGAGGAAGCTCGTATCCGTCGATCCCGGACATATCAGACTGACCCGGATTCCATGCTGCCGCACCTCTTCAGCAAGAGCCTGAGTGAAACCCACGACGCCAAACTTCGATGCGCAGTACACCGCCAGATTCGCCGAGCCGACCTTTCCTGCGATCGACGCAATATTAATGATGTGTCCAGTTCCACGCGAAATCATCGAAGGCAGAACGAACCGGCTGGCGAAGAACACGGATTTCAGGTTGGTGTCGAGCATGGCGTCGTAATCCGCATCCGTGAATTCGACCACCGCTCGGGATACTCCGACTCCGGCAGCATTCACCAGAATATCGACGGGGCCGAACTGCGTCGAAGCGTGCTCCAGCAATCGATGGACTTCATCCTTATTGCGAACATCCGTGGGCACCGCGCTTGCGGTTCCAATCGTCCGCGCGGTGTCCTCAAGTTCGGAGACATTTCGCGACGCAACGACCACTCTCGCTCCCATCTGCGCCAGCTCGATCGCAATCGCACGCCCAATTCCCCGCCCTGCGCCCGTGACCACTGCGACTTTGTTCCTGATGTCATTCATACGTCCACTTCCTGAGCCCTGAATTGAAGCTGGCCGAGATTGTAGTAGAGGCCGCCCAATTCTGGATTTCCGTCTCATTGTCTACGCCGGCGGCCGCTTTTTCGACGTAAGGTGTTGCCAGAACAAAGACCGCAGTGAAAACTAGGCAAATAACGCCTGGAACGAGGCGCCAGAGGTATTTACGAAGGCAGGGGGTCCGGAGGTTCAGAAAGGACCGCTTCTGCGACGCGAACACCCCCAAAGGGTTCCGTCATATATGGATTCCGGGTATTGTCCTGAAAAGGCTTTAAACCCCAGGATCTCTGGGATGTCTAACCCGGGCATGGAGCGCTCATTGGCAGTACCGGTAACAATGTCAATACACGAAGCGGATGCGGATAACAGTCTGGTCGAACGGTATCTGGCCGGTGACATGACGGCCTTCGATGAGCTGATGATCCGCTACGAACGCCAGATTTACAGGGTCTGTTACCGGTTCGTCAATAACCGCGATGATGCGATGGATCTCGCCCAGGAAGTGTTCATCAAGGCCTTTGAACATCTGGCCAACTTTCGCCGCGAGTCGAGCCTGAAGACCTGGCTCTACCGGATCGCGATGAACCACTGCATCAATCACGTGAAGAAAAATGCCCGTGAATTTGTGGAAATCACCGAGGGCATCGGAAGCACGCGATCATCGGTTCACTCGGACATGGAAGAGCGGGAGCGCCGCGAGCAGTTCCGCACTCTGGTGAAACGGTTGCCTCCAAAACAGAAGGCGATTCTTGAAATGAGAATCAACGAACAGCTCAGCTACGAGGAGATCGCGACCATGTCGGGCCGGTCCATCTCCACCATCAAAGCGAGCGTGTTTTTCGCTCTGGAAAAGCTGCGAAAGCTGGTAAAAGAACCGAGGGTCAGACCGGTGAACGGCTGAGACATGAACATGTTTGGACACTTGAAAGCAGAGGAGCTGATGGACCTGATCGAAGGCGGCGAGATTCCGCTCACGAGCCGGTCTCATCTCCAGAAGTGTGCCCAGTGTTCCGAGGCCCTCAGCTCAGCGCGCAGCCTCCATGCGGAGATGGCGAAATCGGCCGCGGGCGACAATGAGATTCCGGAACCGGATTGGTTCCAGTTCCGCGCCGATGTGCGCAATACCATGCTGTCGCGAGCGGCGCGGCGCCAGGCCAAGACCAACACCTGGTCGGGATGGCTGTTGAGGCCGGCAATGACCTGGGGTCTGGCTGTGGCCTTCACCGCGGGATTGAGTGTGGGACTGGTCATTTGGAAGTACCCCGGAACGGTGACGCCGTCGCAGACTACAGCGATTGAGACGTCCGCTGTGCCGGGTACGGATCAGGTGTACGACGGTTCCGTCGATTCGGCGGCGATGGATTCAGGCCTGACCACATGGTCCCAGGCCAGCGTTTTTGATGAGCTCTCCCAGCTCAGCGATGCGCAGGCGGAGAAGCTGCAACAATTATTGGAAGCGGATGCCCAGCCGGATCCGGTGAAACAATGAAACGAACGATGACTCACATCGCCGGGCTGCTCGTTGTGATTGCAGCGTTGCAATGGACGGCAGTGGCGCAACAGAGTGCCGGATCGACGACACAGGCTCGACCACCCGTGCAACGCCCGCGTGCCGCGGCGCAGCAACCTGTTCGTGAAGCGGCCAAGGCAGCGAAGCAAGCGGAGAAGGAAGCACGCGGCCTGGCTGCGGATCAGCCCAAACAACCCAAGCAGATCGAACAGCAAAAAAACAGACGGGCGCAGCAGATCGCGGATGTTTATGTCAGCGGGCTCCAGAATGGCGTGGGGCTTTCCAACGAACAGACTCGAAAACTCAGTCCTTTTGTGGGCAATTTTGTGAGGCGCCAGCTCGGGCTGGCACAACAAAAGAATGAAGCCAAGAAAAGACTTCAGGAATTATCCGATCAACATGCCTCCGATCAGGACATTCAGACTCAATACAATCAGCTGGAATTGACACAAACACAATTGGAGAATTCGCGGCGACAATTCTTTGCCAATATTAATTCACAGCTGACTCCCAAACAGCGGGCGGACTTGATTCAGTACATGGATCGAACCGACCAGGACATTCGTAAGCTCATCGAGAAAAGCGCGAAGTAACGCATCCGCATTGCTGTAGGCGCGGTCTATGACCGCGCAATATCCATCAATCAACATTAACGCTGAGTCGAGATCGTGCGCGGTCATAGACCGCGCCTACAGTTATGCGGACGTGCTTCGCGCGTCCGTTCCCTATCCCACCAGCAGAATCTGGATATCCATCAAATTCGTCTGCGTCGGTCCGGTAACGATGAGATCGCCCGTCGCTGTCAGGAAATGATACGAATCGTTTTCCTGCAAAAACTTCGCGGGGTTCAATCCAATCGCAACCGCGCGCTCACACGTCTCCGGATCCACCAGACCCCCGGCCGCATCCGTCGGTCCATCGGTACCATCGGTCGCCACGCTGGCGAAACACATCGGCGGCAAACTTCGCCGCGACGCCATCGACATCGCCCACGCCAGCGCCATTTCCTGATTCCTTCCGCCCTGCCCGCTTCCGCGAACGGCCACCGTCGTCTCTCCCGCAGCCAGAATGCACGCGGGCGCCGGAATCGGATTGCCGCTGCGCCCCACCTCGCTTCCGATCGCCGCAAACAGGCGCGCAGCTTCTTTCGCTTCCCCTTCGATTTCGGTACCGAGAATCATTGTATGGAATCCCAACTCCCGGGCCTTCATCGACGCCGCATCCACCAACAGTCGGTTGTTCGCAATGATGAGGTTGTCCACATGCTGAAATACCGGATCACCCGGTCCCGGATTGTCCGGGATCTCACCATGCAATCCCGCCTGCAATCGCTGCTGAACCGCCTTCGAAGGCTGAACGCCATACTTCTGAATGGTGGCCATCGCGTCGCCGAATGAGGTCGTGTCGGGTGCGGTCGGGCCGGACGCAATGTAGTCGAGCGGATCGCCGATGACATCCGACATGATCAGGGAGATCACTCGGGCCGGCGACGCCCACCGTGCGAGCTGTCCTCCCTTGATTCCGGACAGATGCTTTCGCACACCGTTGAGTTCCTGAATCGTCGCGCCGGCTCGCAGCAGAAGTTGGGTGACCTGCTGTTTTTCCTCCAGCGTGATACCTTCTGCCGGCGATGGCCAGAGCGCGGAACCTCCGCCGGAAATCAGGCTGAGTACGACATCATCCGACGAGAGTCCAGTCAGCATCTCGCGCATGTCGCGTACGGCGCTGACGCCCATTTCGTCCGGAATCGGATGTCCCGCTTCAACCAGACGGATGTGTTTCAGCGGAAGCCCATGCCCATACTTCGTAACGACAAGTCCGTTGGTAATGCGTTTCCCGGCGATCTCCTCAACAACCTGGGCCATGCGCGCTCCCGCTTTTCCGGCGCCCACGACAATCAGTTTTCCGTCCAAAGGAACCAGCCGGTTGGCGACGGAAAGGACGCCTTCGGATACCTGAATGGCGCGGTGAATGGACGTGGCGGGATTCGCAGCGAGTAACGCGGCCTCCCATATTTCACGGGCGGACTGCCGAAGTTGAGAGACCGTCATCCCTTGGGTTTATACCCGTGGTCCAAAGCCAAGTCAACCGTACCCCCGTGCTACACTGGCGCGCATGAAAGCAGGTCACCCGGTGACGGATTCCACGTTTTTAACCACGCTCGTTGAGATCAATCATGAGATCACCGCGATTCTCGACCTCGATCAACTTTTGCGCAAAATTGCCGAGCTGACGCAGCGAATTGTTCCTTATCAGATATTCGCCATCTTCCTGGTCGACGATGGACGCAAGGAACTCTATTACCGGTTCGCCATCGGTCACACCAAAGAGATGGTGCAGACCCTCCGCATTCCGTTCGGCGAAGGGCTGATCGGCACCGCCGCGGTGGAACGCAAACCGGTGGTGGTCGACGATGTGCGAGACGATCCGCGATACATCGTCGCCGTGGAAGCCGCAAGATCCGAACTCGCAGTCCCGCTGATCAGCAAAAACCGCGTCGTCGGCGTCCTGGATATCGAGAGTCCGGAGGTGGGTTACTTCCAGGAAGAACAGGTTCGACTACTGAACCTGCTGGCCAGCCAGATCGCCATCGCCATCGAAAACGCAAACGTCTATGAAAGCGAACGGCGGAACCGTCAGATGCTCGCGCTGCTCTATGACGCCAGTCTTGAAATGAGTTCCACACTGGAAGTCGACGAAGTGCTGCACCGGATCGCGGCGGCCGTAAAGTCGACCGTCAACTATCACATCTTCTCGATCTTCCAGCTCGACGAACGTTCGAACATGCTGCAGGTGAAAACCGTCGTGCGGTCCAATGAGCGGGAGAATCGGAAATTAACGGTGCCTCTGGGAAAGGGACTCGTCGGCACTGCGGCGCTTCTGAACGAACCCGTGCGCGTCGCCGATGTGAGCAAAGACCCGCGATACATTTCGGTGCACCCGGAAACACGATCGGAAATTGCAGTGCCGCTCACGCACAAAGGACGCGTCATCGGCGTGATCGATCTGGAAAGCACTGCGCTGGATTACTTCACCGAATACCACCAGCGCCTGTTGCACACGCTGGGATCGCGCATCGCGGCAGCGTTGATCAATTCCCAGCTTTACGCCAAGGTCTCCGACAATGAACGCCGGATGGATCGCGAAATGAAGATCGCGCGCGAAATCCAGATCCAGCTGATGCCGGAAGAAATCCCCAATGTGAAACCTTTGGACATCGCGGTGACGTTCAAGCCCGTCGCTCACCTGGGCGGAGACCTTTACGATTTCATCATGTTCGACGATGGGCGGCTCGCGATCGTCGCCGGAGACGTGGCAGGGAAAGGCGCTCCTGCGGCGTTGTATGCCGCGATGTCGAGCGGAATTATCCGGACACGGGCGGGCCGCAAGTATCCGGCGGGTCAAATGCTCGAACTGGTCAACAAGACGCTGTATTCACGGCCAATCGAAAGCCAGTACTGCGCGCTGACCTACGCCATCTATGATCCTCCGTCCCGCAAGATCACGATGGCGAACTCCGGCCTGCCCTATCCCATTCTCGTTCGCGACGGCACTCCGCGCTTTCTCGAAATGGGAGGAATTCCCGTGGGACTGTTTCCCGATTCGAAATACCAGGAGACCGAGCTTCAGCTGGTGGCAGGCGACATCCTGGTGTTCTATACCGACGGTCTAGTCGAAGCGCGCGACGATGCCGACGAAGATTTCGGATTGAAACGGCTCGCGCAAACCGTGCGCGAGCACTGCACCGAAAGCGCTCAGGAAATTGTGAACGCAGTCAATCAGGCGGTCGATGGATTCATTGGACGGGTCCCACCCCACGACGACCGGACTCTGATACTCGTCAAAATGCTCGCGGACTAGATCGACGGTAAGTCTTCGCAAGCGAGAGCGAGTATTGCCCTCCTAAGTTAGGAGGGCAGCGAGATCGAAGATCTCGCGAGGGGTGGTTCCATCGGGAACCACCCCAGCGCTTCGCGCCACCCCTCCTGACTCAGGAGGGGAATCTCCGCTTCTTTCAAATCGTTCAGACCGTCACAAACCGTACCCTCCGAATCACAACCGACAAGACAATCGGGGTTTCTGTTGGCTTACCGTTGGGACGATGCCATTCTCCCCGACTCGTTCGACGGATTACGGCTGCGGAGTGATCTTCACGATATTGATCACCCAGTGCTTGCCCTTTTCGACGAAGAACTGATGCGGCATGTTGGCCGGAATGTAGATCGTGTCGCCTGCGGCCACCGGATACCGCGTTCCGCCCTCAATGGAGTCTCCGCGGATTTCATCAGGCCTGCTGAGTTTTCCGCCGATCATTTTCCCGCCAACCACAATGGCTCCCTCGCCCTCGCGAACGATAATAAAGTCCGCCTGCTTTTCGTGAATCTCGGATCCCGAGTCTCCGGTGCGATAAATCAGCGACGCCGACGCCACCAGTTGAACGCCCGCCATATGCGTATCCGCACTGACTCGAGTCGATGCCTGCGCACCAAGGTCCGCCATCTGTTTGGCGCTCCAGAACACGGGAGTCCTGGAATCTCCGCCCGCCGCTCCGCGCTGCGGCGCCTGTGCGACCAGAACCAGCGATCCCACAACGAGAGCGATAAATCCGACCACGACAATTGAACGCATCGAAACCTCCGTAAAGTGCCGCCATTCTATCGCCACTTCAAAGGAGTTGGCATTCGGAAACGCGAGCCGTTGTCCGCGACTATTGCTCTGGGCCCCTGCATTCTCCTATGCTCGTTTAGCGCAAAATTATGGGAATCATCATTCGACGTGCAATGGAGTCCGATGCGGTCGCGGCATGCGAGGTCGTACGCCAATCCATTTCCGAACTTTGCGTTGCCGACCATTGCAACGATGAGAAGACCCTTTCAGCCTGGCTCGAAAACAAATCCGTCGACATGTTTCAACGCATGATACGCGACGAGACTAAATCCTGTGTCGTTGCGATTCTTGACGATACGGTCTGCGGGTTTGGACACATCTCCCATTCGGGCAACATCGGATTGCTCTACGTGGCGCCGGAAGCGCGATTTCTCGGAGCAAGTACCGCGATGCTCGGCTGGCTTGAAGATGAAGCATTCCGGCTGGGCGTGAAGGCGGTGACTCTGAACAGCTCGCTGACGGCCAAGCCGTTCTACCTGGCCAGAGGATACGTAATGGCCGGCGATCCGATCGCCGGTTTTGGAATAACAAACTCCTGGCCCATGAGCAAGCGGCTTGTACTCTGATGGATCTCGGCCGACGGAAATTTCTCCGGGGACTCGGAGCGACGGCCGGACACATCATGACGATAACAGGCTCACAATCCCGGAACCCTGCTAGCTTTCCTCCAAATTCCCTGCAACGAATTCCCGCCGGAGCGAGTATTAGGTAAGTGAAAGGCAGAGGTGGGATGGAATATAGCGCACTATCGATGTCCCAGGTTTCCGGCGTGGAAATCACGCCGGACTCCGAAGACATTGCAAGAATCGTCCGTCTCGTACTCGGCGGCGAGACCGCGGCATTCGAGCAAATCATCTCCCGCTACGAACGCCGCGTCATGCTGATCGCCATGCGCATACTCGGCGGCCGCGACGACGCACACGATGCCGCCCAGGAAGTGTTCCTCCGCGTTTTCAAATACCTTCACCGTCTGGATCTGCAGAAACCCATCGAACCCTGGCTGCTGCGTCTCACCATCAATGTCTGTCACGATATCGGACGCAAACGGCAGCAGCACCAGACCGCCTGCCTCGACACCGCCCCGCCCGAATCGATGGCTGCCTCCAATGCGGTCGACCCACACACCGGCATGGCGGAAGAACAACAGCGCCAGATGCTTTGGAAGGCTCTCGCCAATCTTGCAGAAAGCGAACGCATCGCCATCGTCCTGAGAGATGTTGAGGGGCTCTCGACCTCCGAAGTTGCGACGATCCTCGGATGTCCTGAAGCGACGGTGCGATCGCGCATCAGCCGCGGCCGCTTGAAGTTGAAAGAAGATGTCGATCGCATGATGGGAGGCAGGCCATGAACTGCACATTCTCGAAAGAACTTCTGGCGTTGCATGCGGAGGGCGATCTGCCCGACACCGACGAGAGAATCGTCTCCATCCATCTCCATCGCTGTGTCGAATGCCGGAACTTCGAAGATCACTTAATCGCGCGCCAGTCTCAATTGAAGTCGCTCCGCCGCGAAACGATTCATCCGTCGGCGCTGGCCGCGATGAGACTTGATGTCTTGTCGAGAATTGACTCAGTCCCCAATGCACTGGGATGGCGGCTTCGTATCGAGCGCATGTTCATGATGGGTTTCCGCCAACATGTGACTCCTCATCTGGCCATTGTTGGAAGTCTCGCCGTTGTCGCTATCGTCTCGGCCACGCTGTTCGCCCAGATGCGGCAGACCCCGGCGAAGGCAGCAACGCCGGCGGCCCTGTTTGCTTCCAGCGACACCCTTCTGCGTCCGGATGGATACCGCGAATGGGTGTCTGTCGGCAGCCAGGTTGCTCCCAGCGCTTACGCCGGCCCGCATGTTCCGGCGAATCCGTCATCGGCATTCGCCCGTAAGGTTTACATCGATCGGCTGGCCTATCGCGAATTCGCAGCGACTGGAAAATTTCCCGAGGGCGCTGTGCTGGTGATGGAGTTGTCGAGTTCGCCGGACAAGCCGCCGTTTGCGCTTGAAGCTTCCGTCAAGGACAGCCGGTTCGCCGGCGGCTGGGGCTTCTTCGATTTCAGCGAACCTGGAGGAAGCATCCAGGACAAGGCAAAGGCCATACTCGACAGGAACAACTGCCGGACCTGCCATGAAGAGAAAGCAAAAACCGACCACGTCTTCACGCAATTTCATCCTGCTTTGAAAATCGCGCATGCGGGAACAAAGTCCGCGCCGATGGCCGTGATCTGACCATGCTGGAAACAATGCGACTCGAATGCGCGCGCGGCAATCGAACCATTTTCCGCGACGTCAGCTTTGCCGTGCGCCCAGGGGAGTGCTTTCGCGTGACCGGGCCGAACGGCAGCGGCAAAACCACGCTGCTTCGAATGCTGTGCGGGCTTATCCCGCCGGTGCAGGGCGCCGTATGTTGGCGGGGCGCCGACATCCGTTCGCTTGGCGAGGAGTACTTCGCGGATATGACTTTCATCGGACATCGCGCCGGCATCAAGGATGACTTAACGGCCCTGGAGAATTTGCGCGTTTCCAGCGGACTGAATGGCATCGAGGTCTCGATCCGCGACGCAGCTTCGGCGCTGGCACGCATGGGACTTGCCGGGCGCGAGAATCTGCCGGCGCGACTGCTTTCCGAAGGCCAGCGCCGCCGGTTGTCTCTGGCCCGCCTGCTGGAGTGCCGGACTTCGCTGTGGTTGCTCGATGAAGTACTGAATTCCCTGGATGCATCCGCGGTCGCTCTCGTTCAATCCATTATCGACGACCATCTCTCACGAGGCGGCATGGCCGTCATCGCGACCCATCAGGAACTCGATCTGATTTCCGGACGCCCTCAACAAATCGAGTTGGCGGCATGAATGCCACATCGTCGATGCTCATGTTCCGCTGGCTGCTGTGGAGAGAAATCGTCCTGGCGTGGCGGCGGCGATCCGAAGTGTTTTCGGTGCTTTCATTCTTCGTGATCGTCGTCACGCTGCTCCCACTGGGCATGGACCCCGATTCCCGAGCATTGCGCACAGTCGCAGTGGGCGCCATCTGGGTGTCTTCCCTGCTGGCGACGTTGCTGTCGCTCGGCCGCATGTTCGCCAACGACGACGCGGATGGCACACTCGAACAACTGCTTCTCACGCCGCAGTCCTGGATTCTTATCGTCATTGGAAAGGTCCTCGCGCAATGCGTGGTAACGGGCTTTCCTCTGGTTCTGATCTCGCCGTTGCTTGGGCTTCAATTTGGCTTGCCGCTGAACACAATCTGGACTCTGGCACTTTCCCTGCTGGTGGGCACTCCGATTCTGGCCTTGATTGGCGCCGTTGGCGCAGCACTGACACTTGGGCTGCGCGGCAGCGGCGTGCTGGTTGCGCTGGTGGTGCTGCCACTGTGTATTCCAGTTCTCGTGTTCGGCGCCGGTGGAAATATTTCTCTGGTTGGGGCCGTGCTCGCCGTCACTCTGGTTTTTGCACCATGGGCTGCGGCTTCCGCGCTCCGCATTTCAATGGAGTGATTCGCATATGAGCCGCTGGTACAAATATGCATCTCCGGTCCATCTCTACCCGCTGGCCAATCGATTGATTGCCTGGTTTGCGATTCCGTCTGCGATTCTGTTTATCGCGGGTCTGGTTGTTGGTTTCCTCGTCGCGCCAACCGACTCGGTGCAGGGCGACGTCTATCGCGTCCTGTTCATCCACGTTTCCGCATCATGGATCGGCATGTTTCTGTACATTCTGATGGCCTTCTATGCGGCCGTCGGCTGGGCCTGGAACGCGCGTTCGTCGTCGATGATGGCGTCAGCGCTTTCGATCACGGGCGCCATGTTCACACTGTTGTCTCTCGTCACCGGTTCACTTTGGGGAAAACCCACCTGGGGAACCTGGTGGGTGTGGGATGCGCGCGTCACTTCAACGCTGGTCCTTCTCTTTCTCTATGCCGGATTCATCGGGCTGCAATCCGCGATCGACGATCCCCGCAGAGCCGATCGCGCCGGAGCCATACTCGCCCTGGTCGGCGTCATCAATGTGCCCATCATCTATTTTTCCGTTCAGTGGTGGAACACGCTGCATCAGGGCGCGACGATTCGATGGACCGGCCAGACCACGATGACCACATCCATGGAAACGGCACTGATCCTCATTTCGATGGCGTGCTGGCTTTACTCCATCGCCGTGGTACTCGGCCGGCTCTGCTGCATCATCGCCGAGCGGGAACAGCTGGAGAGTTTCCAATGAGTCACGCGTTCTATGTCTGGGCCGCCTACGCGCTCACTTTCGCAGCGCTGTTTGCCGAGGTGTTCACGCTGGTTCGACGGCGAAGAGCCATCCAGCGCAATAAACATCCCAATGGAGAATCGCAATCATGAAGCGGCGGCATCGAAGAATCCTCTTCGCCATTCTCGGTCTCTGCAGCCTGTCTCTGGCGGCCGCGCTCGTGCTCAATGCATTCAACAGGAGTCTGGTGTTCTATTTCACGCCGGCCCAGGTGTTCGCGAAGGAAGCGCCGGTGACTCGCGAGTTTCGTCTCGGAGGTCTGGTTGTCGAAGGAAGCCTGAAACATGACAGCGACGGCCTGACGACGCACTTTGTGGTTACCGACAACGCCCGGAACATTCCCGTGATTTACCACGGGATCCTTCCGGATCTCTTTAAGGAAGGCCGCGGCTGTGTCGCACAGGGAAGGCTCGGCGCGGAAGGCACCTTCCATGCCGAGCAGGTGCTCGCGAAACACGACGAGAACTACATGCCGCCGGGCACTCGCTAACAGGAGAAACTATGCCGAGCCCTGCCGATATCGGACAACCCGCATTGATTGCCGCGCTGCTTCTTGCCGGGACGCAGGCGACGCTGCCAATGTTCGGCGCCGCTCGCGGCAAATCGTCGTGGATGGCGTTGGCCGTGCCTGCGGGCCAGTGGCAGTTCGTTGCGGTGGCGATTGCATTCTGCAGCCTGGCGTATTCCTTCGTGACGAATGACTTTTCCGTGTTGAATGTCGCCAGCAATTCCAATTCGCAGCTTCCGTTGAATTATCGTCTCGCCGCGACATGGGGCTCGCATGAAGGTTCACTACTACTCTGGACGTTCATTCTCTCGTTCTGGACCGCGGCCGTGACTCTCTTCACGCGTCATCTTCCGAAAGAGACCGTCGCTCGTGTCGTTGGCGTGATGGGAATCATCAGTATGGGATTCCTGCTGTTCATGCTGACCACTTCGAATCCGTTTACCCGCCTGATTCCGGCGCCCCTCGATGGTCGCGACCTGAATCCGCTGCTTCAGGATCCGGGTATGGTCGTGCATCCGCCGATGCTCTACATGGGGTATGTCGGTTTCTCGGTGGCATTCGCGTTTGCGGTCGCGGCTTTGATCGGTGGCCGCCTCGACGCCGCCTGGGCAAAATGGTCTCGCCCATGGACGCTGGTCGCGTGGACGTTTCTCACCTGCGGCATCGCGATGGGCAGCTACTGGTCCTACTACGTTCAGGGCTGGGGCGGCTGGTGGTTCTGGGATCCGGTCGAGAACGCATCGTTCATGCCCTGGCTGGTGGGAACCGCGCTCATTCACTCTCTCGCAGTGACGGAAAAGCGCGGCGCGTTCAAAAGCTGGACCGTGCTGCTGGCCATTGCGGCATTTTCACTGAGCCTGCTCGGAACTTTTCTTGTGCGCTCCGGAGTACTCACATCGGTGCATGCGTTCGCGACGGATCCGAAACGCGGCATCTTTATTCTCGGTTTTCTCGGCATCGTGATCGGCGGCTCGCTATTGCTGTATGCGTGGAGGGCAAAGCAGACAGGACTCGGCAGCCCGTTTGACATCGTTTCGCGGGAGTCGTTCCTGCTTTCCAACAACATCCTTCTCGCGAGTGCGGCCGCATCGGTGTTGCTGGGCACGATGTATCCGTTGATCATCGATGCTCTGGATCTTGGAAAACTGTCCGTCGGACCGCCCTACTTCAACACGGTCTTTACGGCGATCATGGCGCCGGCGATGTTTTTGCTGGGCATCGGCCCGCTCGCACGCTGGAGAAAGGCAAGCCTTCCCGAACTTGCCGTGCGGCTTCGATGGGCGTTTGCCATCAGCGTGGCCGGAGGTATCGCGATTCCCTTTCGCTTCGGATGGAGATCGCTGGCCGCAGTGGGACTGCTCCTTGCGATATGGATCGGAGTCACTGTCGTACTTGGATTTTCAGAACGGCTGAGAACTACAGAGCGACACGGCATGTTTGCGAAATTGCGGGCGGTGCCACGCGGATACTACGGAATGCAGCTGGCGCACATCGGAGTGGCCGTCGCCATCGTGGGTATCGCCGTCGTCTCGTCGTATGAGCAGCAAAAGGATTTAAAGATGGATCCGAGCGAGACCGCAGAGGTGGGCGGATATGATTTTCGCTTCCTTGGCGTCCATCGAGTCGAAGGACCGAACTACGAAGCCGAACGCGCCGACGTCGAGGTCTTCCGAAACGGAATCATCATTCTTCGCATGCAGCCGGAAAAGCGCGTCTACAACGTTTCGGGAAGTGCGTTGACCAACGCCGCGATCGACTCCGGCATTTTCCGGGATCTCTACGTCGCGCTGGGAGAGCCGGTAACCGGTAGCGGCGCGTGGAGCCTGCGCATTCAGTACAAACCTTTTGTCGACTGGATCTGGGCCGGCGCGGCCTTGATGGCTTTGGGCGGCGTCATCGCGTTAACCGATCGGCGATACCGCATCGAGGTGAAGAAGCGGCACGACGTATTGGAGGCGGCGTGAAGTTCTCGATTCCTTTCATCGTCTTTTCCGTTCTGGCGGTATTCCTCGCGGTAGGATTGTGGCGCGATCCGCATCTGGTGCCTTCACCTCTGATCGACCGTCCGGCTCCGGAGTTTCAGCTGGCTCGATTGGACGAACCTCGCCAAACATTTTCGCCGAAGGAAATGCGCGGCAAGGTGTGGCTGTTGAACACATGGGCCTCGTGGTGTGTGTCCTGCCGTCAGGAACATCCTTTGTTGCTGGCGTTGTCCCGGGCCGGAGTGGTTCCGATCTTCGGCCTGGATTACAAGGACCGGAGAGGAAATGCGATGGAGTGGCTGCGGCAAAACGGAAATCCATACGTCATCAATGTTCAGGATATCGATGGACGCGTGGGCATCGACTATGGAGTCTATGGCGTGCCGGAAACGTATCTCATCGATAAGGACGGCGTGATTCGATACAAGCAGATCGGCCCGTTGACGCTGGAAGTTCTGGAAAAAACAATTCTGCCGATGATCCGGAAACTCAATTCATGAAGACTCTGTTGATGTTGCTACTTCTGATACCAACTTCGGATGGACCCGCGCTGGAACAGCGGGTGATGACCCTGTCGCAGCAACTGCGCTGCCTGGTGTGCCAGAACCAGACGATCGCGGATTCGCAGGCGGATCTCGCGGCGGATCTTCGACAGCAGATTCGAGAGCAAATGAAGGCGGGCAGAACGGACACCCAGATCACCGCGTTCATGACGGACCGCTACGGAGACTACGTTCTCTATCGCCCACCGGTGAAGCCGCGAACCGTCGTGCTGTGGTTTGGCCCGTTCGTGCTGCTTACCGCGGGACTGGCCGGCCTCTTTCGTTTTTTGAAACGCTGGCCGGGATCGACGCGTCGGCCCCTCGCTCCTGTGGACAAGCGGAAAGCTGCTGAGATTCTACGTGAGGGAACCAATCCCAACGTCGAGGTCTACCGGGAGCAATTTGCAGATTTGGAGTCGGACCTTCGTCGAGGCGTCCTGCCCCGCGAACAGTTCGACAAGGACCGTGAAGAGCTCGAGCGCCGGCTGCTCGAAGACTGCGGGCGAATTTGATGCGCGAGAAGCTGCTGATTGTTTTCGTGGGTATTCTGATCGGGTTGTTCGTGGGCTTCGTTTTTGCCAACAACATCCGCAGCCGGCCAGCATCCATGGCGGCGGCTCAAATGCCCGCTGAGGTATCGAATGCTCTCGCCAATGCGCGAAACAATCCGGGGAGCTTCGAAGCGCAGATCCGGGCCGCGGAACTCTACTATCAGATCCAGCGCTATGACGACGCGCTCGCGTACCTGCTCCGGGCCAATCAACTGCAGCCCGATAGTTTTGAAGCCATCGCCAGCCTGGGAATGGTGAATATGGACGCGGGGCATCTGGAGGATGCGGAGAAGTGGCTGAAACTCGCACTGGCGAGGCAATCGGACAACCCGATGGTACTGTCGGCGTATTGCGCGCTACTCCTGCAACGCGGAAATCTCAAAGCGGCCGGGGAAACTATTTCGCGGCTTGAAGCAATCGACCCGACGAATTCCGAGTTGCCGGAATTTCGAAGCCAGTTGAGAATCCTGAAATCGAAGTAATGGTCGGTTCTCGAATATCGGGATGGAAATGGACGCGTGGACATTCCCCTCCTGAGTCGCGAGCGGCTGCGAGCGCAAGCCCGACAGGGTGCAGCAATCAAAAGATTTCGGGTGGCGCGAAGCGCCGGGGTGGTTCCGAAGCGAATTCCTGCAGCAGCGCAGCTTTGGAACCACCCCTCGCGGGATCGCTTCGCGATCCCGCTGCCCTCGTGACTCAGGAGGGCAATGTCCGCCTCCCACAATTTTGAACAACCCGCCAGTTGCCTTCATGATCGAAACCGCGCAGTATGGCTGCCATGAGAATCGTCCAACATTCGGTGCTGCTTCCGGCGGAGCCGCATCGAGTTTATGCAATGTATCTGGATGCGGCCGCACACGCCGCGTTCACTGGCGGCGGCGAAGTAACGATTGCGCCGAGCGTAGGCGCCGAGTTCTCGGCGTTCGGAGGACGAATTTCCGGACGGATCCTCTCCCTCATCCCCGACCGTCAGATCGTCCAGACCTGGCGCAGCTTCGAGTGGCGCGCGGACGACCCCGACTCGATCCTTCTGCTCACATTGCAGCCGGAGTCGGGCGGCACACGACTGGAATTGCTCCAGGCGCCGGCGCCCGAACATCTGCATGCCACTTTGCAAGCCAACTGGCCCATGCGTTACCTGGACCCGTGGCGCGCGGCTCTCGCAGCTAAAGCCTGAACGTCATGGATAAACTGGCGGAGGGGTTCCTGTGGTACATCGCCTTTCTGTTTTCCACGACGCTGCACGAGGCATCGCATGCTCTGGCAGCATACAAACTCGGAGACCGGACGGCCTATGAGGGAGGTCAGCTGACTCTGGATCCCATTCCCCACATGAGGCGAGAGCCCCTCGGCACCATCGTTGTTCCCATCATCTCGTTTCTGATCGGCGGATGGATGATCGGGTGGGCGAGCGTCCCTTACGATCCGCACTGGGCATACAACCACCCCAATTCTTCGGCGAAGATGTCTGCGGCCGGTCCTGCCGCCAATCTGCTGCTGGCGATTCTCGCAGCGCTGGCCATTCGTGCCGGGCTGATCGCCGGAGTCTTCTTCCCTCCGGATACCATCGACTACACTCACGTCATCGAAGCTACGCAGGCGGGAATCTTTGCGACGCTGGCATCCTTCATCAACGTGGTCTTCTCGTTGAACCTGCTTCTGTTCATTTTCAACCTTCTTCCGATTCCTCCGCTCGATGGCAGTGGAGTTGTTCCGCTGTTTCTTACCGAGCAACGAGCCCAGCGATACATGGAGTTCATCCACAATCCGGCGTTTTCGTTTATCGGAATCCTCATCGCATGGAATGTATTCGACTATGTCTACGATCCGCTGCACCTGATCTTCATCAACATCCTCTTTTATCCGTACGCGCGATATCACTGAACGCCGCGTGGAACAAAACGCGGTCTCATTTCGTATTCAAATCCAATGAGACGCTGTTAACCAGGAACTGCCAATCAGCGTCTTAGAGTTCGTGAGCATTCGCAAATAACAATTGCGACAACCGGGGGATTAAGGGGATGAGGTGTGCTGAAAAATCGAGACGGGAGACGTGCGCGCGTCCTGTGGGCTCCCATGGTGATTCTCCTTCTGGCACAGATTGCCCATGGAAAGAATTCTTCTTCAGGCGATTTAATGGAGGCCGGCCGGCGGGCATATGCGGCCGGCAATTATAAACAAGCCGAAGACAATTACCGCCAGGTGATTGCCGAGTCCACCGCGTCGAATGCCGCTAAAGCTCTCGCCATGGGTGAACTGGGAAGCCTGCTGCTTACCGAAGGCCGCACGGACGAAGCCGAACCGATGCTCGATCGTGCCATCGCCATGATCCGGTCGAATCGCGCATTGGACCAGCGTCAGTTACCCATGCTGCTGGGCATGCTGGGTAACCTTTACCAGCGCACCGGACGATTCAGTGGTTCTGAAAAGATCCTGAACGAAGCGTTGAAACTCGGTACGAAGCTGCTGCGGGATACTCCCCAACACATCTCCGACTTGTACAACGATCTCGGGGTGCTTCATCTGGCGAACGGAAATTTGGGCCAGGCGGAAAAGGATTTCAAGAAAGCTCTCGCCCAGGTCGACAGCGATGATCCGGCAAACGATGTGTATGTCGCGTCGATCCTGGCCAATCTTTCAAGTTTGTATGTCAACCAGAGCAAATGGAGTCGGGCGGAACCGGTCATGCTGCGCTCATTGCGGATCATGGAAAAATCGAACGGGCCGGAACACCCAGACCTCGCTTCCCTACTGAACAATCTGGGAGTTCTCTACTACACTCAGGGCAAACTTGGTGAATCCGAAACGATGCATCGCCGTGCCCTGGCGATTCGGCAAAACGCTTTTGGAACCGAAAACGTGTATACAGCCACATCGGAGGCCAATCTGGCAGATGTTCTTGCGGCCATGGGCGCTTATGCGGAAGCGAGAACGCTGTTCGACCAGGCGCTGGATACGCAGGAACGAATACTCGGCAAGAGGGTTCCGGAAGTGGCCGTGACGCTGGACCAGTTCGCAAGGCTGCTTCGAAAAACCGATGATCGAGCGCTCGCCGTCGAAATGGAAGATCAGGCGAACTCGATTCGCAACGAACGGACATACAGCATGTCGCTGAAGGAACTCTCAGGGCGTTGAAGGATTGCCGGCCGGGAGATGCTGCGGATCAAGCCGGATTCGCGGACTTCTTCCGGCCAAATCCCCAGCGAATCCTGGTGGGAAGAAAACCCACTCCACCCACTCGAACGCCCAGCCACATCAAAGGTGCGACAAGTTTGTGGTGAACTCCATCCTTGTCGGCAACACAATTGAATAGCTTGTTGTCCGCACCCAATCGCTCACGCCACGAACCTCCGACGTAGTACGTCTTGTCATGCTCGACGCAACATTCCCGGTAGTTGCCGTCGGGAAACATCGAACAGCCGTCACTCCTGAAGTCTTCGGGAACAGTTACTGGAGAGTGTTTTGAGGCGGCGTCGGCATACGCGTTGATGCAGAAACAGGACGCAAGGACTAACGTAAGCACGATCGGCTTCATTCAGGTGTCGGTCTTATATGGGAGTTTGATTTCGATATCAAGACAATTGATGCCGAACGCGGTATTTCGGAATAGGACCTGCTGAGGGCCTGAGTTCCATTATCATTTCACTCGATGAGTGAAATAAAACTGACACACATACGGTTAATGTTGCTGGTCGTCATGCTGAACATTGGAGCGCCGGTTGTTTACGGCCAGCGGCCTTTGAAGCTCGGAGTTGAATTAGGGTATGCCCATCAACAGGAGTTGTTCAATTCAGGCCCATCCACAGGAGTCCAGCTCACTATTGCGCACTTTCAATTTATTCCAACGCTCTGGGTACGTCCCGGCCGGCCACTGCGAACGGTTGAGCTGGTCAACGAGGTGGATCTTATGCAGTCCATCAAACCCGGCTCACGATTCATCGTCGGCATGTCGGATGTCTTTCGATTCGGTTTCCCGGTTTCGCCGGCATGGACGATATACGGAGACATCGGAGCGGGTATTTCTCAATCGGGACTGCGCATTCGCGAAAACGATGGAAGGATGCAATACCTGCTCCAGACGGGTGGAGGCGTCAAGCGATGCCGATCCGAAGAACGGCGGTGTTGGCTGATGGGGTACCGTTTGGTGCATTTCTCCAATAACAATACGAGCTTACCCAACTACGGCTTGAATCTGCATGGGGCATTCGTCGGGCTGAACTTCTAGTCTCGGAGCAACTTCATGAGAATGCCGATACCCGTCGTGCTTGCCATAGTCATGGCCGCGCCTGCCCTGGCACAAAAACCTGCCGAGACCACGACGGTGAATCTGCAGTCGGTGTTCTATGGAGACAACACCGAGTTTCTCTCCAACCCCTATCGCGAAGGGGAAACGCTGCTGGGAGTGAACAACAAGCTGTCGCTGGTCATTCCCGTCGGCGAACGCGTGCATCTGAAGCTGGGAGTATTCACGGACCAGCGAGCGGGTGGAGCGAAAGCGTTCGAATTGATTCGTCCCATCGTGTCTCTCTCGATTGGAGACGAAAAGAACCAGTTCATCATGGGGACGCTGGAGAATTCGATTTCCTCCGAGCAGGGTCCTGACCGCATGGGGCCGCATGGCCTGCTGCCTCCGATTCAGGTCGAGACCTATGCGTTCACCCGCGCGTATGAATCCGGCATGCAGTGGAAACACCAGGGTCGAGTCGTCAGCGACTTGTATATCGACTGGCAAAAACTCAACACGCCGCAGCAGCGCGAGAAATTCAATGCGGGGTTCGTGAGCAAAGCCGCTGTTAAAGGCCCCCTCAGTTTGGGAGGACAGTTCCAGTACGTCCATCAGGGCGGTCAATTATTCGATGTCGGGCCGCTCTCCGACAGCGTTGCCGGCGCCGCCGGCGTGATTCTCGATCAGGACCACACGTTGTTTGGAGGGCGCGTCACCGCGGAGTTTTATTACGCCAACAGCAAGAACGTTCCGGAACGCGGCAATGCCGCGACCGAACTGCCGGGACACGGAGAGTTTTTGCGAACGGCATACGAAGTCCGAGGCGTTCGGATGTACGGCATCGGATGGTGGGCCCACAATTTCGTCAAGATGGAAGGCGACCCCAATTACGGTCAGGAGCTTTCGACGGGTGGTTACGATTCGTCGGTGCACACCAGCCAGGGACATCGTTACTATGAGACGGGTGTGTCGCGGCGGTTTTATCCCGACCGAATGGCGTGGATCGAACCGGCGTTTCGACTCCACTGGACCAACGGACACCTGGACTACTCGTATCGAATCACCGCGGCCCTGAACTTCAACTACTCGCTCGCACGCCGGAACTAAGCGAAGTCAGCGAACGATCCTCAGCGCTGGGGAGTCAGGCGGAAATTCGCCGTTATCGTGGCGACGAATTCGACAAACGCCCCACGGTCGTCGGTCTTCACCCTTTGAACGGAACCCGATGCCGGTGCCCGGATTGCGAAGCTGCAGCAGTTCTGAGGTCGATTCTGCATGAGGAGTCCCTCCTACTTCGCTGCGATGTGCAGCAGCTTGACCAGCGTTCCACCAAGAATGGATTCCTTCTCCGTATTGGTCAGGAATTTCGCGCCGAGAATCAGGTCCACCGAGGTCGGCCAGTTGTATGGGATGTCCGTGCCAAAAACGACGTGCCCGGCGCCAACTTCCGCAACCAGATGCCGCAGGCCTTCCTCTGTGATGGCCATCGAATCGACGAGAATCTGTTGTTTGAAATACTCGCGCGGGCTTTTCTTGTTCGCGCAATTCGCGGCCGGCCGTACATCGCATGCCACATCCGTGCGGCCCAGGTAAGAAGGCAGATAACCGCCGGCGTGCGCACCGATGAGTTTCAGATCCGGAAAGCGATCGAGGGCTCCATCAAAGATCATGCGGGACAGGAACACGGTCGTCTCGAGCGGATTGCCGATGATGTTGCCGAGATCGCCGCGCCCGCTCAACGCGCCTTCCTGCAAAACGTTCTCGGCGCCTCCCGGATGCACGAACACGACAACGCCAAGCTCCTGCGCCTTTGCCCAGAACGGATCGAACTTTGGAGAAGACGGCACTTCGCCTCCGGCATGCCCGGCGATTCCGACTCCACGAAGACCGAGCGTCTTGACGGCTTCCTCAAGCTGCTGCACAGCCAGATCGGGATACTGCAGTGCGACCGATGCAAGACCGACAAACCGATCCGGGTGCGCCGTGCACCACGCCGCGAGGCGTTCATTTTGAACTCTGATCAGACGGCCGGCCAGATCCCGATCGGTTTTGTACCACCAGCCTCCCTGATGACTGAGCACCTGAACATCGATTCCGCGTTCGTCCAGAGTTTGCAATCGCGCGGATCCGAGAACCAAACCATTGTTGAGTTGATTCGAGATGTTACCCGCGAGGCTGCTGCCTTTGATGAGGTCCAACTCTTCGGGAGCAATGAAGTGGCCGTGCACGTCTACCACTTTGATCCGACGATTCCCCAGCGACACCTGTCGTCGCGGGTTGGGGCGCACCGGCGCGTTCTGCAGCGGAACAAACCCTGCTGCCAGTGCCATTCCAAATGCCGAACTGTTCTTGATAAAGCTGCGCCGGTTCATCGCGTGAAAATGTAAACAACGCCGGTGGTGTTTGCGAAGCGGGCGCCAACGGCCATCGTACGTCCGTCCCTGCTGAGAGCGGCGGAGCTGCCGAACTCATCGAACTTCTTGTTGTCCGCGCCCTTGAAATACAGTGACGATCCCCAGGCCGTCCCCGTCCGGTTGAAGACATACGCCGCGCCGGCTTCGTCGGCCGAATCGTCCTTCTGATTTCCCCCGATTCCTTTTGCCGCGCTGTCTTCATTGGGCGCAGTCGCAACCAGAGTATTGCCGTCGCCGCTCAATGCCACGCGGACGCCGAACCAGTCTTCCTTTCCCGAGTTGGAGGCTTTAATGAACGCCTGTTGTGCCCACATAGTTCCGGTACGAACGAACACGTAAGCGGCACCGGCCGAAGTATCCGATGCCTGATCGTTGGCGCCCAGATTGCCGGGGTTCACTCCGGTGAGAAGGCTGTCTTCATCGAGTGCGCCGGCCACGACGGTGGTGCCGTCTTCGCTGATCGACACCCACGTTCCCATCGAATCCTGTCTCTCCGCATTGGAAGCCTGAAGGCGAGCCTGATGCGACCACGTGACACCGCCACGGGTGAAAATGTGAAGCGCGCCCTTTCCTCCATCCTCGTCGAAGGCACCGGCAGCCAAAGTATTGGCGGTGCTGTCGAGTGAAACGGAATAACCAAACAACGCATTTGCGCGAGCCGTCGGGCTCTTCACGTACGCCTGCTGCGACCACGTGCTGCCGCTGCGAGCGAACACATACACGGCCCCGGCGCCGGAAGCCGAGTTATCGGCCTGGTTGCCGTTAATGTCGGTGGCGGCGCTGTCTTCGCTCGGCGCGCCGACAGCAAGCGTGTTCCCATCGCCGCTCAGGGAAATCGTGTAACCGAACGTGTCGCCGTCTTCCTGTTCGCCGGTGTTCGACGCTTTGATGTACGCCTGCTGCGTCCAGTTATTCCCGGTGCGCGTGAATACGTAGACCGCTCCGGACTGCGCTGTGGAGTTGTCGGACTGATTCCCGTTGATTCCCTTTGCGCTGCTGTCTTCATAAACCGCGGACACGGCCATGGTGTTGCCATCCGCGCTCAGTGAAACCGCAAAACCAAATTGATCGTTCTCTCCGGTGTTCGACGCTTTGACGTAGGCTTGCTGCGGCCATCCGTTGCCGGCGCGGGTGTAGACATATACGGCGCCGGAACTGAATGCGGAATCGTCGGCTTGTTTCCCGTTGATGCCGGTCGCGGAACTGCTCTCTAACGGAGCCCCGACTGCGAGTGTGTTGCCGTCTCGACTGAGGGCCAGAGCGAATCCGAACTGATCTCCGTCTCCTTTGTTGGAGGCTGCGACCGATGCGGCCTGTTTCCAGGAAGCCGCAGGCGCTTGCGCCCCGCCATTGCTGACAAGGCCAACGACCATCAACAGTGCGGGTAGAATCCTGCCAACGCTTCTATGAGAAATCATCGCGCGCCACCCGCACAAGGGCCGGGATCGCCCCGCTGCCCGGGTTCATTGCCGCGAAAGAGTTCCTTCCCGCTCGCATCGATGACGCGGGCATTCTCGGAGAGCGTCATATACGGCTGGCCATTCTTGAGGCGGCGGCCGATGATGGTGATCTTGTCGCCGGGCTTGAGGATGGTGTTGTTCCAGCACCAGCCTTTGAGGACTCCGGGGGATCCCAGTTCGCCGCGCCATCGCACGGGCTTGCCGTCGGGGTCCTTCGCCTCGACGATGATGATCGAGTGCGGATTGACGAGTTGGAGCTCGATGACCGTTCCCGTGATGGTCGTAAGCTTATCTTCGTACCGGCCGGCGTCTCCGTGATGCGCGAGGGCGGTGGCGCACATCAGGACGGCGAGGCCGATCGAAGCACCCACACTGAGACAACGACTCATTTCTGTCCTCCTTCTCGCGGTCAGCGGATTCTATCACCCGGCGGCCTTGCGTCAAAAAACCCGACAGGAACAATGTAGCGCGCAGCGCATCCACAACTGTAGGCGCGGTCTATGACCGCGCACAATCCTGATTCAAGGTTTATGTTGACCGATGGACATTGCGCGGTCATAGACCGCGCCTTCTATGAGGTCCTTGGTAGTCAACCCCCAAGTTTTAAGAACATGGGGAGCGCGAGCTCCCCATAACTGGATCTGA
>Ga0209488_10000260_pt1 | contig 42647 bp, 36 predicted proteins | sample Rivendell_Oct201_8_FD_188349 | JGI IMG/M metagenome (GOLD analysis project Ga0209488, IMG submission 188349) | Vadose zone soil microbial communities from the Eel River Critical Zone Observatory, Northern California, USA -... | ecosystem: Environmental > Terrestrial > Soil > Vadose zone >...
TCTCCGGTTAGGCTAATCGGGACTTACGACCGCTCCGAAGGTAAATGTCGGAATCGGCCGAAGAAGCAAATGGAGTCTTGCTGAGCCAGAATGCTACTCGCTTGCGTGGAGAGAGTACCGAAAAAGACAAATTCTGGCGACTAGCGCAATGGCGGCTTTCGTCATAGTTCCGTTGGTGGCGGCGTGGTTGACAGGTGAAGGTTACTGGCGGGACCGAGTTATTGGCTTACTTTTCATCGTGCTGATGTTCGCCGTCGTCATGTTCGGATTGCGACTCGCCGTTTGGCCGTGCCCGAGATGCGGCAAGCCATTCCGTGGTTTTTCAGACTGTTGTCGCCATTGCGAGCTCGCCTTATGGTCGAAAGGCGAATCGGGTTGAAGTTCCGTCGGGCACTCGGCGCGGAACACTGGAAAGCTCTCCCTGGCCTAGTGGGGAGGGCACAGCGACGCAACTCGCGGCAGGGTTAGAAAGGTGGAGTGATACCGGTGTAGTCGCCGATGACGTAGGCGCTGTAGGGCGCGTTCATCCGGGTGAGTGCGCTCTTGGGACTGTATCCGGGAGTGTTGATGGTCCCGTACGCGGCGACGATCTGCTTGGCCTGGTTCACTTCAATTACTTGATCATTGAACTGATCGCTGATCAAACTGTTTCCGTTGGCCAGGCGAACCGCACGCGTCGGAGCGGGAGCAGGATTGCTGCCCGGACGGTCGGTGGTGACGTATTCCCACAAGACGGAATCAGTGGAGTTGACTTCAACGATGCGGTTGTTGCCAGCGTCAGTAAGAAGAGTGTTTCCATTGGGTAGGCGGCTGGCGAAAGCCATGGCTCCCGCCGTACCGCTAGCGGTGAAGGAAGCGACGATCGTGCTGGCCGAGCCTATGACGTGAGTGACTTCTATAGCGCGGTTGTTGCCTTCGTCGGCGATGAGCACATTACCGTTGGCCAGCAGTTCGGCGGAGTTGGGGCTGTTGAGCTGATTGAGGCCGACTCCCGACGCGCCGTTTTCGCCATACTGCCAGACGATGGCGTTGTCTTCGCGGCGGACCTCGATGATGCGCTGATTGCCCTGGTCCGTGATGAGCACGTGACCGTCTGGCAGATAGGTATTCTGGACGGGTGTGTTGAGCTGGTTGGGGCCGAAGCCGGTGACTCCGAATGTGCCGTATTGCCAGACGATGTTGCCATTTTGATCGACCAGGAGGACGCGATTGTCGGCGCAGCCATTCTTGCAATTTTTGGTGGCACCGGGCGGAATGCCAGTGCCGGAAATGAGCGTCAAATTGCCAACGCGTTCGGCGTCGTTGGTTCCGACGATGGCGCTGGAAGCGATGTCACCGGGACCGTGACCGTATTGCCAAACGATGTTGCCTGCGGGATCGATTTCGATAACCCGATTGTTAAATTGATCGGTGATCAGAATGTTGCCGGGTTGATTGAATTTGCTCTGTGCGTGGGCGGATGCGGCGACGATTAAGGCCAGCGCGACAAGGGTGCCCGTGCGACACAGATGGCGCGAGAGATTCGCCAGACGGACCTGTTTCATAGGTAGCTCCTTCGGTTTTGGGCGAAATTGGAAACGGCGGGGATGCTTGAGTTTTGCGCCAGGAGTCGAGGCACATGTCTACAATTTGCAAAAACAGTGTCACTTTTTTACCGGACCTCGACGCGGAGACGACATCTTGGCTGACGAAGCCGATTCGGGAGCTACGTAAAGGGCACGGTGACGCGCAGTAAGCGTACAAGTTTTTGAGATTGTTTTTACATTGGAAAAGGCATAAGAGGGTGTGTGGGTTTACCGGATAAGTGTCGAGCCTGTCCAGTTCCTATGTTTTGATGAGCGTCAGCATCCAGTTTTCCAGGTCCAAATGCACGCCCAAGGCGCGTAAGGATCGCGGCGAGTTGCCGGGGTTTATGCGGAAAGCGGGTAAATGATATACTCGCGCTGTGCCCGAGTGGCGGAACTGGCAGACGCGCTGGACTCAAAATCCAGTGACCGCAAGGTCGTGATGGTTCGACTCCATTCTCGGGCACCACTGTCTGCAGCCACTGTTACGGTGTATACAGTAGCCCTCAAAAAGCTGGTTTTTGCTGCATTTGCTTGCAGACCTTGCACACCCAGGCGATCAAAAAACCCGCATAAATCGTGCTTTCCTCAAGTTTTCAAGGGTTTTCAAAAGCGTCGGTGTGGCCGGAGGGAGTCGAACCCACACGCCCTTGCGGGCAACGGATTTTGAGTCCGCCGCGTCTGCCATTCCGCCACTCCGGCAGGGATAAGTAAAAATAACAGGAACGATGCCATTCGGCTATACGCGCTGCACATCCATAACACCTAGCCGCAACCATCCTCCTGCCAGAATGACCCGACTGGACGGGAATTCCTCGCCGCGCTACCCTGAGGCTCCCCGGTTCCACAGGGTTCGGACGTTGTCCGATCGGAACCCGGTAATTTTAATTATGGCTCACGCCGTTTCCATACCTTCCCGGGCTCCGTCCGAGCATCGCGACCTGGCGCATTGGATGAAGCGCTCTCTCGAAGAGCTCGTGCATCTACGTTCCGACCTGACGAACGACAGCGTCCACGATCTGCGCGTGGCGCTGCGGCGCTGCCGTTCGATCGCCGCAACGATGAAAGAGATCGATCCGCATCCCGACTGGGAAGAAATGCGCGAGTGCGCGCGCAAACTTTTCCGTTCGCTCGGCGAACTGCGCGACGCCCACGTAATGACCGAATGGCTGAACAAATTGCATCGCGAAGAAGACGCGCTCAAACGTCAGATGCTGGAGTCGCTGGCCGCGGGGGAGAAAGTGGCGCAGGAAAAGGCGCTGCATCGAGCAGAACGTTTCGACCAAAAGCGTTGGAAGAAGTTGTCGCGCTCGCTGCGCGCCCGAATTCGCCGCGTGCCGGCCGATGGCGACGCCGCACACTGCCAGGCCCTCGAGCGGTTGGAAGAAGCAAAAGAACTTCACCGTCGCGCGATGCGCACAGACAGCCCCAAACCCTGGCACGCCTTACGAATTGGCGTAAAACACTTTCGTTATACGGTGGAATCGCTGCTACCGACCGCTCACGCTGAGTGGAGCGATACGCTAAAGCGCGTGCAGGACGTACTGGGAAATATCCACGATCTGGACGTGCTTTGCGAAATGCTTTGCACAGCGAACGCCAGTCAGTCCAGTGCAATCCTCCAGGACTGGGAACTACGCATCGAGAACGAGCGTCAGCTAAACGTGCAGACCTACCGGCAACTGGCGCTGGGCACGGCAAGCATTTGGACTCACTGGCAGAGCGGTTTCCCACGCGAAGAATGGGAACGCTACGCAAAGGCTCGCATCCGCGCAACGCGAGCGGCCATGGATCCCAAGCCCAGCCGCAGCTCGGTGATAGCGCGCATAGCCATGCGCCTGTGGTCGCAATTGCGCCTTCGCAAAGCCGGTGAAATCTTCTTTGACAAAAAGGAACGCCGCGCGTTGGATGCGGCCGCACGGCTCAGCGGAGTGCGCGATGCCAGCACCAAAAAGGCCCGCGAAAAATCCGCGAAATCCTTCTTGCTGGATTCGCCGGTTCCTCCCGCTTGGTCGTATTCCGAATGGGAACGCGTTGCCTGGGCCATCCGGTTCCAGCGCGGCGCCGAGCCCGGCCGCCGCAACAAGCGCTTCGCACAATTGGCAGCCGAACAGCAGACGAAAGTTTACTTGTTGGCGGGAATTTTGCGCCTGGCCATCGCGGCACAGAAATGTGGTGTGAACAGTAGCTCTTCTCTCCGGCTAGAGGTTTTGCCGCCAGGATTCTTATTGCATGTTGCCGGAGTAGCAGACAGTCCCAAGAACGCGGCGCGTTTTACGGCAGCAAAGCAGCAGCTGGAGCGAAGCCTGGGCAAAACGATTTTGCTACAGGCGGAGCCGACCGTTGCCGCCGACTCGACCGCCAAGGTCGAACTGCAGCCGCCCGTTCCGATTTCAATCGTTCGCTAAAACTAGCGTCTACCCGGAAAGACCGACAAACTACTTCCCTTTGGAAAGTTTCCGCACGGTTCGCGGCGTGATCAGCCAAACCAGCTTGCCAGCCGCGGGATGGACACGCGACATCTCGATGCACGCCACACCAGCCTTTTTTAGTTCAGTAAGGTCCTTTTTTGCGCCCAGCGACGCGGAGATCAACTCATCCAGTTGCGGCGCATGACCGAAACACATCACGCTCTCGACCGGCTTCTTGCGCGAAAGCTCCCGCAGGAACGCCGACGGCTCGGCGCCGGGAAGCAACAGTTCGCTCTTCTCGATCTTGGCCTGGGAAGAATCCAACGCTTCCGCGAATATTTCCGCAGTCTGCACCGCGCGAACGTATGGACTCGATATCAGAAGTTTTGGTGTGTCGATCAAAGCTGCAATGCATTTGGCCACTTCCTTGGTGCGAGTGTGGCCTTCAGGCGTCAGATAACGTTCCGGATCCGACGGACATTTCGGATCTTCGCGGTCGATGGCGATACCGTGGCGAACAATGTAGAGCAGCATTTTTTCCAATTCCCTCTCTTAACGCTCCAACATTATACAGACGAATTCTCGGCCGGCCGTATACCGCCATCAACCTAGTTCCAGTTAGCCCGTTAGCGGCCGAAAATATAGCCGGGTGCGAAACTCCTTTTCGAAAAGCTCGATACTGCGATTGGCGTCGCGAATATCCTCACTGGCGTCGCCGCGCGCTTCTATCTGCAAACCAACTGCGTCGCGCTGAAAAGCCGCACGAATTCTATTGATGCGCTGGCGGTGTGAATGATCCAGGCCTTCCGCGATTCGAACCAGCGAAGCCAGCCGGCGCGCGAGCCGGCGATCGCTATTGTTGAGCGAAGCGTACGCCACGTGGTGATTTTCAGGCTGGGCTTTGCGGTTGTGATATCGGACAACAGCAGCGGTGAGCGCTCGGTCGCGCCCTTCCAGACCCGGAATGTCGCCATTCATCGTGAGATATTCGCCGTGCTTGTGATGGCCCTTGTGGCTGATGGAATGTCCAATGTCGTGCAGCAGCGCAGCTGCTTCCAAAATGACCCGGGCGTCGCCAGAAAGATGATGCAGCGGCTGCAGTTGATCGAATAGTTGCAAGCTCAGCTCGCGCACGTGCTCAGCGTGACGCTGGTCGCGCTCCAGCCGCCGCGAAAAACTGCGCGTCCCCGCAAGCAGCTCCCGCGCTTTTGCCGTGTAGCGATGCGGCTCTTTCCGCGAGAAAGCTTCCGTGGCAATTTCGTGGATGACGCCTTCGCGAATACCAACCGCAGGCACGGCCAGCGTACGCACGTTCAAATACCGCCCCAGCGTAACGAAAATGATGGCCGCAATTCCCATGACGTCGGCCCGATCTCGGCGCACTGCATAGGCTTTCATGCGGTCGCGAACGTCCATGCGCAGCAACTCAGGCAGCCGTTCGCGCAGCAAGGAAAGTTCTAGTGTAGGAATACCGTGATGCCGCGGGCCGGGTGCAACGTTGGCAAGCGTTTCGGCGTTGCCCCCCAACGCCACCGTTAATCCGTCGGCCAGATTCGGACGCGTTGGCAGCTTCGATTCCAGCAGCGCGCGCAGATAACGCCGCACCTGCTCTGCCTGCGTGGGGCGCATTTCGCCGTGAATGTTCAGCGTGGTCATCAAGCGCACCGTGCCCACGGGAAGCTGCGCGGTTTTCAGGACGGAATGATCTTGCAACACGCTGATTTCCAGGCTGCCGCCGCCCAGGTCCGCGATGCATCGTGCTTGCGCCTCCGGTCCCAGCGCCGCGAAGACAGCTTCTCTGCCCAGGCGCGATTCTTCCAGTGCACTGATCACTTCCAGCCGGATGCCGGATTTTACGCGAATGCGCGTAACGAATGCTTTGCGGTTCGCCGCTTCGCGCGTAGCGCTGGTGGCTACAGCGCGGTAATGCGTCACGCCAAATTCGGCCATGCAATCGCGGAAGTGGCGAAACGCTTTAGCAGCTTTTTTGAAAATATCTTCACTGAATCGATTGCGTACGAACACTCCTTCGCCCAGACGCAGCGGATAACGCTCGTTGTGCAGCGGTTCAATGTCCAGGGCGGAGTATGCGCGGACGATAGAGAGCCGCACGGCGTTCGAACCGGCGTCAATCGCGGCGATGTGAACCGGTTCAGGCATTTAGTTTTCTATCGCCAGAGGTGAGCCAGCGCGGAAGATGGTGCGTACTTCGTGGTTCGAATGCCAAGTTGTTCGGCAATGCGCTGCCGCAAAAGTTTGTTTACCGTCGGCACGCTGGCTTCGCCATCCAGTTCCAGAAAATTGTGGCGCTTGGCGACGGCTTCGAATTCCCGCTTGATCATGGTCTGGTAACGCACAAATGACCAGTAAAGGTCGTGCGAAAGCGACATATCGCGGCCAGCTTCCCAATAGCTGATGGCTTGCGCTTTGCGGAATTCCCGGCCAAACGCGGTTTCCGGGCGTACATTCAACCAGAAAGTAAGATTCGGCCGCAGCGCCATCGCGTATAGCCCGCTCAAATAATCGCGGTTGATTCCGCGCACCACGCTACGCGCGATGAGCGTGAAGATATAGCGGTCGGCCAAAACCACCGCGCCGGATTTCAGCGCCGGTACGATGCGATGCTCAAGCTGGTCGAAAAAATCGGTGCAATACATCAACGCCAGCGTCAGGCGAGTAACCGCGTTCTTGGCCAGCAATTCGTCAATGTCGCGCCCCACCAGGTTCGAACGCCGCAGTCCGCTGGTCTGCACCGCAAAGCCTTCCGATTCCAGCCACTCTTGCAGCAGACTGATTTGCGTTGAGCGGCCGGAACCGTCCATGCCTTCGATCACGATCAACGTGCCGCTAATTTCGCTGGCGTCAAATCCCGGAAGCGGCGCAGCAAAAAAGGCGCTCGCGGCTTCCTCTTCCGTGGGCGGCGCGACTTTGTGCTGTACTGGATTGGCTGGTGACGTCAGCGCAGGCTCGGTAACCACGGAAGCGGCGGATTTTTCTTTTTCCTTTTCTTTCTCTTTTTCTTTCTCGTGCTCCGGCATTTATTCCGCCTCAGCCGCGTGCGGCGCAAAACGTTTCAGCTCGATTTTGGAGGCGACGATATCGCGCATTTGCTTCTGCAATTTGTTGACCGGCAAAGTGCCATCCAACACCACAAAATTATCCGACTCCACCATCTTGTCGTAGCCGTCCAGAATACGCGATTGAAACAGGCGGAAACTTTCCGGCCGATCGTAGGAGAGTCCCAGGTCCATCCCCGCTTCGTAGTATTTCAGCTTTGGCCGCCCGCTCAGGATGCGCTGTACCGCCACGTCCAGCGGCGCGCGAAAATAAAACGTGATGTCCGGTACGGGCGCGAAACGATAAAGGTTGCGCAGCCATTTTTGCGGACAGCCGCGCGCTCCGTCACGCGCAAACGCGGTGTAGATATAACGGTCCGCCAGTACCAGGTAGTCGCCCTGCAGCAGCGGCATGATCTGCCGCTCGCAACGATCCGCAAAATCCGCCGCATGTAACAACGAAAATGTAGTTGGAGTCAGCAGCCGCCGCTGCTTGCCGCGCCGCGTCGCCGATTTCACCAGCGGAGAAGAATTCCATTCCGTAAAATGCAACCGGTATCCGCCAATTTCCAGCCAACGTTTCAGCAGATACAGCTGCGTACTTTTTCCCGAGCCGTCCGTTCCTTCCACAACGATCAGCGCTCCGGGATACGCGCGATTAGGTACAGGCCGGCCAGGCTGCGGCAGCGTGGACTTCGGCGCTTCCGGCCTGCCTGGTTTTGTTAACGTCTCTTGGCTTTCCATAAGTGGCTTGGCAAACCCTGTTCTGAACAGCTTCCGCTAGAATTGTTACAAGGGAATTACACCACAGGTTTCGCGCCCCGCGCAAAGGCGCGCCAGTTGCAACGGCAGGCGCGTCCTGAATGTGCAGAGATGATTTTGCGTGCCCCATCACTGCCGCGCCCTACCTGAAGGCAGGAAGCTCGATTATTCCCGTCGGACGCGGAATGGACATCAGCAAACTGCCGAAGGGTTCATACCGGCTGGACGTTCAGGCCACCGACTCGACGGGCAAGAGCACCGCCTGGCGCTCGACAAATTTCACGGTCGAAAAGTAGTTTCGCGCCGCGTTTCTTATTTCTAAAAGACGGCCACTTTGATCCGCAGGAATTTTTTGGGATTCTGCCGGAAATCCCCGATTAATAGCCGCAAATCCCCGGTCAGCCCGGTCAAATTGTCGTAAAGTTTCGGGTCGGAGAAAAGTTTCCCCGCGGTAGTGGTGTTGTCGTTCAGTTTTGCCGTCGCTGACGCCAGGTTCCCGCTCGCATCGCGCAATTTATTGTACAGTTCGTCGTCCGTGGCCAGTTTGCCCAGCGATCCTTTTCCGTTTCGCACGTCGCCAATGATCGAATTCCCGTTTTCAACCGCTTTTTTGGCTTCATCGTAAAGCGTGGGATCATTCAATAGTTTCCCGATGGTGCCTTTGCCTGTGCGCGCATCACTCACCACTCCATTTACGTTATCCAGCGTCGCGTTCGCTTTGCCGTACATCTCGTCGGAAGCCACCAATTTGCCTAACGTGCCGCGGCCTTGTTGAATGCCTCCAACCATGTCGTTGCTCTTGGCCAGCAATCCGTTCAGATTGTCGTAGGCCTGATCGTCGGTCAACAATTTCCCCAACGTTCCTTTGCCTGCTTGCAGGCTCCTGATCACTTCCTGAACATCGGTCGTCAATCCTTGCATACTCGACAACACATCGGACAACGCCTGTTCCGCCGTTCCCGGCACTTCCTGATTTTCTTTCAGCTGCACTCCAGTAAATCCGCGCGTGATATTCACGTAACGATTGCCAAGCAATCCTTCCGTGACCAGTTTGGCGGTCGAATCCGTCAGAATCTCCGGTTGAAACCGCTTGTCCACCCGCAGGATCAATTCAATATTGCGGCTCTTTTCCGGGATATGTCCGGGCGTGCGCGGAACCATCTTGATGGACTCCACGTTGCCGATGTCCACTCCGTCCAGCCGCACCGGCGCTCCATTCGTGACTCCAGCAACTTCCGGCAGGTAGGTGCGCAAACGGTATTTCGGACCCAAAAATCCCGCGCCAGTAACATAAAAAATTCCCACTGCGATCACCAAGAGTGCCACCAGCACGAACAGTCCCACGCGCAACTCTGTCCAGGTCAGTTGTTTGCGCTGCGCCATTCTTAGACCACCTCTTTTTCCTTGCGCTAAAGACTACCCTACCTTCACACCAGAAATCGCTTCAAATATGGGTCCTTCACCGCCTCCAGCTCCTCCGGAGTCCCTTCGAAAAATACTTTGCCATCACGCAGCACCGCAAAACGCGTGCTTGATTCACTACCGTCAGACTCGCGCCCTCGTGGCTTGTGACTGTTCGGCAACACGCGATTCGTCGCCGTGTCGAAATGAAAATTTGCCAGCGCAAAACCGTCCTGTAACCGGTGCGTTGCCAGCAGCGCGGTCACTCCGTAAATATCGCGCAAGCGCAATATCAACGCGATGATCGTTTGCGAAGTTACCGGATCCAGCCCCGCCGTCGGCGAATCATATAGCACGATCGGCGGCCGCGTGATCAGCGCCCTCGCAATCGAAGCTCGCCGCCGCATCCCTCCGGACAGTTCCGACGGCACCTGATCGATTGCGTGCTCCAATTCCACGAAGCGCAGCGCTTCCCTAACCTTCGGCGCGATTTCGTCTTCTGGAACTTTTTCTTCGCGCAGCCGGAAGGCTACATTTTCTTCCACCGTCATCGAGTCGAACAAAGCGCCTTCCTGGAACACAAATCCAATCTCCCGCCGAAAGTCCAGTAACTCCTTTTCTTTCATCTCGGATATGTGCCTGCCCAGTACCTTGACGTCGCCTTCTAACGGTTTCAGCAGTCCTGCCGCCATTTTCAAGCTTAGTGTCTTCCCGGTGCCAGTTTCTCCCAACAACACCAAGGTCTCTTTGGGAAACACTTCGAACGAAAGACCGCGCAAGATGTCGCCTTCGTGAAAGCTCAGTCGAACATCGCGAAAGGAAATCGTCGCTTCCATATTTGATTAGAAAAGTTTGCCGGCTAGATACAGCGCCAGCTTGGTCAGAAAAGTGTCCGCAACGATGATCAGTACCGACGACACCACAACCGCCTGTGTGGTGGCACGCCCAACGCCCTGCGTTCCTCCGCGCACCGTTAATCCTTTGTAGCAGCCCACCGTCGCCAGGATGAACCCGAAAATCAGCGGCTTCATCATGCCCTGCATAATGTCGGCAAAATCCAGCGCATCAATCGCTCGCGTCCAGAATTGCACCACGCCCAGCCGCAACGAAAAAACCGCCGCCACGCACCCACCCACCAGCCCGATAAAATCAGAAATTGCCGTAAGCAGCGGCAGCACCAGGATTGTCGCTACGACACGCGGCGTCACCAGCTTGCGGCTCGGATCAGTTCCCATCGCGCGCATCGCATCCACTTGCTCGGTCACCAGCATGGACCCGAGTTCAGACGCAATTCCCGAAGCGCATCGCCCAGTAACCAGAAGACTTGTCAGCGTTGGTCCCAACTCCCGTACTAGCGCCAGCGAAACTGCGTCGCCGGTCAGCGAAGTTTGCCCAAATCGCACGAATTGCGACGCCGTCTGCAGCACCATGACTGCGCCAATAAAAAATCCCGTCAGCAGCACGATCGGCAGCGACCCCACGCCAATCTGGTCCATCTGATCCAGCGTGTCCTGAAAATAGCGCGGTCCGGAAAATACGTTGCTAACGGATTGAGCCGCCAGGAAGGAGTATTCCTGAACTTGCAGCACCGCTTGCTTGGCGCTGCCAATTAGAACCTGGGAAATCGAGGCCGCGGGAGGCGCCGGAGTTTCGTTGCTGGAGACCTGAAGAGGCGTGTCTGCCACGTTTCCCTATTCCGTCGTCATAACTGTGCTGCGCAACAATTTCCCCGCCGACCGTGTTACGCAAACTCCACTCACTCCGTAACTCAGCCGCAGAAAACCACTTCGTCGAAAGCGTAACTGTGCCGTCCATCGCCGTCAAGGCAAGTTGTCCCAAGCAACCTATCAGGCCATATCGTTCATCGATATGGATGCAGGCGCGACTTGTGACAAGATGGTGACAAAGTCCTGCGTCCTCCAGCCTATGGAATCGTGATACAAAGAATTTGCCGCGCCGCCCATAAGCGGCGAAGGGCTAACCCGCCCGCAAGTCGGGTTTCAGAAATTCTAAGTTCTTGGCCGTACTTGCAGCATCTTGTACTCAACTTAGACGAGCACACGCCATGAAGTCGACAATAACCTGCGCCATCGTCGCAATTCTCAGCCTTCCCTTTTCTCTGTCAGCCTCGTTGGGCCGGGACGCAGCCTCGGTCCAGGAAGACGTCGCCAAAATGCAAGGCACGCTGCGCACCAGCGGCGGCGATTCCTACACCCTGCACGAAATTCAAACCCCGGCCGGTGTCGCTGTAAAGGAGTACGCTTCGCCCGTTGGAAGAGTCTTCGCCGTGACCTGGAAGGGCCCTTTCCATCCCGATCTGCGCCAGCTTCTTGGCCCGTATTACGACGAATATGTTCAAGCGGTTCGAACCCAGCGCACGCAACGTAGCGGCCGCGGCCCAATCCTGATCCAACACCCTGGTCTGGTGATTCAAGTCTCCGGCCATCTCAGGTCATTCGTTGGCAGAGTGTATGTCCCCCAACAATTGCCGGTAAGCATGCGCGTCGAGGACATTCGATGAAGCCCGCGCGATTGCATGCAATTTTCTCATTGCTCCTGGCAGGAATCTTGGCAACGACGGTTGGTTGCGGTGGCTCCAGCAACAGCAGCAACAGCAGCTCCAGCGCCGGCAGCGGTGGCGGCTCGAACGCCGCAAACAACGTTCAAACCATCACCGTCAGCGCTGGGCCGACGGCCGGTACAAACCTCCGTTCCATCAACGAAGCATTCACCAGCGTCATCGTTTGCGCACCCGGCAGCACTTCGAATTGCCAGACGATCAGCGGCATCCTGGTAGACACCGGCTCCCCGGGCCTGCGTATTCTCTCCTCAGCTCTTACCATTTCGCTTCCCCAACAGACCGGTGCCGGCGGCAATGCCGTCGTCGAGTGCCTGCCCTTTGTTGATGGCTTTACTTGGGGACCAGTCCACACCGCGGATCTAACGATTGCCGGTGAGCACGCCAAAAGTCTGCCCATGCAGGTAATCGGCGGTAGCACTTTCCCTAATATCCCAACCAGCTGTTCGAGCAACGGTGCCGAAGAAGACGACCTCAGCAGTCTGGGCGCAAATGGCATTTTGGGATTAGGCAGCTTCGCTCAGGATTGCGGCGATGCCTGCACCTTAACCGGTTCATCGAATCCCGGCTTGTATTACACATGTACATCTTCATCCTGCACAATCACCACAGAAAGTCTTGTCGACCAAGTCGCCAATCCCGTGGTCTTTTTTGCCTCCGACAACAACGGTGTCCTCATCGAATTGCCCGCTGTCGCCGCAGCGGAAACCAGCATCACCGGCTCTTTGATCTTCGGCATCGGCACGCAATCCAACAATGGGCTAGGTAACGCGACCGTTTATAGCATCAATCCTTCCACCGGAGACATCACCACCAGATTCAACAACACCACCTACACCAGCTTCCTGGACTCCGGTTCGAATGCTATCTATTTCCTGAACGCCGCCAGCACGGGAATTCCCACCTGCAAGGACCTCACTTTCTGGTACTGCCCAACCTCGACGCAATCTCTTTCTGCTACCAACCAGGGCGCCAATGGCGCCAGCGGCACATTCACTTTCACGGTTGGCAATGCCGACACACTGACCAATAACGTCAGCATCGCGGTAGCCGATGGCCTTGCCGGACCCAACTCCGACGCCGCAACCTTCGATTGGGGTCTCCCTTTTTTCTACGGCCGCCACGTGTACACCGCCATCGACAAGCAAAACACCCCAGGCGGCGTTGGCCCCTACTGGGCCTATTAAAGACTCCTTATGCCTCGCCGCCTTCTTCTCCGGGAGCCAGCGTACAGGAATGCCACTCCTCGTTCTCGGCGTGCGCATCGCAGAACCACCTTCCGCACGTCGCGCAATGCACAGTCGCTGGATAGCCGCATGGTGCATCATTAGGTGAGACGCCCTGGCACAAGCGCTCCAGATCCTCGCTCTGCTCTGCCCTTTCGCCCATCAGCGCACCTCCCGCCGCCATTCTACGCCTCGATTCTAGGCGCCCATTCTACCCTACTAGGCTAGTCAGAAAAGTTAGAGCATTTCTGCCCGGCACGCATTGGTCAGGTTTGGCCCCCCAGAAACTGTGACCTGCTCGCTGCTGAGGTTCGCTTTCGCGTAACCAATTGTTGACCTTCGGGAATGCCCTATGGGAAGGCGTTCGCATAAGTCTAGGTAAATCTTGCACTTATTTTTCGCTTCCATTGGCGATTAAAATGCATCATCAGCTGGTGTCAGCGAAGCCTTCTTATGGACACTGCCCAAGCAAAATGGTTTTTGCGAGTCTTCGCGAATGGTAAGAAGCTAGACAAACTTACTATCAGAGAGCTGTATCTGTCGGGCTACATCGGAATCGAATTGCACTCGCCCGGAAACGCGCCACTTCCGACGGTCATAACCGAAAAAGGCAAACGAGCTCTCGGAATCTCCAAAGCCTAGTTGGCGGCAAACCCCAAGTCACACCATTGACCCTTACCGAGGACGTTGCACCACCTCGATCTGGAACACCGTCGGCCACCGCTTCCCGGTTACAAAAATCCGGTCGTACTTCGCGTCGTAAGCGATCCCATTTAGGACCGCCTCGTCATCAATCCGTTGCTCTACGGGCAGCAATCCTTTCAAGTCGATCCATGCGATAACCTGACCGTCCTGTGGCGAAATCCGCGCAATCATTTCCGAGTGCCAGACATTCGCATAAATCTCCCCTTTGATGAACTCCAGCTCATTGAGCTGGCTAATGACTTTGCTTCCTTCTTTCACAACGATATGATGCGTTTCCCGAAAAGTTTCCGGATCGCGAAAGCGCAGCGTCGCCGTCGCATCGCTGGTGATCAGTTCCGTCGCCGTCCGCGTCATGCCCCAGCCCTCCCCGGCGTATGTAAATCGCTTCACCACTTGCAGGCTGAATCGGTCATAGACGAAACAGACGTGCGACTTCCAGGTCCACTCGTAAACATAGGGACCCCAATCAACGATCCCCTCGCCGAAATATTCGGGCGGCAGATCATGACGATGCAATATCCTTCCGGTTTCTGGAGCAACCGCCAGGATTGCAGAGTGCCCGTTGATTCCGATTCCTTCATAAAATATTCCGTCGAGATAGAAAAACCCTTCCGTGTAGCTCTCGGTCGAATGAGTCGCCACTACCCTGTACCCATAGATCGGCGCAGCGTCCGTATGATCCCCGCTAAACCACAGCACCGCGACCATAAATCTCAATAAAATCTTGCCGAAGGAACCCGTTCGAACCAGCATTAGTGGAAAACAGAATACACCGGGAATCCCGGCGCCTCCGGACATTTGCCAAAGGAGACCGCAAGGTCGATACGCCTTTCGTGCAAACGTCTAGACGCAACTCCACTCGCCAGTTAAACTCGTTTTTCACTTTTCCAATTTCTATTTTCAGGATTCTGACCACATGCTTCGTTTCTACACCGCGGGAGAATCGCACGGACAAGCCCTACTTGCTTTTCTGTCCGGCCTGCCCGCCGGTCTGCCCATCGATCTCGAATTCATGAATCGCGAACTGCATCGCCGCCAACTCGGCTACGGCCGCGGTGGCCGGCAAAAAATAGAAAAAGATCGCGCGGACATTTTCGCTGGCGTGCGCCACGGCCAAACCATAGGTGCTCCCATCGCTCTGCGCATCGAAAACCGCGATTGGGCCAACTGGGAAAAAATTCTCGCCGTCGAGGCCTATCCCGAAGACGATTCCACCGCGAAAAAGCTAGTCGCTCCGCGCCCGGGCCACGCCGATCTTGCCGGTTCGCAGAAATTCAATTTTCACGATGCCCGCTACATCCTCGAACGTGCCTCCGCTCGCGAAACCGCAGCCCGTGTAGCCGCAGGCGCAATTGCAAAAACGCTACTTCGGACGCTCGGCACCGAAATCGCCAGCCACACCATTCAAGTCGGCCACACCCGCATCGATCGCGCTCCCTCCTGGGACGAAATCCACGCCATATCAAACGATCTGGAATCTCCCCTCCGCTGCGTCGATCCCGCTGCGCAAGACAAGATGAAAGGCGAAGTGGACGCCGTCCTCAAAGCTGGCGACACCGTGGGCGGCATCTTCGAAATCGTCGCCCACAACGTCCCCGTCGGCCTCGGTTCTCACGCGCAATGGGACGAAAAGCTCGATGGCAGGATCGCGCAAGCCGTCATGAGCGTTCAGGCCGTCAAAGGCGTCGAAATCGGCGCAGGCGTTCTGGCAGCAGGCTCCCTCGGCAGCGAAGTACAAGACGAAATTTTCTACGACGACGCCACCCGCAAATTCTCGCGTTCCTCCAATCGCGCCGGAGGCCTCGAAGGCGGCATCACCAACGGCGAAGATGTCATCGTCCGTGGTTATCTCAAACCGATCTCCACCTTGCGCCGCGCCCTTCGAACCGCCAACATGATCACCAAGGAGCCGGTACAAGCTGCCTACGAACGCTCCGACTGGTGCGTGGTGCCCGCAGGAGCCGTCGCAGCCGAGGCTATGGTTGCACTTGTCCTCGCCGATGCTTTTCTGCAAAAATTTGGGGGGGACTCCCTGCAAGAGCTTCGCCGCAACTTCGAGGGCTATGCCAGACAAATCCACGACTTCTGAAGCGCCCATTCCTAAGTTGAAGGACGCAAACACGGCTGCCGCGGACACTAACGCTGCGCCTGCTCCCAGCGGACCCGCGCGCAAAATCTATACCATCTTAAAGTACGGCGATCCCATCCTCGAAAAGCCGTCCAATGCCGTTTCCAAATTTGACGCCGAACTCGCCGAACTCGCCGAAGACATGTTCGCCACCATGTACGCCGCGCAAGGCATCGGCCTCGCCGCTCCGCAAATCGGAAAAAGCATCCGCCTCACGGTGGTAGACGTCACCGGCGGAAAAAATCCCGAAGCTAAAATCGTGCTGGTAAATCCGGAAATTATTGCCTTCGAAGGTGAAAAACGCGAAGAGGAAGGTTGCCTTTCCATTCCCGGTTTTCGCGGCTACGTAGTCCGCCCGCAATTCGTCACCATCCGGGCGCAGGATGGCAAAGGCGAATCCTTCGAAATCCGCGGCGAAGATTTATTGGCTCGCGCCTTCTGCCACGAAATCGATCACCTCAACGGCATTCTTTTTCTACAGCACTTGAGCATGCTAAAGCGCGACATGATCCGCCGCAAAATCAAAAAATTAAGAAAACAAGGCGAGTGGTAGTCTTTCCTTAGCGTAGCACCCGGTTTATCCCGCCGCTCTTTCTTACTCCTCGTGACTCCGCGCTCACCCCCATCCGCCCCCTGCCGCGCCCCTACTAGCTTTCCCCGATAGAACGCCTGCACGCTTCGTCGCCTAATCATTGCAGCACTCTCGTCATGCAATCTGAGCCACGCTGGCCAAGCCCACGCCACCAAAATTCTCGGCCTTAAGGGAGAACCGCCATGCCCCAAGCACTGAGTATCTTTGCTCTGTACCTAAGCCGCGAGGCCGCCGAATCCGCCACCGATAAACTCATCCGATCCGGCGTCACATCCTCGGATATTTCCGTTCTGTTGCCTGAGCAGGTTCCCGCTCTCGCGCACGACACCAAGATGCAACCGAAATTGGCCAACCAGACCCGCACTATTCCCACGTCTCGCGGAATTTTCAGCGGAGCTCTCGGCGTTTTGGCCGGGCTCAGTATGTTGGCCCTTCCCGGCCTCGGCCCTCTGGTTGGCGAAGGTACCCTCAAAGCCGGTCTTGCCGGGCTCGGCGTCAGCGGTGCCGTGGGCAACTTCGCGAAATATCTGATTAATCTTGGCGTGCCCGAACTCGAAGCCCAACGTTACGAAGATTGCCTGAAGCAGCAAGCCGTTCTTTTCGCTGTCCGCTGCGACACGCCGGAACGCGCTAGCCGTATTCCGGAACTTATGAAAGAAACCGGTGCGCAGGACCTTTGCATCGTCGCCGAACCATCCGCCACCGGCGACGTGGCCGCCGCCGCTCCGCATTCGACGTACCGGTTCATTGATCGCACCATGCATAAAGCCACGCCCGAGGAATTTGCGGACGAATCTGCCGGCGACGAGGAATCCAGCTCACTTCCCGGTTCGATTCGAACATCCACCGCGAAGCCGTGATCCTGCCCCGCGCAGCCCTCTTATGCTTCCTAGGTTTCCGTGCGCGGCCGTGAAATCAGATAATGTATGCGCGCGTTCTAAAACGCTCGTCATCCTGAAGCGTAGCGAAGGATCTGTTCTCTGCGATCGGCTGCCTGCTCTTAATGTACACCCGCAACTACTGATAGTTGTCAGCTTGGCTGCATCTGATAAGGATGGACGAAGGATTCTCAACGTATAATCCAACCCGGACTAATCCATTGCGCCTCCTCTTTTGCGGCACCCCACAATTCGCCGTCCCCACTCTGAGGCATCTCCTCGCCCAACCAGACTTCGAAATCGCAGCCGTCATCACCCAACCTGACCGTCCACGCGGTCGCGGCCACGAAGTCTCCTGCTCACCGGTAAAACAGACGGCGCTGACCGCCAAAACAAATGTCTTCCAACCCGAAAAAATCCGCACTCCCGAATCCGAAAAATTCCTGCGCGACGCCAATCCCGACGCTGTCGTCATCATCGCCTACGGACAAATAATCCCGGCACGCCTCCTGAACATTCCCAGACTCGGCTGGATCAATTCGCACGCTTCTTTACTCCCCAAATACCGCGGCGCAGCTCCCATCCAATGGGCCATCGCCAACGGTGAAAGCAAAACCGGTGTCACTACCATGCTTATCGACGCCGGCATGGACACCGGCGAAATACTTCTGCAACGCGAAGCGCCAATCGCTTCGCACGAAACCACGCCTGAACTGGCAACACGCCTGGCGGAAATCAGCGCGCCGCTAATGGCTGAAACACTGCGCGGCCTGCGCGATGGCACTTTGCAACCGAATCCTCAAAGTAGTTCCGAATCCTCGCTGGCTCCACTCCTGAAGAAAGAGGACGGCCACATCAACTGGTCCCTTCCCGTACAAACAATTTTCAACCGCATGCGCGCCTTTACTCCCTGGCCCGGCGCCTACGCTAAATTCAGAGCTTCGATTTGCCAGCTTCAGGGCCAACCGGTGTCTAGAGACCGTGCATCAAACGTTGCTCCTGGCGAAATTCGCTTCGAACGCTCCGAATTACTGGTCGGCTGCGGCGGTGAAACTCTTCTGGAAGTCTCGCGCGTCAAAGTGGAGGGGCGAAACGACGTTTCCGCGCTGGAATTCGCCAACGGAGCACGTTTGCAGCTTGGAGAACATTTCACCTGACGTTGCATTGCAGGTTACTGTACGGTCAGGCATACTCAACTTTCGTCGCGGTCACGGTTAGAAATCGCATCGCGTTCGCACACGAAATCACGGTAGAACGTCACGCAACTCGGGAGCACCTACTTGAAAACATTTAGCGCATCGCGCCACATCTGGGGTGTATCCGCACCCCACCCTTTGCCCACCCGTTGGAATTGCTTGGCACGCGCCTCCGCTTCATCGCTAGTTGCGCTCTTGTTGATTCAACCTGCGGCAATTCTTGCTGACACTCCGGACGACCATGCGGCGCCCGCTGCGGTGACCCTCGATCCGGTATTGAAAAGCATGCAAGGCGAATTGCAGCGCGCCTCCGCCGATCTGGCCAAAACCGATCCCGCTCCCTACTACATCAGCTATACCCTCTACGATCAGAGCCAGATTGTGCTCGCGGGCGCTTACGGTTCGCTGCTCACCAATAGCGCCAACCACCGCCGCCAGGTCGACGTCACCACTCGCGTCGGTTCTCCTGCTCTCGACAACACTCACGGCCAGAGCCGCGGCAGTGGCATGATCTCCGGCAGCATTCCTTTTGGCACGGACTCCGATGCTATCGCTCGCGTGCTGTGGGAGTTGACCGACCGCGGTTACAAACGCGCCTCGCCCGCTTTCCTGAACGTCAAGACCAACACCGCCGTGCGCGCGGAAGAAGAAGACAAGTCACCTGATTTTTCCAAAGAAGCTGCCGTCGTGCACACCGGCGAGGAAGTCAAACTATCTGATCTCGATCGCGCTGCGTGGGAAGGCGAAATTCGCCGCGTCTCCGCCATCTTTCGCAAATACCCGAATGTTTATTTCGCCAGCGTGGTGCTGCAGGAACAAAATGCCAAGGAACGTATGGTCACCAGCGAAGGCACCGCAATTATTACTCCCAGCGCTTCCACTCGCTTGATTATGGAAGCGCAAACCCGCGCCGACGATGGCATGGACTTGCTGCGCGTGGAAACTTTTCAAGCGCCATCTGCAAAAAGTTTGCCGGATGAAGCCGAGCTGACCGCCAAAGCAGAAAAAATGGCCACCGACCTGGACCAGCTGCGCAAAGCTCCTGTCGCCGAACCATACGACGGACCAGCGCTGCTCAGCGGCCGTGCCGCAGCTGTCTTTTTCCACGAAGTGCTCGGTCATCGCCTGGAAGGCCATCGCCAGCGCGACGAAGACGAAGGCCAGACCTTTACCAAAAAAGTTGGCCAGGAAGTTATTCCGAAATTCTTGAGCATCGTGGACGATCCCACCATCCGCGAAGTCAACGGCACAAAATTGGCTGGCACTTATGAATTCGACAGCGAAGGCGTTCCCGCTCAGCGTGTAGAACTAATCACGAACGGTGTACTAAAGAGTTTTCTGACCTCGCGCATGCCCATCAAGGGTTTCGAACATTCTAACGGTCACGGCCGCAATCAACCCGGACTCATGCCTACCGGACGCCAGGGAAATTTGCTCGTTACTTCTTCGCAAACCGTTCCAGAAAAAGATATGCGCCAGAAATTAATCGACGAAGTAAAAAAACAAAACAAACCGTACGGACTCTATTTTGACGACATTCAGGGCGGCTTCACGCTGACTACCCGTTCCCTTCCGCAAGCCTTTCAGGTACTTCCCGTGATCGTTTACAAAGTTTACGCTGACGGCCGTCCAGACGAACTGGTTCGCGGCGTGGACATTGTCGGCACTCCGCTGGCCGCGCTGACCCGCATTATTACCACTGGCGATCAGCAGCACGTCTTCAACGGCGTGTGCGGAGCGGAAAGCGGCAATGTTCCAGTTTCCGCGGTTGCGCCATCGATGCTTTTTTCTGAAATGGAAGTGCAAAAGCGCGCGCACGAACACGATCGTCCGCCGATTCTGCCGCCGCCCGGGTTTGAAAACTTGCCGGCAAAACAAACGGTGCAGGCCAAGGCCGAGGTGAAGCCGTGAAAACCTTTCGATACATGCTGGCCTCATTCTTGATCCCAATTGCACTCGTATTTTTTCTGGCTACAGCGAAGCCGGCCATTTCGGCTCCGAAGGATTCCGCGTCCAAAGGCGGCGACGTAATGCTGGCCGCAAAAGTCGCAGCCAAGGGCGATCCCGTTCTCGCCGCGCTGCTGGTCGAAATGGAGCGCTCCAAATCGCAATTGAAGATGGATCAATTGCAAACACCTTACTACATCGAATATCGCGTCAGCGACATCGAGGACTTCACCACCGAGGCCGCATTCGGCGCCACGCGCGAAGATCAAAAAGTTCACGTGCGCTTGTTACGCGTGACGGTGCGCCTGGGCGACTACAAACAAGACAGCTACTACGGCCAGGGCATTGGCGGCAACGCCTTGCTTCCTCTCGACAACGATCCCATCGCCCTGCGTCACCAGATATGGCTGGCCACCGATGAAGCCTACAAATCCGCTGGCGAAGCGCTCACCCAGAAGCAATCAGTCTTGAAGCAGTTCAACGGAGAAGAACATCCCGTCGATGATTTTGCGAAAAGCGTTCCGGTGCAACTAGTCGAGCCGACCATCGCATTGAGCGTGAATCACGATGACTGGAAACAAACTCTGGAATCGGCCACTGAACTGTATCGTCAGTATCCAGACATCCAGTCGGTGACGGCTTCGGCGCGCTTCACCGTGGTCAACGAGTATTTGCTCAACACCGAGGGCACGGTCACGCGCAACGGGCGCGCAATTTACTCCGTGCAGGTTAGCGCCGCCACGCAAGCTCCTGACGGCATGCGCCTGGGCCGCACTCCTGCGTGGACCGTCGCGAAACTCAGCGAACTGCCCACTCGCGAAAAACTTCTGCACGACACCAAGGAAGCCCTGAACACGCTCGTCGCTTTGCGCAAGGCGCCCATCGTCGAAGAAGAATATCGCGGGCCGGTGCTTTTTTCGCCGGATGCCGCGGATGATGTAGTGGCTTCGCTGATCGGCGGCAATGTGCTGGGCCGCAAACCGCAACTCGGCGCGCCCAACCGCACTACCGGAACATTTGCCACCAGTTACAAATCGCGCATTCTTCCGCCGTTTATTGATGTCGTTGACGATCCGACGCTAAAGGAGTTTGGCGGCAAAAGCCTCACTGGCTCCTACGAAGTGGATAGCGAAGGCGTAAAGTCTGCGCCCGTCGACATCATTGAAAAAGGGGTACTGACCAATTATCTTGTGGGCCGCACTCCGATTCGCGATTTTCCGGAATCGAATGGCCACGGCCGCGCGGCTCCGGCAGCCCCTCCTGGACCGAATGTCGGCGTGCTGCTGATCAAAAGTTCCGAAGCAAAAACGCCGGACGCGTTGAAAAAACGCGTGCAAGAAATGGTCAGCAACCAGGACAAGCCTTTCGGATACCGCGTCGAAACCATGGCTGGGACCGCGCCGAGATTGCTGTACCGCGTCTATGCCAAAGACGGCCACGAAGAGCTGGTACGCGGCGCAGTGTTCAGCGAGCTCGACGTACGCGCGCTGCGCAGCGATTTGAGCGCTGCCGGCAACGATCCGCTGGTCAGTAATCGCACCGGCGGAATTCCGTCCACGGTGATTGCGCCTTCCCTGCTCTTCGATGAATTGCAGGTGAAGCGTGCGGATACCAGCAAGGATAAGTTGCCGTATTATCCGGCGCCGCCGTTGACAAAGTGATGTTGGCGACGCGACCACAATGCAAGAGAGCTTCCTCGCTTCGCTCGGAATGACGGCGGTAAAACTCGCAATGGCGGATATGAAAGAAGAGAAGCATCTGTTATGAACTTTCGCGAACGCCTTGAATGGATGTTCCGGATGCTGCTGCTGGTATTTATTCTGGCTTCGGCGGCGTTCTTGAGCGCGATTACGGCGATGCGCATTGCCATCCACGGACGCGAAGTGTCCATGCCGAACCTGGTGGGGAAAAATGTTTCGGACGCGAGCAGCGAATTGCGTTCGCGCGGACTGATCCTGCGCGTGGCGGACCGCGTGTACAGCGAGCAGGCTATCAATACCGTGGTGCGGCAAACGCCACCAGCGGGATTGTTGATGAAAGTTTCGCAGCAGGCGCATGTGGTGTTGAGCCTGGGGCAGCGGCAATTGCAGATTCCATCGCTCGAAGGAAATTCGCTGCGCGTTTCTCGAATTGAATTGCTGCGCGCGGGTTTGCAGGTCGGCGAGGTCTCCAACCTAACGATCCCGGATGTGACCGCCGATACCGTGCTGATCCAAAATCCCAAGCCGGGATCAGGAGCCGCTTCGCCGCGGGTGGATGTGCTGGTGTCGGCCGGTCCGCGCGAAGCAGCGTACGTGATGCCGCACCTGATCGGAATGAATGATGCGGATGCAGTGCGGCGGCTGGAATCCGTTTCGCTGAAGCGCAAATTGAATACCGTAAGCGCGCCGCAATGGCCGCACGGAGCCGTGATCGACCAGGCGCCGACGCCTGGGGCGCGAGTGCCGGCGTCGACCATAGTCGATCTGACCATCGCGGAATAGCACCCTCCCCTTCCCCCTTTTTTCGTAAGTATGAGAGCACAAAGAGCATGGGAGGCTTTCGGTAGTGTCGGCGTAGGAGCCGGAAACGGATAACGCTGACCCTGCGTTGCTCAGCGCGAGGACGCACAGAAAGCAGATTCCTCCGGCGAAAACCGCCCTCGGAATGACAATTCGTGCTGCGAGCCAGTGTCCCGACCCAGTCGGGATAAATTCCGGTCGGCCGCTACGAAGAACGAGGCAACGGCAGGAACAAAAGCAGGACGGGTACGATTATCGTGCCCAAACGGGAAAGGGCGAAGAAAAAGACCGGCTATTTGTTGATGTCGTCTTTCGCTTCCAGGCGCTTCAACAGAGGCTGAAGGAATGGTTTGGTCGTATCCGGGGCGGCGCTGATGGCTTGAGTCATTTCTTTGGTGGCGGTTGGGAAGTCGCCGGTGTTCGATGAGATTCGTGCCAGCGCCAAGTGGCTCACCCAGTGGTTCGCGTCCTTTTGAGGAACCTGGGGATACAGCTCGAAGGCGCGTTTGGCGTTGCCCGACCGTTGCAGGCCTCTGGCGTAAACATAGAGTTGAATGGCTGAGGCTTTCTGGAGGGCGGCTGAGTAGGCTTTCGCGGCGTCGTCTTTGCGGCCCATGGCGTCGAGAATGCGCGATTTGGTTTCGAGGTTCTCGAAGCGCTCTTCATTTTGAATGGAAGTGTCTTCCCACTTCAGCGCTTCTTCCAGATTGTAGTTGTTGTCCAGGCACCACTGCGCCGCTTCGTCGTATCCGGCCCAGGTAAATCCGCCAACACTGCGCAGCTCATTCTTGATGCTCTTCAATACCACGGCTTTCGTGTCCACGGAAACGCGGAACGGAACGGCCAGCTTCTCCCAGCGCAGGGTGGCTGCCGCGGAATCAGGCTTGATGTCATCGAACACGTACGTAAGCGTGTCAAACGATTCGGCCGGGTGCGGTTTCACTGTGACGCGCAGCGCGTCCTCTTTCTGGTCGTAGCTGAAGCTGCCCCAGGAAGTCGAATTCTTCGAGAAAATAATCGTCCACTGATCCTTGTCGGGAATAGTGTGCAATCCGTAGACGCCCGCCGGCAGCGGTTTTCCTTCAATGGAAACGTCATCGGTGAAAGCAATCGTGGTGTTGTCATTCGCGCCGGCGCGCCACACCTGTCCGTAGGGAACCGTCTTGCCCCAGATCTCGCGCCCAGCGGCGGAGGGTCGATGGTAAGCGATGGTGACGTCCGTGAGCCCAATCCTTTGCGTCACAGTGCCGCGCTGGCTGGCTCGCGGAATATTCAACTCCGTGGCCTGACTTCCGTTCTTGAATTGCGCGCCGGCGTTCCCTGCCAGCGCTCCGCACCCTAGCAAAATCGCGAGAACACACTTCGACACGTTGCGCATGATCGAATCTCCTCCGTTTAAAAATACCTTAAAGAAAATCGCGCTGGCCTTACACCCCACTGGATTGATGGACGCCCTGAGCGGAGAAGAGTGAGCAAGACAGGATAAGTGATCAGCGAACCCGCGACCAATTGAGGAAAATTGTTCTCAGCGGATTGAGATGCGGCTGGAGAGTCGCCAAGGTCCCCCTCCACTGCGCGGCCCTACGTTCGCATTTGCGAACCAGAGGGAAAACCGGGCCGCTTCGGTCAGGATGACAGAAAGCGGGCCGGACAAAAGAGGCTGGACACAAAAAGAGAGGGCGCACTCGCCTTGCGACGTTTGCGCCCTCTAACTGATCTGTAAGTTTCTAAACCCTTTCGATACTATCTGGCGGACTTACTTGCCTTTCGACTTTGGCCCGCGGGCTTTTGACCCTTAGACTTTTGGCCGACTGGCTCGTTCGTCCTCCTTGCAGCGCCGTAAAGGCTTGGACCTTTTCAGTTCAATTTCGCTACGCAACCTGCCCGAAGGCAAGTTACTCGCTCTAACTGAGCCGTCAAGTTTCTGACCCTTGCAATTCCGTGTGGAGCGGCCGATCTTTTTATGGGCTTTGGCCTATCGGCTTTGCGCCTTGCGGCTCGCGGCTTTTAGACTTCCGTCCGTTAAATTTTTGCCTTGGCGCTTTGCGCCGCCCGGCTTGTGACCGTTCGGCTTAGGCATTCAGGCTGATCGCGCATCCACCCGGTACCGCAATGGCTTGGAGCTTTGCAGTTCAATTTCGCGGCGAAGCATACGGTTAAGTTTGCTGCGCCTTCAACTGATCCGTAAAGTTCTTAAGCTTCCCGGTTCAATCTGCGAGCACAATAAATTTTTCTGATTTCGGCGTCAATGGAATTCGTATTGTGAGTCTGTGCATTTCTGTGGATGGGTGTGGATAACGCTGGCGACTAGCGATCAGCGATTAGCGAATGGGCGAGAAAAAAGAAAGTAATGGATGTCCAAATGGGCGGGTGGGGAGCGTCATTGTGATGAGGGCAGCACAGAACGCGAGGTATGATGCCCGACGATGACGGATACTTAAAACGGAGGACGGCGATGCAATATCTATTGATGCTTCATGCGGAAGAGGCTGGTTGGGAACGGTTGACAAAGGAACAGCAACAACAAGGGGCGGCGGCATATATGGCGTATGGGGAGGCGCTGAAACAGGCTGGCGTGCTTCGCGGATCAAACCGGCTGCGGCCGAGTTCGGCGGCGACGACGGTGCGTGTGGCGAATGGCAAGCCGCAGGTGGTGGATGGTCCGTACGTGGAGTCCAAGGAGCAGATTGGCGGCTACTATCTGATTGATGTGGCGGATCTGGACGCGGCGATCTCGTGGGCATCGCGTTGCCCGGGCGCCGGTCATGGAACGGTGGAAGTGCGGCCAGTGTGGTCGATGTAGCTATCGAAGTGAATGTTGATTGGTGAATAGTGACTGGTTCGGTGAATCGATGAGCCGCGACGACCGCGATGCGAGTACCGACGGCGCGCACAGAGGCGGCGAGCAGGCGCGCGCGGCGGCTGAAGCCGTGGCGCGGCGGAGTTACGGAAAGCTGGTCGCCTTTCTGGCGGCGCGTACCCGGGACGTGGCGGCTGCGGAGGATGCGCTTTCCGAGGCGTTCGCTGCGGCGCTGGCGGATTGGCCGCTGTCGGGATGTCCGGCAAACCCCGAAGGGTGGCTGTTGACGGTGGCGCGTCGCAAGGTGATTGACATGTATCGCGGGCAGCGCCGGGATGAACATGCCGGCGATGAATTGCGGGTGCTGGGGTTCGGGCTGGAGGAGGGTTCAGCAGGGGGCGAAGTACCGGCGATTCCGGATCAACGGCTGGCGCTGGTGTTTGCTTGCGCGCATCCGGCGATTGAGGCCAACATTCGCGCACCGCTGATTCTGCAAGTGGTCATGGGGCTGGATGCGAAGAGGATTGCGTCGGCATTCTTGATGTCGCCTGCGGCGATGGGCAAACGGCTGGTGCGAGCGAAGGAGAAAATTCGCCAGGCGGGAATTCCCTTTCGTGTGCCCGAGCGTGAGGAGCTTGGCGAGCGGCTGGATACCGTGCTGGGCGCGATTTATGGAGCGTTCGCGGAAGGCTGGACGGATCTAGCAGGAACGGATGGCGCGCGGCGCGACTTAGCGGAAGAGGCGATTTTTCTCTGCCGGGTGGTGACGGAGTTGCTGCCGGGAGAGCCGGAGGCGCTGGGTTTGCTGGCGCTGATGTTACATGCGGAAGCGCGGCGGCGGGCGCGGCGGGACTCGCATGGCGAGTATGTACCGCTGGCGGAGCAGGATTTCGCGTTGTGGGACACGGCGATGATTGCAGAAGCGGAGGCGTTTCTGCGGCGAGCGAGCGGAATGGGCTCGATTGGAAGATATCAGTTGGAAGCAGCGCTGCAATCTGCGCATGTGCATCGCCGCCGTGCGGGAGTCGCGAACTGGGAGGAAGTAGTGCAGCTTTACGACGCGCTGATGGCAGTGGTGGCGGGTTCGCCGGTGGTGGCGGTCAATCGAGCGCTGGCGATTGCAGAGCTGCATGGCGCGGGGCCGGGGCTCGCTGCGATGCAAGAGGTGGCGGGCGACCCGCGATTGACGGAATATCAGCCGTACTGGGCGGCACGTGCTGAGTTATTGGCGCGAGCGGGCGCCCGTGGCGAAGCGCGCGCGGCCTATGAAATGGCGATTGGGCTGGAGCGGGACGCGGCGGTGAGACGGTGGTTGCAGCAGAGGCAGGCGGCGCTCACAGACAGGACCGAGTCTTAGTACATGGAGTAGTGCATGGCCTGCAGCCGAGATTCTTTTCCGGCCGGGCCGGAATCTTCGATCGGGCACTCTTATCGGATGCCCGCAAAATGACAACTGGCGGTGACGTCGGTTTTGTGCCACAGCGCCCACGTTGCTGCTTTAGAGTGAGAGCGGGCACGGCGTGCCGTGCCCCTCCCGGAACTTGCGGTGTACTCGCGGACTCACAAATCCGCTATTTAGCGGATTGTTTCTTGTGCAGGTCGGTGCACACGGAGAGAGCGGTGTTGGGGTTGACGGCGGAGTCGCCTTCTTCGATGTGCTGGACGATGCCGTTTTTGTCGATGACGATGTTGGCGCGCTGCGCCCACTCGAAGGACTGATTTTGCATGTCGTAGCCTTTGAGGATGCCGTAGGCCGACAACATCTTTTTGTTCATGTCGCTCAACAAGGGAAATTTGATGTTGATCTGCTTCGCGAAAGCGGCATTGGCTGCCGGAGAATCCATGCTGACGCCGAAGACTTCCGTGTCCGAGCTGTCGATTTTTCCTGCGTCGATTCCAGACTGGACCGCCTGGAGTTGTTTGGTTCAACCACCGGTGAAAGCGAGCACGTAAACGGCGAGCAGAACATTTTTCTTGCCGCGAAAATCGCTGAGCTTGACAGTTTTCCATTGATCGCTGAGTAGGGTGAAGTCGGGAGCGGTGTCGCCGACTTTGAGGGAAACTTTGGCGACCTTGTCGGGAGCGGCCTGCTCGGACTTTTGAGCCGAGGGAGTGTTTACGGCAGAAAACGGTAAGACGGTGACCAGTAGTGCGGCACAAACGGCGCGTTTCATGTGGATGCTCCTTGCGCGGAGAATGGTGAGTGTGAGTGCTAGTTTCGCAAGCAATGTAATCTGAAATAGCGGTTGCGGAAAGCGAAAAGATGTTAACTTTTGTGCAGCATGCAACTGATTTAGCGCAGCAAGGCGAAGGGCAAATCGCCACGCTGATTGGAACGGCCTTCTAGACGCTGCCTGGCGGGTCTGAGACGTGTAACTGCCAACTGACCGGAGACGCGTCGGTGGTGGATTTTCACATGGAGTGGGGCTTGGGGCTTTCCCTTTAAGCCATTCGGTTCTGAATCAACTTCTGGGTGGCACTGCATATAGCGCAATTCTGTCACCCGCCGATCAACATCTGCTGGATCAGCCAAGCGTAGCGGTGGAAATGACGCCGTATTGCCGGGAGCAATTCCATCCGACCTGGACTCTCGCCCAGCTACAAAGTGTGACCGGGAAACAAGTGAGAGTTACCGGGCAGCTGATAATCGACAGCGTTCACCACATTCCTAAGGATGACTGGGGATTAGGCGATGCGGACAGCAGCAAATGCTGGCGAGCGTCGACGCGGGAAGTTCATCCGGTCACCAATTTTCTAGTTTGCAGCTTGGACCATTGCGACGCCAGTTCCACGAATTGGGCAAATTGGGGCGAGAGGTAGCTGAATAAGCGACGGACGCTTATCTCAAATAACCCCAGTTGTGGAGCTTGTCGGAATCTTCTACCCAGCGATCCCCGATGTCAGTGCGGTAGTACATATTGGGAATCAGAATATTTTTGATGCGGGAGTAAACCTGGGTTTGCGCCTGCTTCATGGTGGTACCCAGGCCGACGACGATCAGAACAACGCCTGAAGTTCCAGCGACGAGCCACTGCCCGTTGACTTCTTTCACGTCTTCGATGTGCACGCCGTCCTGGGTGGGCTTCTTGAAGACGATGGCGGCGTTCTTGGAAAAGGAATCGAATGTGGCGTCATCGTCGAATGGAAATGGCGGAACTACGATGCGCACGCCGATTTGAAAGCCGGAACGAGTACGCCACTTCGGCTCCAGGCCGTTGGCCAACTCCCAGAATAGATCGCTGATCGGCGTCAGCATGCCTTCCTGCTGAATGCTGATGGTGGGATAGCCAAAACGCGACGTGAACTCGAGCGGATAGATGCCGTTGTTGTTGACGATGCAATTGAGGTCGATGTAGCCGACGTAGCCTTCTTGCGCGAGCTTCGATTCCATTTTTAGAAGCGTTTGCGTGAACAAGCGATTGGGCTCGCTCCAGAACATGGAGGTGCCCATCTCCCCGGTGGGTGGGCCGATGTTGCCGGGAAAAAGTTTTTTGTGTTCGAAATTGATGTTGACCGGCGTGATGAAAGTCCTGCCGTTGAAGAATGCGCCGACCGCAACCTCGACGCCGGTAACGCGGCGCTGCAACTGAAATACCTTAATTTCGTCGGAGAAAGCGCGCTTGTAGGCTTCGAGCATGCGAACGACGTCTTCGCCGTCTTCCTCCTCGCCAACGAACAGGCGGCGCTTGACGTTTTGCGCTTCACCGCTGGGCTTGATGACGTAACGATCGGGATTTCTCTTTACGAATTCAATGGCGGGATCGAAGGAGTCGAAGTCCTCGTAGGGAATAATGTTGACGCCGGCTTTCTTGAGCTCTTCCTGGCCAAAGGAGCGATCATCTTCCAGGCTGTCGGTGTAGGGAGAACCACCAATGACGGGTTTTCCCGTGGCACGAAGCGCTTGCGCTTTGGCACCCTGGCCCAACGTATCGTCAAAGACGACGATGTCGGCCCATTTGGCATCGCGTTCCCAGTCTTTGGACTTGGGCACAAAGCCGTCGGCAATATCGCGCTCTCCTTCGGCTTCAATGTAGTAACGAACGTCGTGGCCTTCTTTTTGGACTTCCCAGGCGATATCGCCGATCAGGCCAGAGATGGAAGCGAAGAGAAATTTACGTTTGTCCATTGCCAGTTAGCGCGGCTCCAAAACTTTTCAAACGTTTTTATCTCAGGGTTTACATGTACAAACCCTGAAACCATGGTACGAAGAAATCAGCAAGATGGTGTTACAAAATGTTCAATTCAAGTGATTTTTTGCGACCAGCGTCAAACGCGCAGGTACAGACGGTCCACCTTGATTCAATCAGTTCGAATAAAGTACCCCGGGACCCAATGCAGTTACTTGGTCTCGGCTGGAGCGGTATCGCGGGAGATACGGACCAGGGACGCCATCACCAAGATAACCGTGGTCAAAACCACGGCGATGCGAACGTAGTTTCCCATGGCCCATTCCGTCGCCACGCGATCTAAATCTGCCGGCGGGGCGGTGAGTGGAGCGCTAAACAGGATGGTGTTCCGGGGGTAATGAAAAGCGAAGGTGATGACGTCGCATACAATCGCGAGCGCCAGCGCGGCAGCAAGCCTCCATCGGGTCGCGGCAACCGGCCGCCAATTGCATAGTAACGCCAGCAGGAGGGAAAGTTGCAAAGCGGGAGACAATACCCTGAAGAGCATGCCGGGGTTCGTCGCATGATAAAACCCGCGGGCATGCTGCAAGGAAGCCGGTGCACCGTGAAAATTCGGCGCGACCACGACGGACTCATAAACGCCCGCTCCCAGTAACATCGCCGAAGCAAGCAATGCGATAGCTGTAGAGACCAGACCGATATTCACTCGAGAGCTCCTTGTTGATAGCGAATTTGTAAAATCCGGCATAGGACTCGCTGTCAATATACATGCAACTCCAACCTCCTTGGGGGATTCCTAGGGCTGCAAAGGTCCGGCGGCTCGAAGCCGCGGAGCAACCCGTCGTCAGAAACGGGACTCTGACTTGAGAGCGAAACCTGGTCGACAGGACATAAAGTTAGGGCAAACCTGTCCTTTGGTTCAGGTTATACTGGGAGGGAGCTCGCGGCGAGCGCAGGTGCGCTCGAAGATCACGAGATGTCCGGTCCGAACCAGAAATCAACGAAGAGGTGACGATTGCGTCGAACTCTGCTTGTAGTAATGGGCCTTGCAATACTTTTCTCCTGCGTTTCAGCCGAAGCCCAGAACAAAATCTTCAAGAAAAAAAAGAAGGAAGCCCCTGCCGCAACCGACAATTCGGTGGCGCCGGATAAGGTTTTGTACGACCGCGCGCTGGTAGACATTAAGAAGGGCCGCCATGAAGTGGGCCGGCTGAACCTGCAAACGCTGATCAATACCTACCCGGACAGCGAGTATCTGGCCAAGGCTAAGCTGGCCATCGCGGATTCTTATTATAAGGAGGGCGGCACCGCCAACCTGACGCAAGCCATCGCTGGATACAAAGACTTTATCGTGTTCTTCCCTTTCCTGCCGGAAGCGCCCTACGCGCAGATTCAAGTGGCGATGACGCATTACAAAGAGATGGCCAAGCCCGATCGCGACCGAACCGAGGCCAAATCGGCGGAAGAAGAATTTCAGACTTTTCTGGCGAAATACCCGAAGGATCCGCTAGCGCCAAAGGCGCAGCAACACTTGCGCGATGTACAGGAAGTGCTGGCGGAAGGCGACTTCCGCATTGGCTATTACTATTACGTGAAAGGCGACAAGCGAGCTTCTGCCGGCAGACTGCTCTCTGTAACCAAGCGCTATCCTCTTTACAGCAGGTCCGACGAAGCGCTGTGGATGCTGGGCGATATTTTTGAAAAAAGCGAAAAGAAGGAAATCGCATCAATCTATTATTCGCGCATTGTGAAAGAGTATCCGCTTTCGTCCAGGGTCGGCGATGCGAAGGGCAAGCTGGTGGCGTTCCACGTCCCGGTACCGCAGGCGGACCCGAAAGCGCTGGCATGGATGCAGGCTGAAGTGAGTGCGCCGCGGCCGAAGCCGGGCATACTCAACAAGCCGATGAGTTTGGTCAAAAACGGACCGGAAAAGGAACTTCGGAACTCTTCGCATTTTGGCAATCCGCAAATGGAGCCAGAAACTGACACCACCAGCGCCGCAGACATTCTGACCGGCGGAGGTAAAACGCAACTGGGAGCCGGCGGCGGGAGTGGCGCCACGGGCAATACGGCGGTGGTGGAAGTCGCGACGCCGCAAAGCGGTGCTTCGGGCGGCTCGACAGTTGAGGGCGGCGACACCGGCAGTGGAGCACAGCCAGCGGCCACGGGTGACACCAATGGGGATACCAGCGGAACGACGGGCGCACCCGCGCCAACCGCCGAAAATCCGCCAGCCGCTAACAGCGATACGTCAAATCCTCCGGCGGCCACTGGGACTGACAGCACCGGCGCTACTGGCAATGGCACTACCGCTGCGGCCGATCCGAACGCGAAGCCAGCGGACAGCACCGCCGATCCCCAAAAAGAATCGACTAGCAAGAAGAAAAAGGGTCTGAAAAAAATCATTCCCTGGTAATTTTCCGCCGCAGTTAGGATGCCGCAGGCACTAGGTTGTGCCAATAGCGGCATGTTCCCTTCCGACACACGTATGACCAGTTTGCGTTGACGCTTCCCGCGCCCAATGCTCCAATAATTGAGTGAGGCTGCAGTGTTTTGTGTGGCCGCACGGTGTGTGTAGGTGCATTGGAGGAAGTTCCGGTGGCCAAGATCCTGGTTGCGGACGACAACAGCAACATCCAGAAGATGGTGGTTCTGGCCCTAAAAGATCAGGGCATTGAAGTGGTTGCCGTGGGAAATGGCGAAGCTGCGGTCCGCAAGATTGCTGATATAAAGCCCGATTTAGTGTTAGCCGACATTTTTATGCCGGTTCGTAACGGGTATGAAGTCTGCAAATTCGTTAAGGATGACTCCGCACTTTCGCACATTCCCGTAATTTTGCTGGTTGGGGCATTCGATCCGCTGGACGAGCAGGAAGCGCAGCGGGTGGGTGCCGACGGTGTGCTGAAGAAACCGTTTGTGCCACCCGATCCCCTGATTTCAATGGTGAAGGCCGCGCTGGCACGCGCGGGGGTTTCCTTGGGAGCGCCGGCGTCCACGCCGCCGCCGCCGATGCCCGTCGCCGCAAAGCCTCAGCCGCCGCCTGTTGCCAGGATCGCGGCGCCAGCGCCAGCGTCGTTACAAGAACGGGAAGACGATTTGGGGACACCGGTGTTTTCCGTCCCTCGTCCCTCTCCGCTCACGATCGCTACCAGCGCGCAACCGCTGGCGTTTGGAAGTTTGCTGGAGACAGCAACTGCGGAAGATGAGGCCGTGTTCGCGATTTCCCCGAAGCAGACTGCTCCGGACCGGGATTGGGGAAGTTCGGCCGGCACGGAAGAAGAGGAAGAAGCAGAAGAATCATCGAAGACCGGAAGTTGGCGCATCAGTTCGGCGATAGAAGAAACCGTGAGCGAAACCCCGGCTGGGCAGACCGACTGGCGCGAAGCTGCGTTTTCAGGAATCGGCTCTGCAAAGACGCAAAGTGCGGGTTGGGCGCCGTCGATGGAAAAAAATAGTTTGGCGATTACCGAGGAAGAGGCCGCAGAATTGGCGCGCAAGCGCGATGGGCTGCCAGCGATTACGAATTCGCCCGTTCTCCAGGACTGGAGCAAAGTGATTGAAACGGTTCTTCCGACCATACCGCAGCCGCTACAGGACGCGCCGGTGGTTACAGAATCATCGGCTGCGGACGCGAGCGAGCCATTCCTTGCGCCATTCGCAGCGGTTCCTCCGCCGGCGCCACCCGTCTCTGAGGCCGCCGCCCCTGTTGCTGCCATTTCGGAGCCAGAAGCAGGCCCCAACGTGAATTCCTGGATGGCCGGAGCGATCAATAGTCCGTGGGACGCCGAATCTCAACACGCGAGCCAGCTGGCTGCTACCTGGGAAATTGCTAAGGGCCCTGCAGCCGCGGTCGTCGAGGGTACACTGGCAAGCGGAACGGTTCTTAGCGCCGGCTTGGAGAGTGCGACGGATGAAGCAGTGGTTGAAAATCCGGTCGTAGAGGAAGCGCTAACTTCGCTGGAAAAACCAGCAGCACCGGAATTGCCACATGTGAGTGCGATCGAAGATCTTCCCGCGATCGAAACGCTGCTTTCTCCCGAGACCAAAGAGATCCTTCAGGAAGAAACGGCGCAGGCGATTGCGGAACAGCAGCCTGAGCTGCTTGAATCGACATACTCAGGCTCTGCTGACGTAAGCGAGCCTGCATCGGCTGCGGCGCCGAACATCGATGAAATCGTGGCGAAAGTCCTGGCTAAGATGAATCCCGAAGTCTTGCAGGCGGTCACGCGCGAAATCTTGAAGCCGCTGGTCGAAGCGATGGTTAAGGACGAGCTCACCAAAAAGTAGTTCCCTGCACTTCCATTTGACCAAAATCGTTCTCGGCGCTGCAGCTCACTGCGTTGACGCTCTGCTTTTCCGCCCTTATAGTCAAGGATTGCGCCGCACATAGCGGAATCACCATTTTCAAGCCAGGGTTTGTCAGTACAACCTATTCACCTCAGGGCTTGTAAAAACCAGCCCTGAAACCCTGGAACTTTTTATGCCTGGTTTGTAAGTACAAACCCTGCAACCCTCATTTCAGGAGAATCATCCGGCATGCCTCGGGAGATCGCGAAGGCCTACGACCCTCAACAGATTGAGTCGCGCTGGGCGGAATATTGGGTGAAAGACAGTCTTTTTCGCGCCGATGCGAACGCGCCGGGTCCGGTTTTTTCCATTGTTATTCCGCCGCCGAACGTGACTGGTTCGCTGCACATCGGGCACATGCTGGAGCACACCGAGATCGATATTCTCACCCGCTGGCACCGGATGCGCGGATACAACACCTTATATCTGCCGGGAACTGACCACGCGGGTATCTCCACGCAGCGCGTGGTGGTGAAACACCTGATGGACCAGGGCATTGACTACCAAAAGCTGGGACGCGCGGAGTTTGAAAAGCAGGTTTGGAAGTGGAAAGAAGAAGCGGGCAGCCAGATTACGCAGCAGATGAAGGACATTGGGGAGAGCTGCGACTGGTCGAGGGAGAAGTTTACGCTCTCACCGGAGATGTCGCGCGTAGTGCGCGAAGTATTTGTGCGGTTGTACGAAGAAGGATTGATTTACCGCGAAACCCGGCTAGTCAATTGGTGCCCCGTCTGTTTGACGGTGCTAAGCGACCTGGAAGTGCTGCACGAGGAGCGCCAGGGGTATCTCTGGCACATCGTGTACCCCGTAGCAGGCAGCGGCGAATTTGTAGTGGTAGCCACAACGCGGCCGGAGACCATGCTGGGCGACACCGCGGTTGCCGTACATCCCCAGGACGAGCGCTACAAACCCCTCGTTGGAAAGAATGTGCTCTTGCCGTTGATGAACCGCGAAATCCCAATCATTGCCGACGAAATGGTGGACCGCGAATTCGGCACCGGTGCGGTAAAGATTACTCCGGCGCACGATCCTGCCGATTTTGAACTGGGGCGGCGGCACCAACTGCCCGAAATCGATGTGATGACCAACGATGGACATATGAATGCCAACGCCGGAGCGTACGCTGGGCTGGACCGCTTCGCGGCAAGAAAAAAAGTTGTTGAAGACTTAACGGCGCTCGGGCTGCTCGATAAAGTGACTGAACATAGGCACGCAATCGGGATTTGCGAGCGAAGCAAGACCATCGTTGAGCCGCGCATTTCGACACAATGGTTCTGCAAAATGAAACCGCTGGCGGAGCCGGCAATTGCCGTGGTGGAGCGCGGAGAGATTCAGATCGTTCCGGAGAACCGGCGCCAGGAATACCTGAACTGGATGCAGAATATCCGCGACTGGACACTCTCGCGGCAGCTCTGGTGGGGTCACCGCATTCCCGCATGGTATTGCAAGGAAAACAAGCACATCACGGTGGCGCGCCAGGCGCCGGCGAATTGCGGCGTGTGCGGATCGCAGAACCTGGAACAGGATCCGGACGTGCTGGATACCTGGTTCAGCTCGGGGCTGTGGCCGTTTTCGACGCTGGGCTGGCCGGAGAGAACGGCCGATTACGAAAAATACTACCCGACGAGCCTGTTGATCACCGGGTACGACATCCTGTTCTTCTGGGTGGCGCGTATGATCATGCTCGGCATCCACTTCACGGGCAAAGTTCCGTTCCACGCCGTGTACCTACACTCCCTGGTGCGGACCGGCGGTGGCGAAAAGATGTCCAAATCGAAGGGCACCGGACTCGACCCCGTCGTGTTGAATCAGAAATACGGCACCGATGCGGTGCGCTTCTGTCTGACGTCGATGGCCGCGCCCGGCACGGACATCGTCATGACCGGAGACCGCCTGCTGGGCGCGCGCTCGTTCGCAAATAAGATCTGGAATTCTTCGCGCTTCGTCTTCGTGAACCTCGACAAATTTGCCGAGGGCGGAGCGAAACTGGAGGAACTTGCATCCGCTGAAATTCGCGAAAACGCACCGTATTCGCTCGCAGGAAAAGTTCCGTTGATTGACGCATGGCTCTTTGCGCGCTTAGCCGCCACGCTCGACACGGTGAACTCCGCGTTCGAAACGCAGCGCTTTCATGAAGCGGTGCAAAGCATCTACCAATTTTTCTGGAATGATTTTTGCGACTGGTATATCGAATGGATCAAGCCGGAATTGACTGGAGCGAATCGCGAGCGAGCCACGATTGCGTGGCAGAATCTTTTCGCCGCATTCGAAGCAGCGCTGCGGCTGCTTCATCCGGTCATGCCGTTTCTGACCGAAGAGCTTTGGCATCAGTTGCCTCAGGTCCCTGGGGCCAAATCGATCGCGCTCGAGCGTTATCCCGTGGCGCGTGAAAGCTGGCGAAACGCCGCCGCGCTGGAACAGTTTGAATTGGTGCAAGAGGTCGTGAAGTCGGTCCGCGCGATTCGAGCAGACATGAAGCTGGACCCGAAAAAACGCATCGCTGCAGAATTTTCCAGCGAAACCGCGCACATCCGTGAGACTATCGCGGCGAATCTGGACGGCATCGTGAGACTGGCGCTGCTGACGGAGTTAACCATTACTGACGCCAAGCTTGCGCAATCGAGCGGTGGTTTGCGTTCTACTTCCCTGTTTGATGTGCGCGTTCCGTATGTCGAGACCATTGATGTCGCGGCGGAGTTGATGCGATTGATGAAAGAACACGAGCGCCTTACCAGGGACATCGCTTCCAAGGAACGACAGCTTGGTGACGATACGTTTCGCAGCCGAGCGCCTGAGAAAATTATTAGTGGATTGCAGGGTACGTTGGAGGAGCGGCGAATCGAAATTCAGAAGGTCGCAGCAAGAATACGAGAGCTGGAATCAGGGGAATGAGCGTTGAATGGAAGGTTCGGGCAAGCTTGGGCGCAGCACGCCCAAGCCTATGAGTAACTGAGAAATAGGCGGCAGAAAGCCTTTATCGTGAATTGGGATTCCGAGTACGTGCAACGGTTGGTGCAGTCGGCACTGGAAGAGGATATCGGTGCCGGCGACGCGACTGTCTTGGCTACGATCCCCGCTCGCGCTACGGGCCAGGCGCGGATTATCGCTCGCGAATACTTGGTGTGCGCCGGATTGCCAATGGCCGAAAAAGTGTTTCGTGCGCTCGATCCCGATATGAAAATTGCGTTGCGCGTGCACGACGGCGATTTAGTGAGCAAAGGGACGGTCCTGCTTCATCTCGAAGGGAGGGCGCGCGCGATTCTTACGGGTGAGCGGACGGCCTTGAATTTTCTCGGACGCCTCTGCGGAATCGCGACGATGGTCCATCACTTCGTGGAAAAGATTCAGGGCACGCGCACAAGGATTCGCGATACCCGCAAAACTACGCCGGGACTGCGATTACTTGAGAAGTACGCGGTCAAGACGGGCGGCGGGACTAATCACCGTATCGGCCTGTATGACGCAATTCTGCTGAAAGAAAATCACATTGCGCTGGCTGGTGGCGTGCGGCAGGCGCTTGATCAAGCGCACTCCTACGCTGCGTTACATTCCAAGCCGGATGCCTTGACCGCCTACGAGGAAGCCGTTCCCTCACGCGCTTCCGATACTGTGCTGCCGATTCAGATCGAAGTGCGCGACGAACGGGAACTGCGCGAGGCGCTCTCCGCGGGTGCGGAAGCGGTGCTCTTGGATAACATGACGCCTGCTGAGGCCAAACAGTGCGTCGAGCTGGCGCGTGGACTGCGTCCCGACTGCGTGGTCGAGATTTCCGGCGGCATTACGCTGGAAAATGTGCGCGCCTACGCCGAAACCGGCGCGGATTTTCTTTCTTCGGGCACGCTGACCCATTCCGCGCCGGCGGCGAATCTCAGTCTGCTTGTGGACTGCATCGAGGACCAATAAGCTAGGCCAAAACCCCATGGCTTCCAATTCTCTTTCCGGCACCACCGATAGGCGGCTGGCTTCCCTGCTTACATTGTTTGCGAATAACGCGACGATTGCCATCAGCGGAGCGCGCATCGCCAAAGAGATTGGCGTTTCGCGTTCGACCGTGTGGCGCTGGGTCGAACGTCTGCGGGAAGTCGGCGTGCGCGTGAGAGGCAAGCCGAACACCGGCTACTTTCTCGAGCGAGTCCCCGACATTCTTACACCGGACATGCTGCGCGAACGTTTGAAGGGCAGCATGTTCGCGAAGAGAATTCATCATTTTTTTCGTACCGACTCGACCAACCGCGTGGCCATGGAACTCGGGTACGCGGGCGGACCGGAGGGCGCAGTAATCTTAGCGGAAGAACAAACAGCGGGACGGGGACGGGCCGGGCGCAGTTGGCACTCGGAACGTGCCGCCGGTATTTACGTAACGTTGCTGCTGCGGCCAAAGATCTCTCCCGTGCAGGCACCGTTGCTGACGATGATGGCCGGACTTTCCGCCCACTCGGCAATTCTGGCGCAGACGGGCTTGCGGCCGGACGTGAAATGGCCGAATGACCTGATGTTGAGCGGCAAAAAGCTGGGCGGCATCCTGACCGAAATGCACGCAGAGACGAATCTGGTGCGATTCGTGATCGTTGGAATCGGTATCAACGTGAACCAGGAGAAATTTCCCAGCGAGCTGAGTGGCCTGGCAACTTCTCTGCATGTTGAAACCGGGAACAATCAATCGCGGCTGGAATTGCTGGCGCGGTTGCTCCGGGAATTTGAGACCGATTACAATCGATTCTTGCGCGAAGGCTCAAGCTCGGTGACGGAACGCTTCACGCAAATCTCTTCTTACGCGTGTGGCAAGAAAGTTCGCGTCAGCAATGGCACTGACACCTACGTGGGTGTAACTGCTGGAATCAGACCCGAAGGCTTGTTGCAAGTGCAGCGGGACGATGGCGCGATCGTCATGGTGCTTGCCGGCGATGTGACGGAAATCAGGTAGACGAGAATGAAGCCATGCTGCTGACGATTGATGTAGGCAACACCAACACCGTGCTGGGCGTCTTTCGCGGCGAAGACTTGGTCGCGCACTGGCGGCTTACCACCGCGCGAATGCAGACGGTCGACGAGTACGGCGTATTGACTCGCAATCTGTTTACTTTGCAGGAACTGGATCCGAAAGAAGTGTCCGGCGTGATCATCAGCTCCGTCGTTCCGCCGATGAACTGGACGTTGTCGGAACTTGCGAAAGTTTATTTCGGACAGAAAGCCATGTTTGTGGAAGCCGGCGTGAAAACCGGAATGGCGGTATTGGTGGATAATCCGCTGGAGGTGGGGGCGGACCGCATCGTGAACGGGGTTGCAGCATTTCAGAAATACGGCGGGCCGTGCATCGTGGTGGATTTCGGCACCGCCATCACCTTCGACGCAATTTCCGCGAAAGGCGAATATCTTGGCGGAGCGATCGCGCCGGGACTCGGCATCGCTTCCGATGCGCTTTTTTCGCGCGCGGCAAAGCTTCCCCGTGTGGAAATCAAAGATCCGGGAAAAGTGATCGGCACCAATACCGTGACGCATATGCAGGCCGGTCTGTACTACGGCGCAGTGGACATGGTGGATGGCATGCTCACCCGCATGAAGACGGAGCTGGGCGGAAAACCTAAAGTCATCGCCACTGGCGGCCAGGCAAAGCTGGTGGCAAAAGGCTCCAAGCATATTGAACATACCGACGATTTTTTGACCCTGGAAGGCTTGCGCATCATCTGGGAAAAAAATCAGGTCGCTGACGCAGCGAAAAAGCACGAGCCGAAAGCTGCCCGGTAGGCGCGGGCGATGGAACAGTGGAACTACTTCAACTATTTCACGGAAATCGAAGAATATTTCTGGAAGAAGCGCGGATCGCACCTGCTGGTATCTCCTCTCGACTGGGCCATCATGGAAACGTGGCAAAAAGCCGGCGTGCCGCTGGAGGCTGTGTACAAAGGCATTGACAGCGCGTTCGAGAGTTACGGCCGCTCGCGCCGCGGCGCGGGCAAGCCGCTAAAAAGCCTGGCGTACTGCACTGACGCGGTGCTGGATGCCGCCGAAGAGGCGACCGAAGCCGCCGCTGGACGTGCTCCGGCAAAGTCTGCGGCCCAGCCGTCACCATTCGAACGCGACGAACTGAGCCAGTATTTCCAACGAAATTCAGAATTATTGCGAGTTGCGGCGAATACGCACACGGAAAAGGCTGAACTCGTGACATTATGGGAAGAGGCGTTGCGAGCGCTGCAATCTTGCTTAGTGCTGCTTGATTCGCCCGGACCCCTGGACGTCGAAGACCTTGAGCGCCGTTTGACTCTGCTGGACGAGCGAATCCACGCCGGATTGTTACTGCATGCCAGCGAAGAATTGCTATTGCGATTGCGGCGCGAAATGGACAGCGCGCTGTCAGCCTACCGGCGCAGGATGCGAGCGGAACAGCTTGCGCTGGTAGAAAAGCAATTTCTGCAAAAAAGACTGCTTGAGGAATTTCGCGTTCCGCGTTTGAGTCTTTTCTATCTTTCGTAACATTTTTTCGAAGTGGCTGCCACCTCGACGAGCTCACCCAAGCGAAGGACTTAAAGTTTGTGTTTTTGTTTGAATCATGGAGAATAGGAACCAATTATGTCTGATGAATTACAGTTATTGATTGAGAAGCTGGTGTACGGAGGCGACGGGTTAGGACACGCTGACGGCAATACCGTTTTTGCGCCATATGTGTTGCCCGGAGAAGAGATTCGAGCGGAAATCACTTCGCGCAAGAAGAAACTGGTCTGGGCCAAGCCGCTGGAGGTCCTCAAAGCCAATCCGGCCCGCGTAAAACCGGTGTGTCCACACTTTGCAACCTGCGGCGGGTGCCATTACCAGCACGCCTCGTACCCGGCTCAGGTAAATTTCAAGATAGGGATATTACGAGAAACGCTCTCCCGCATGGGCGGTGTGAACTGGACCGGCGAAATCACGCCGCATACCGCGGAACCGCTGCATTATCGCAATCGCGCGCAGTGGGCTGTAAGCAACGCCAATCCGCGCGCACTTGGCTATTATTTGCCGGAGAGCAACGCCATCGTTCCCATCGATCACTGCGATGTTTTGTCTCCGGGCCTGGCCGATACCTTTGCGCGTTTGCAGGAGATCACGCGAAGCGCTGCCCTGCCCTCCGAAGTTTTGGAAATAGAAGCGTTTGTTGATTCTTCCGACGCCAAGGTCGCGCTCAACGTCGCGTTTAAAGAATTCAGAAATCCGGTTCCGGAACTGAGCAAACTATTTCACGACACCGTTCCTGGTCTGCAAAGTTTGCTGCTATTGGATCAGAAGAAGAATCGCTTCGAACTTTCTGGCCCCGGGTACCTGATTCAAGAGGCGGGCAGCTACCAGTTCCGCGTGAGTCATTTATCTTTCTTCCAGGTGAATCGCTTTTTAGTGGAAGACCTGCTTCGAACCGTAATTGCCGGCGCCACGGGCGACCTCGCGCTCGATCTCTATGCTGGCGTCGGTTTTTTCACTTTGCCATTGACCAAGACTTTCCAGCGCGTGGTCAGCGTGGACGCCAATCTTTCCGCCACGCGAAATCTCCGCGAAAACGCCGATACCGCGGACATGTCCATCGTGTCACAGCACGTGCAAACTGAGGAATTCCTGAAGACCGCGACCGAGGCACCGGACTTTGTCGTGCTTGATCCTCCGCGCGCCGGGCTGGGCCAGGCCTCCGCACAAAAACTCGCGGACCTGGGGCCGAAAGAAATCGCGTACCTTTCCTGCGATCCGTCAACGCTCGCGCGGGATCTGGCAATCTTAATGCAAACGCCGCGCAAGCCTGCGGACTCTGCCGCAGCGCACCGCTACGAAATTACTTCCATGGATTTTTTCGACCTTTTCCCACAGACCTATCACATGGAAGCTCTGGTGCGGCTACGGCGCATGTGATGAACTTTCCCGCCGTCGCCATCGCGATTTGTCTTACCTCTGGCATCGCCATGGGCCTCTGGCCGATGGCCGCGAACTGTGCATCTTCACGGGGATTTTATTTCTGAGAATTGGCTGCGGTGCTTCTCGCAATTACGTTGCGAACATGTTTACTTCCATCGCGATGGATAAAGCGCTTCAGCTTCGCGCTCTTGCTCGCTGCGGCGGTTACCATGGCCACGTTTCCGTTCGCGCCACGCTGGCAGCGCGGCTCGCGGATTCAAGCAGATCGACGTGGTAGCAATTCAGCGAAGCCGCAGACGCCACAGGATCAGCAGAGCAATCAGCAGCAATAAATAACCGAGCGGCGCCTGGTATTCATGATTCTTCTTATATTGCGCGAGCGAAAACTGTCCGGCACTTGCACCTGGCATTCTCACCGCAGTGATTCTCGGGAAGAAAAGCGGCACGGTCGTTGCATACGCCTGAAACGCCGCGCCATGATGTCCCAGCAATTCACCCTCTTCGCGTCGCATAACCACGCTATAAACCACGGCAAAATAAAGAAGAAGTATCGCT
>Ga0209488_10000262_pt1 | contig 42528 bp, 42 predicted proteins | sample Rivendell_Oct201_8_FD_188349 | JGI IMG/M metagenome (GOLD analysis project Ga0209488, IMG submission 188349) | Vadose zone soil microbial communities from the Eel River Critical Zone Observatory, Northern California, USA -... | ecosystem: Environmental > Terrestrial > Soil > Vadose zone >...
GACCGCCCTCAGCGCGCAGACGTAATCGTAGGAGCGCCCGTCGCCCATGACGCCGACGCTCTTCACCGGCAGCAGCACGGCGAAGGCCTGCCAGATCGCGTCGTAGAGGCTGGCGGTGCGGATCTCCTCGAGATAGATCGTGTCGGCCTTGCGCAGGATGTCGAGCTTCTCGCGGGTGACCTCGCCGGGAACGCGGATAGCGAGGCCGGGTCCCGGAAAGGGATGCCGCGTCACCATCCGCTCGGGCAGGCCCAGCTCGCGGCCCAGGACGCGCACCTCGTCCTTGAACAGCTCGCGCAGCGGCTCGACCAGCTTGAGCTTCATGCGTTCGGGAAGGCCGCCGACATTGTGGTGCGACTTGATGGTGACGCTGGGTCCGCCGGTGAAGCTCACGGATTCGATGACGTCGGGATAGAGCGTCCCCTGCGCCAGGAACTCGGCGCCGCCGATCTTGTGCGCCTCCTCGTCGAACACGTCGATGAAAGCGGCGCCGATGATCTTGCGCTTCTTCTCGGGATCCTCGACCCCGCTCAGCTTGCCAAGAAAGAGATCGCCCGCGTCGCGATGGACCAGCGGGATGTTGTAATGATCGCGGAACAGGCTCACCACCTCATCCCCCTCGCCGGCGCGCATCAAGCCGGTATCGACGAAGATGCAGGTGAGCTGCTCGCCGATCGCCTCGCGCAGCAGCGCCGCGACCACCGAGGAATCGACGCCGCCGGAGAGGCCGCAGATGACCCGGCCCCTGCCGACCTGCTGGCGTACCCGCGCGATCGCCTGGGAACGGAAGGCGGCCATCGTCCAATCGCCGCTGCAGCCGGCGACGCGATGGGTGAAGCTCCGCAGCAGCGCCGCGCCATGCGGCGTGTGCACCACCTCGGGGTGGAACTGCACGCCATAGAAGCGCCGGCGATCGTCGGCGATGGCGGCGAAAGGCGCACCCTCGCTCACGCCGACGACGCGGAAGCCCGCCGGCAAGGCCTCGACGCGGTCGCCATGGCTCATCCACACCTGTTCGCGCGCGCCCTTCTCCCACACCCCTTCGAAGAGCGCGCAGCCGTCGACGACGTCGAGGAAGGCGCGCCCGAACTCGCGATGGTCGGAGGGCAGGACGCGGCCGCCCAGCTGCGCGCACATCAACTGCTCGCCATAGCAGATGCCGAGCACCGGCACGCCCATCTCGAACACCTTCTTGGGCGCGAGCGGCGCCGCCTGTTCGTGCACCGAGGCCGGACCGCCCGACAGGATGATGCCCTTCGGCGCGAACGCGGCGAGCTGTTCCTCGCGCATGTTGAAGGGATGGATCTCGCAATAGACGCCGCTCTCGCGCAGCCGCCGCGCGATGAGCTGGGTCACCTGGCTGCCGAAATCGAGGATGAGGACGCGGTCTGTCATGGAATGGGTCGTCGCAAATGGCGCATCATCGGTGGCGACATAGGGAAGCGCAAGGCCGGATCAAGGCGCCTTCTCCGGCGCCGGCTTGCGCGCCAGCGCCGCGACGAAGAATCCGTCGGTGCCGTGGCGCGCCGGGGTGAGGCGTAGCATGTCACCCGGGACGGGCGGTGCGCCGCCGATCGTCTCGCCCCAGACCGAGGCGATCGGCAACAGCGAGAAATCACCGTGGCGCTCCAGAAATCTCTCGACTTGCGCCTCGTTCTCCTCGCGCAGCAGCGAGCACGTGGCATAGACGAGCCGCCCGCCGGGCTTGGTCAGCCGCGCCGCGCTGTCGAGGATCTCCGCCTGGAGCGCGGTGAGCTCGGCGAGGTCCTCCGGCCGGAGCCGCCATTTGGCGTCGGGGTTGCGGCGCCAGGTGCCGGTGCCGCTGCAGGGCGCGTCGACGAAGACCCGGTCGAAGCTCTGCGCGTGGCGCTTGACCCATTTGTCGCGCTCGCTCGACAGCGCCACGCGCTGCACGATGCTCACCCCGGCGCGGCGCAGTCGCTGCGTCGCGCGCTCGAGCCGCCGCTCCGAGACATCGCAGGCGACGAGGTGGCCGCGATTGGCCATGGTGCCCGCCAGCGCGAGCGTCTTGCCCCCGGCGCCGGCGCAGAAATCGACGACGCGCATGCCCGGCCGGGCATCCGCGAGCAGCGCGGCGATCTGCGAGCCTTCGTCCTGGACCTCGACCAGCCCGTCGCGGAAGGCAGCGAGGGTGGCGAGCGGGATGCGCGCGAAGACGCGCAGGCCCAGCGGCGAGAGCGGCGTGCGCGCCGCCTCGACGCCCTCGTGGAATAGCGCCGCCCGCGCTTTCTCACGATCCTCGACCTTGAGGCGGTTGATCCTGAGGTCGAGCGCGGCGCTCTCGTTGAGCGCCGCCACCTCGCGCACCACGCCGCGGCCGAAGACAGCGTCGAGATGGGGATGCAGCCAGGGCGGATAGTTGCCGCGCACCTCCGGCGGCATGTCGCGATGCTCGAGCTTGTGGCCCGCAAGCGCGGCGAGGAGCCGCTCCTCCTCGCGGCTGAGCGGCGTGGGGCGGAAACGGTCGCCGTCGCAGGCCTTGGCGATGGCCGCCGGCTCCCAGCCCTCGACCAGCGCCAGCGCCGCCAGCATTCGCCGGCGCGAATCGGTCAGCAGCCCTTGAGCGCGCGCTATCCACCAGTCGAGCGCGGCGCGCTGGCGCAGCACGGCATAGATATGCTCGGAGATGGCGCCGCGGTCCTTCGATCCGGCGAAGCGATGACGGCGGAAATAATTGGCGACGATGTCGTCCGCCGGTGCGCCGCCCTGATCGATCTGGTCGAGCAGCCCGATCGCCGCCTCGATTTGCGCGCCGGGCGTCATCGTCTGCCCGACCGCGCGGCACAGCCGGTCCGTCCCCTGACACCGCGGAGAAAAGCCAGAGGCACCTCAGATTTCTTGCCGGTAATTCGGCGCCTCGCGGGTGATGGCGATGTCGTGGACGTGGCTTTCGCGCAGACCCGACCCGGTGATCTGCACGAAGCGGCAATTGCGCTGCATCTCGGCGATGTCGCGGTTGCCGGTATAGCCCATCGCCGCGCGCAGCCCGCCGATGAGCTGATGGACGACGTTGGCGACCGGGCCCTTGTGCGGCACGCGGCCCTCGACGCCTTCCGGCACCAGCTTCAAGGCGCTCGTCACTTCCTGCTGGAAATAGCGGTCGGCCGAGCCCCGCGCCATGGCGCCCACCGATCCCATGCCGCGGTAGGATTTATAGGTGCGGCCCTGATAGAGGAAGACCTCGCCCGGGCTCTCATCGGTGCCGGCGAACAGCGAGCCCAGCATGACGCAATCGGCGCCGGCCGCGATCGCCTTGGCGAGATCGCCGGAAAACTTGATGCCGCCGTCGGCGATGACCGGCACGTCCTTCTTGCGGCAGGCGGCGACGACGTCGAGGATCGCGCTGAGTTGCGGCATGCCGACGCCGGCGACGATGCGGGTCGTGCAGATCGAGCCCGGGCCGATGCCGACCTTGACCGCGTCGGCGCCGGAGTCGATCAGCGCCTCGGCCCCCTCCGCCGTGGCGACGTTGCCGGCGACGATCTGCGTGTAGTTGCGCAAGCGCCGCGCTCGCTTCACCGTCTCGAGCACGCGCGCCGAATGGCCATGCGCGGTGTCGACGACGAGCACGTCGACCCCGGCCTCGAACAGCGCCTCGGCGCGCGCGATGCCGTCATCGCCCGTGCCGGTCGCCGCCGCGACGCGCAGGCGGCCGTGATCGTCCTTGCTGGCGTGCGGAAATTTCTGCGATTTCTCGATGTCCTTGACCGTGATGAGGCCGATGCAGCGATAGGCGTCGTCGACGACGATCAGCTTTTCGATGCGGTGCTGGTGCAGCAGTCGCATGGCCTCGTCGCGCGCCACATTCTCGCGCACGGTGACCAGCTTCTCCTTGGTCATGAGCTCGGAGATCGGCTGCTTCGGATTGGTGGCGAAGCGGACATCGCGGTTGGTGACGATGCCGACCAGCTTCTGCGACCGCCGCTCCACCACGGGAATCCCGGAGATGCGGTTGTCGGCCATGAGCTTCAGCGCATCGGCGAGCGTCGCGTCGGGGCTGATGGTGACGGGATTCACCACCATCCCGGCCTCGAATTTCTTCACCTTGCGCACCTCGTTCGCCTGCTCGGCGATGGCGAGATTGCGGTGGATGACGCCGAGCCCGCCCGACTGCGCCATGGCGATCGCGAGCGCGCTCTCGGTCACCGTGTCCATCGCCGCGGAGATCAGCGGAATGCCCAGGCTCACCTCGCGCGTCAGCCGCGTGCGGGTATCGGTGTCGGTGGGGAGGATCGACGAGGCCGCAGGCACCAGCAGGACGTCGTCAAAGGTGAGCGCCTGTCGGATTTCCATGCTGATGCCATCCCTTCCCATGGGGGGAATACAAGGTTGGCGCGCTACTATACACAATAGGGGTCGCAAGGGAAGCTTTTGCAACGCGTGGCTGCCATGCCGGCCTCGCCCGCAGCGGCGCCATGCCAATCGCGGCATTTACCAAGCGACCCGCTGCGTTAACCGCGCTCCGCCACCGCGCGGAAACCCTGGGCCACGACATAGACCTCCGACGATTCGGCCCGGCTCGCCGGCGGCTTGACGTGGCGCAAGCTGGCGAAGTCGCGCTTCAGCGTTTCGAGCAGTTCGCGCTCGGCTCCGCCCTGGAAGACCTTCGTGACGAAGGTGCCGCCCGGCGCCAGCACCTCGCGTGCAAAGGCATAAGCGGCGTCGGCCAGCGCCATCACGCGCAGATGGTCGGTGGCGTTATGGCCCGTGGTGGGCGCCGCCATGTCGCTCAGCACCGCATCGGCCGGGCCGCCCAGCGCCGCGCGCAGCGCTTCCGGAGCCTTCGCATCGAGGAAATCCTGCTGCAGCAGCAGCGCGCCGGGAACGGCGTCGGTGGCGAGCGTATCGATGCCGACCACGCGTCCCTTGCCCGCCTCGGCCTTGACCCGCACGGTCGCCACCTGGGTCCAGCCGCCGGGTGCGCAGCCGAGATCGACGATGCGGGCGCCGGGCTTGAGGAAATGGAAGCGGTCGTCGAGCTGGATGAGCTTGAAGGCGGCGCGCGAGCGGTAGCCCAGGCGCCGCGCCTCGCTGACATAGGGGTCGTTGAGCTGGCGCTCGAGCCATTGCGTCGAGGAGGCCTTGCGGCGGCCGGCGGTGTGCACGCGCACGGCGGAAGGCCGTGCCGTCGTCGGCGCGCGGCCGGTGCGCCGGCTGCCGCTCTTGCCCCGGCGCATGTCAGCGCGTCTCAGAGCGCCCTGGCATCGAGCAGGCCGAGCAGGATGCCTTCGCGGATGCCGCGATCGGCGACGCGCAGCCGCCCGACCGGCCACAGCAGGCAGATCGCCTCGAGGATGGCGCAACCGGCGAGGACGAGATCGGCGCGGTCGCCGCCGATGCAGGGATGCGCGGCGCGCGCGGCGTAGCTCATGCCGGCGAGCCGCTGCGACACCTCGCGCACGCTATCGAAGTCGAGCACCGAGCCATCGACCATGGCGCGGTTGTAGCGCGGCAGCTTCATGTGAATGCCCGCGAGCGTCGTCACCGTGCCCGAGCTGCCGAGCATCTGCACGTCGCGCCGGGCGATGCGCGCAGCGATGCTATGGCGCTCCTCGAAGGGCAGGATGGCGGCGCGCATCTCCGCCACCATGGCGTCGTAGGTAGCCGCGGTCACCTCGCGCCCGCCGTAGCGGTCGCTCAGCGTCACCACGCCATGCGGCAGCGAGATGAAGCCTTCGACGCGCGGCGGCGCCCGCGGGTCGCGCGGCACGCGCAGCCAGACGAGCTCGGTCGAGCCGCCGCCGATGTCGAAGACGCAGGCATAGGGGATGCGGCGGTCGAGCAGCGGCGCGCAGCCGGCCACCACCAGCCGTGCCTCCTCGTCGGTCGAGATGATCTCGATGGCGAACCCGGTGTGGCTGCGCACGCGCGCGACGAACTCGGCGCAGTTGGCGGCGCGGCGGCATGCTTCCGTGGCGACATAACGCGCGCGCGTGACCTGGCGGTGAGCGACCTTGCCGGCGCAGATCTTGAGCGCCTCGATGGCGCGCGCCATGGCCGGCTCGGACAGCACGCCGGTCGCCGCCAACCCTTCGCCCAGCCGGACGATGCGCGAGAAGGCGTCGATGACGCGGAAGCTGCGTCCCATGCCGCGCGCCACCAGCAAGCGGCAATTGTTGGTGCCGAGGTCGAGCGCGGCAAAGGTATCGGCCCGCTGGCGGGCCGCCCGCGCGGCGCTTGCGCCGTTGGCAAAGGACACCGGCGGGGTGGGCGAGGAGGACGGCTTGTGCAAGGGCGCGACCGGACCGAAGGGCGAATTCATGACATCTTCACGGCCGCATGGTAGCTCAGGAATCGCCGGCTGCGAAGCGTCGGCACCGCCGCTGCAGCCCGGGCCCTACACAGCGGCGGCGCGGTGTGCTATCTAGCGCGGCAGCGCCGGCTGATCCCGTGTTGGGGGATCGTCTAACGGTAGGACAGCGGACTCTGACTCCGCCAGTCTAGGTTCGAATCCTAGTCCCCCAGCCAACTCGAAACCCCACCCCGCCCCCGTCGCGCGCCGCTGAGCGGCAGGTTGGATTTGCTGTCGCAGGAGCGCCGGCCTCGGTATTGGATCGGTCGAACGCGTCCGGCGTTTATATCGGTCAACCAGCCGTTTTTCAGCAGGCGCGCCACTATGCGGCACGTGCTCGTCGTCGACCACCAGCCTCAGCTCTGCACGCTCGTGCGGCACACCCTCGAGCGGACCGGGAAATATCGAGTGAGCTGCGCCGGCACCGGCGAGCAGGCGCTGCCCGTGCTCGATCGCGACCGCCCGAACCTGGTCGTCCTCGACATCCTCATGCCGGGGATGCCCGGCATCGAGCTTGCGGCGCACGCGACCGAGCGCAGCATCCCGATCATCGCGACCACCGACGAAAGGGACATCGACGAGCGCCTGTCGCGGCTGGGCTGGTCCTACCTGGCCAAGCCGTTCCGTCTCGAGCGGTTGCTCGACGAGTGCGCCGCGACGATTGCCGAGACACAGGAAAACCTGCGTATCGTCAACGCATCGATCGCGCGGCTGCTGGCGACAACCGGCGACGTCAAGGATATGGTGGCCAAGCTGCACGCCTTGCGGGCGCATGTCGGCGCCACGCTGGAGGCATCGCGCCGCCTGCGCCATTAGTGGGCCTCGCTACCAGCGCAACGCTCGATTGACCAGGGATACCAGCTGATCGGCGCGCCAGGGCTTCGGCAGGAGCGGGCCGTAGCCGGGGTTGCTCTTGTCAGGCAAGGCCCCGTCGGCGAAGCCGGTGGTGTAAACCACGCTTAGTTCCGGGCGCATATGCTTGGCACGGCGCGCCAACTCCCAGCCATCGATCGTCCCGGGCATGACGATGTCGGTCATCAGCAGGTCGATCGCCCGATAATATTTGATGATCTCGAGCGCCGCATCGCCATTGGTCGCCGGGATCACCTGGTAGCCAAGCGACGCCAGCACGATAGCGGCAATATCAAGGACCTGATCGTCGTCATCGACGATCAGGACGACCGGGCGCTTCCTGGCCATGGCAAGCCCTCCCGCAAGCGTGCCCGAGCATGTTGTAAATCGCGAAAAATAGCCGGCGCTCAGTTCGGCTGAGCTTCGCTAAGGTAGTTACGCGTCGCGCTGGCTCGCTCTTCCCCTCGGGCGATTGCCTTGGTCAACGTCGGAAACGCGCGCCAGATCCAAATAAAAAGCGATCCGCCGGCAAAGCGCCGCGGACCGCCTTTCCTCAATTACAATGTTTTTGGGCACGGCGTTACTGACGCCGCTCGTCACCGACGCTCGTCGGAGTGGTGACCGCCTTCGTCGTGATACGAGCCGCGCTCTTCGTGATATCCGCCGGCGCCGCCGCGACCGCGGCCACCACCGTCGCCCTCCCAGAAGCAGCCGGCGATTCCGAGCCCGACGATTCCGAGCAGCAAAAGACCCATGGATTTCAATGTCACCTCCATTTGCAGCAGCTAAAGCGCTAACAGGGCGTGAGCGTGCAAAATTCCCGGTGCTGTTCGAGCCCGCTCCCGGGGCGACTCTGGCGCCGGGCGCCGTAAAGTTGCAGGATCGCGCTCCGGCGCGGAGCGCCGACGCCAAGGTCCGTGGGAGTGCCGAGATGGCGCAGGGCGAGACATGGGTCACGGTCGCGTCGGCCGCGGCAATCGCCGAGGGCGACGTGATCGGGGTCAAGGTCGGCGACAAGCTGATCGCGCTCTACAACGTCGCGGGGCGGATCTACGCGACGGACAATGTCTGCACCCACGCCTTCGCCGTCCTGAGCGATGGCTGGTTGGACGGCGCCGAGATCGAGTGTCCGCTCCATGCCGGCCGCTTCGATGTCGCCACCGGAAAGGGCCTCGGCCCGCCGATCCCGTCCGATCTCAAGACCTACAAGACCCGCGTCGTCGGCGACGAGGTGCAGATCGCCGTGGCAGACTGAGACAAAGCCGACCGCAACAGGCACAGGGGGGCCACAATGAGGGGACCACGCTCGGGCGCGTACGAATTCATTTTGGTGGCGCTGCTTGTCCTTTTCTGGGGCAGCGTCGGTCTCAACCGCGTCGGCATCGGCGTGATCTTTCCCGAGATCGTGCCCGCGTTCCATCTGGCGTACTGGCAGACTTCGTTCCTCGTCGCCGGCACTTCCGTGACCTGGGCGATCAGCAGCTGGGCCGGCGGCTGGCTCTCCGACCGCTACGGCCGGCGGCGCGTGCTGCTGCCGGCGGCGCTCTGGGTCTGCCTCATGACCGCGGCCATGGGCGGCGCCGTGGGCTTCCTGTCGATGTTCATCGTGCGCGACCTGCTCGGCATCGGCGACGGCATTGGCTGGTCGGTCGGCGAATCCACCATCAGCGAGGAATCGGCGCCGCAGCGGCGCGGCTTCAACCAGGCGCTGTTCACGGCCGGGTATACGCTGATCGGCGCCGGGTTGGGCGCGCTCATCATCACGCGCATCTCGGCGCATCTCGGCTGGCGCTGGGCTTTTCCGATCATCGGCGCCGCCACGGTGCCGGTGGTGATCGGGCTCGCCGTCGTCATGCGCGACCGTCCGGTTGGCGCCGGGCGCCGCCAGAGCGACTGGCGCGCCGGTTTTCGCGCGCTGCGCAACCCGTCGCTCGTCTACCTGACGATCATGGGCTGCGCCATCCTCACCTGGCTTCAGGTCACCATCAACTTCGACCAGCTTTTCCTGACGCAGGTTCGCGGCTTCAGCAAGCTCGATGCGGGGTCGATCGCCGCGGTCTGGGGATTTGCCGGCGCCGGTGGGCAGGTCGTGCTGCCGCTGGCGTCCGACCGGTGGGGGCGTCGGCCGGTCACGTTCGTCGCCTCGCTCGGCTGCGCCGCGGCGCTGGTCGCCTATCTCACGGGAGGGTTCGACAAGACGGGCATGCAGCTGTTGCTGGGCCTCACCGGCTTCTGCGGCTTCGGCATCCTGCCGATCGTGCTCGCTACTTGCGTCAGCGAGTCGGTTGCCGAGGACGTGCGCGGCGCCGTTCTCGGCGTCACCAATTTCTTCGCCGTCATCATCGGCACGACGCTGATGCCGCTGGTTGGCGGCGTGATCGCCGATCTGTTCGGCCTCACCGGCTCGATGTGGATCCTCGTCGCGAGCCAGCTCGTCGTCGCCGCGTTCATCCTGGCGATCACGGAGACGGCGCCGCGCGTGGTCGGACGCGACGCGCCAGCACGCGGCGTCGGCTAAGCGTAGACGCGCTCGTAGAGCGCGATGATCTCATCGGCGCTGGGGATGCGCGGGTTGTTGCCGGGCGAGCCGGAAGCGAGCGCCTGGCTCGCCATCATCGGCAGCAGCTCGTGGTAGCGCTGGGCGTCGATGCCGTAGGCCTTGGGCGTCGGCACCTTGAGATCGTCGTTGAGCGCGCGCAGCTCGTCGAGGAGCCGCGCCACCGCGGCCTGATTCCCCTCGCCTTCGGCCGCGACCCCCATGGCGCGCGCGCAATCGGCATAGCGCTCCAGCGCCGCCGGCGCCGAGAAGGCGGTGATCTCCGGCAGCAGCATGGCGTTGGAGAGCCCATGCGGCACATGGAAGAAGGCGCCGATCGGCCGGCTCATGCCGTGCACGAGGCAGACGCTGGCGTTGGAGAAGGCCATCCCGGCCTGGGTCGCGCCCAACATCATCGCTTCGCGCGCGGCGCGGCTGTCGGGCGCCCTGCAAGCGTCGCGGATATGGCGCGCGATGAGGCTCATGGCCGAGCGGGCAACACCGTCGGTGAACGGGCTTGCCTTGCGGCTGACATAAGCCTCGATCGCATGCGTCAGGCTGTCGATGCCGGTGTCGGCGGTGAGGCGCCAGGGCATGGTGAAGGTGAGCTCGTAATCGACGATGGCCGCGGCGGGGCAGCAGGCGAGCCCCATGATCAGCATCTTCTCGTCGCGCTCGCTGTCGGTGATGACGGTGAAGCGCGTGACTTCGGAACCTGTGCCTGCGGTGGTGGGGATGGCGATGACAGGCATGCCGATCGTCGGTATCTCATGCGGCACTTTATAGTCGCGCATCGCCCCGCCATTGGCCGCCAGCACCGACATCGCCTTCGCGGTGTCGATCGGGCTGCCGCCGCCGAGGGCAACGAGCGCGTCGTAATGGCCGGCCTTGAGCATCTCAACGCCGGCGTCGACAACCTCGGTCGTCGGATCCGGCACGGTGTCGGAGAAGACCCGCCATGTGAGGCCGGCAGCATCGAGCCGGTCGGTCACCTTTGCGAGGGTGCCCGAGCTCTCCATGAAACGATCGGTCACGATGAGCGGCCGCGCCGCGCCGAGCCTGGCCAGCGCCATCGTCACCTCGGCGACGGCGCCGCCGCCGATATAGAGGAGCCTCGGCATGGTGATGGTTGCGATCATGCGTCCCCTCCGCCGGCCCTGAATGGGCGCTCGCCCTTGTTCTAGTACGCCGGGCGCGGCTCGGCCAGCGTCCGGCGCGACCGGCGAGCGCTGGCGCCGCGCGTGTAGACTGCGCGGTCGTGGCGCTCGAGGAAGGCGAAGGGCGGCATCGGCTCGGTGAAGCCGCAACGGCGATAGAGGCCATGGGCGTCGCGCGTGCCGAGGAGCCAGCGACGCAGCCCCTGCAGGTCCGGATGGGCGAGGATGCTCTCGACGAGCCAGCGGCCGAGCCCCCGGCCGCGCTCGGCCGGCACCACGAAGACGTCGGCGAGATAGGCGAAAGTGGCATGGTCGGTGACCACCCGGGCAAAGCCGACCTGGCGGCCGTCGCGATAGAGGCCGAAGGCCAGCGAATGCTCGATGGCGCGCTCCAGCACGGCCTCGGGCAGGCCTTTCGCCCAATGCGAGCGGGCGAGGAAACGGTGGATGAGCGCGCGGTCGAGCCGCGCCTTATCGGTATCGATCTCGTAGTGGGCGCCATCCGCGCGCTTGCTGATGGTAAAGATGCTGTCCGACATGACCGCTTCCCGAGTCTCTCGGTGGGGAAAACCTGCTCCTGGTGGTTCCGGCGCAGGGTCTGCGGCAGCAGCCCTCGCCCGCAGCGCAGCCGAAGGCTGCTCAGCGGGTTCGTCGTCGCGCGATCCGGTCCATAGCGGTCATGCGATGGAAGATGAATCGCTCCGCGCCCGTTGTCAATCAAACGCATGCGCGGCAGGTCGATAGGGCGTGTTCCCGCCGGCGAAAGCCGTTAGGATCGAAAAAAAGCCCCTTGGGCGAGGAGGAAATTGGGGCATGGCGCGGGCGGCAGGCGACCATTCCAGACGCGACGAGCACAACGACAGCCAACGCCGCCGGCGCATCGCCGGCGTCGCGGCAGCGCTGATGCTCGGCCTCGTCGCGTCGCCCGTCGCCCGCGCGGCCCTGGACGAGCTGAAATTCTTCCGCATCGGCACGGCCGCGACGACCGGGACCTATTTCCAGATCGGCGGCGTCCTCGCCAGCGCCATTTCCAAGCCGTCGGGATCGCGCGATTGCGACCATGGCGGCAGTTGCGGCGTGCCCGGGCTGGTGGCGGTCGCGCAGGCCAGCCAGGGTTCGGTCCAGAACGTGCTCTCGGTCAGCGCCGGCCAGCTCGAATCCGCGCTTGCCCAGGCCGATATCGCCTACTGGGCCTATACCGGCGGCTTGCCCGCCGCGCGTCGCTGCGGCACCGGCAAGGACGACGCGGCGGCGCGGAGCGGTGGGACGGCGCCGCTCAAGAGCCGCGCGCCCCTCAAGAACCTGCGCGCGATCGCCGGGCTCTACCCCGAGGATGTCCATGTCGTGGTCCGGGCAGACAGCGCGATCCGCAGCCTGCGCGACCTCAAGGGCAAGCGTGTTGCCCTGGGCGAGCCCGAATCCGGCACCCTTACCGATGCGCGCATCGTGATCGAGGCGGCGGGCCTCAGCGAATGCGAGATGAAGCCCGAGTATCTCCGGCTCTCCGAGGCGGCTGACGGGCTGGTGCAGGGGCGCATCGATGCCTTCTTCCTCGTCGGCGGCTATCCCGTGCCGGCAATCACCGACGTCACCGCGGCGATCCCGACGCGGCTGGTGCCGATCCCGCGCGAAGTCGCCGAGCGCTTGTCCCGCAAGTTCACGTTCTATGGCACGGATGTGATCCCCGGCGGCAGCTATCCCGGCATTGACGAGGATACCGCCACGGTCAGCACGACGGCGCTATGGCTGGTGCGCGAGGAGACCGACGATGATCTCGTCTACGCCATCACCAAGGCGCTGTGGCGCGACACGACGAAGCGGCTGCTCGACGCCGCCCACCCGGTCGGCCGGCGCATCCGCCTCGCCAGCGCCTTCGACGGCGTCGCAATTCCGCTTCATCGCGGCGCCGCGCGCTTCTATCGCGAGGCAGGGCTGCGGCCGCCCAACGGGTTGTAAGCCCAAGTATTGGCTCGCCCGCGCCACCGCACGGTGTTTCCCGGTTGACAGCTCGCCAAACGGCAGGAGAGCATCGCAAGATCGACAAGGGAGCGCGGAGGGGGATCATGGGCGCGCTCGTCAGCCGCCTCGCGCGGTGGCTCGATCCTATCCGTGACCTTTTCTGGACGCTCGGCCCCACCCGCTTCAGCGTGATCGTGGTCCTCGTCATCGGTGTCGGCCTCGCGGGCACCGATCAGATGCAGGACGTGCTGCTCGCCCTGGCCGAGGATGCCAACCCCGTCGGCGTGGCCGGCTTCTACGCGGCGCTGTCCTGGTGGGCGTTCAATGTTTTCTATGGCGCGCGCTTCATCCTGGATCGCGAGCTGCGGCCGCTGCCGAAGCGGCCGGACGCTGCCGCGAGCAAGGCGCGCATCGCGTATTTCATCACCTTCGTGCCGCGAGCGCTCGGGCTCGCGGCCTTCGCCGCCGTGGCGATCGCTCTGGCTTGCGCACGATCGTGGGCCTTGGCGGCGACAACGATCGCGATCGGCGGCACGTTCGGCTATGTCTTTTTCTGGCGTCGGCGGTGGCTCCTGCGACAGATGTATCGGTTGACGGGCCGGCGCGGCTTCAACGTCCCAAGCGAACAGGCCGCCTACGCGGACGGCGGCGCCGAGCCGGGCCGGCATTGGGATGCGTCGCCAACCGCGCCGCCGCGCCGCGCGGGCCTGCGCGGGGTTCCGCCGCTTGCCTGGACCTTTGTCGCCCTGAACCTTGCCCTGTCGACGGCGCTCTTCGTTTTCGTGTGCCTCGACCCGGCCGATGCCGGCCGGCAATTCGGTTCGCTCAACTTCGTCTTCCTGGCGACGGCAAGTTGGGTCGCGGTCGGCACCACCGCGGTCTATTTCGGCGAATGGTCGCGGCTGCCGGTGCTGGTGCTGCTGGCGATCTACATCGTCCTCGTCAGCCCGCTGACGGACAATCACTGGGTTCGTGCGCTTGGCGGCGCCGCGCCCGAGAACCGATCGCTCGGCGAGGCATTCGAGCAGTGGGCGAAATCGCCCGCCAGCGCGCCCACCCGACTGGCCGCGCCGCCCATCATCGTCGTGGCGACGGAAGGCGGCGGGATTCGCGCCGCCTATTGGACCGCCTTCCTGCTGGCGCGCATTCAGGAGCAGGAGCCGAGTTTCCGCGACAGCCTCTTCGCCGTCAGCAGCGTGTCCGGCGGGACGATCGGCAGCGCGGTATTCGACGCCTTGCTGCGCGTCGACGACAACAAGCGCCGCTGCATCCATTACGAGCGCAAGCGGATCAGCCTGCGTTCCACGCCCGAGGCCGTCGCCGGCTTCACGCAATGCGCCCGCGCCGTGCTTGGCCAGGATCTGTTGAGCGGCACCATCGGCTCCTTGCTCTATCCCGATCTCGCGCAGCGCTTTGTCCCGCTGCCGAGGCTGCCCGACCGCGCACGGGCCTTCGAGGAGTCGCTGACAGCGGCGTGGCGCTACGCCGTGCCGGAAGACGGGCGGCTCCTCGCCGCCGCCCTGCCCGCCTATGACAGCGACAGCCGCCGGCATCCGGTCCTGCTGTTCAACGGCACCTCCGTCAATACCGGCCAACGGGTGATCGCGAGCAATGTGCGGATCACCAGCGACATCTTTCCTGACGCGATCGACTTCTTCGAGCAGTTCGGGCATCCGGCCTCAATGGCGACGGCCGCCTACACGAGCGCCCGTTTCCCTTATGTCGGGCCGGGCGGGACCTACTGCACCAAATGCCGGACCGGCGCGCGCGATCGCGTCGTCGACGGCGGCTATTTCGAGAATTTTGGGGCGGGAACCGCGGCCGAAGTCGTCGAGCAGCTTCATCGATGGGGCAAGGACAAGGATCGAAAAATCCTGGTGATCACGATCAGCAGCGATCCCGCCTTAGGCGACGACGAAGACAGCTACGTCACCGCTCGTTGTCCCAAGTTTGCCGGTGAAGCAGGCACGCCACCGCGCCTCGGCAGCGAGTTGACTATCCCGCCCGTCACGCTGTTGAACACGCGCTCGGCGCGCGGATCGTTGGCGATGAAGCAGCTCAAGCGCCGCATCGACGAGCTCGGCGGCATCTACGTGCCGTTTCGCATGACGGTCAACGACAAGGCGCCCCTCGGCTGGTCGCTCTCGCGCAAGGCGCGCGGCGACATCGAGGCAGAGCTGCCCGCCATCGACGACAAGACGATCGCCGCGCAGCGGTCCGGCTGCCCGAACGGTGCCAACGGCGTCGCCTTCGCGCGGCTGCTCGACGCCTTGCGGCTGCCGGACAGTGGCGTCGAAGCCTGGGCGACGGCGCCGATCCGGTGAGGCGCAGCTCCGCGGCTCTCAGCCCGTCTTCTGGATCTCGAAGACCAACGCACCGCCCTCTTCGCGCGAGTCGAGAAGCTGATGGCCCGTGGTCTTGCAGAAATGCTCGAAATCCTTGACCGCGCCGGGATCGGTGGCGATGACGCGCAGCACGCCGCCCGCGGGGACCTCGCGCATCGCCTTGCGCGCCTTGAGCACCGGCAGCGGGCATTTCAGGCCCTTTGCATCGAGGACCACCGGCTCGCTCATGCGCCCGCGCCTTCAGCCGAACTTGTTGTTCTTGGGGAAGCCCTGGACGACGCGGCCGCTGGTGGCGCGCTCGCCGATCCAGCTGCGCAGGTCGGTCTCGGTGCGCGTGCGGCTCTCGCCCTGCTTCCAGGTGAGGCCGTCGGCCTTGGCGAACACCTTGGCGTCGCTCAACTCGGCGTCGTGATAGCGCTGTAGGATGACGCCGCGGCCACGCGCCATCTCCGGCACTTCCGCCAGCGGGAAGATGAGCAGCTTGCGATTGGTGCCGACCACCGCAACCGAATCGCCCTCGGCCGGCACGCAGACGCACGCCGTCGCGCCGTCGGCGGGAGTCATCACCACCTTGCCGTTGCGGGTCTGGCTGAGCGCCTCGTCGGCCGGCACGACAAAACCGCGCCCGTCGCTCGCGGCGATCAGCAACTTCGATCCCGCGCTGTAGGGCAGAAGCGCCGCCACGTCGTGCTCGTTGTCGAGATCGATCATCAGCCGCAGCGGCTCGCCGTGGCCGCGCCCGCCGGGCAGCTTGTCGACCGACACGGTATAGAAGCGGCCGTTGGTGGCGAAGATCATCAGCTTGTCGGTCGTCGCCGCCGGCACGACGAAGCGCTCCTCGTCGCCCTCTTTGTATTTCATGTCAGCGAGCGGCACGTTGTGGCCCTTGACGGCGCGGATCCAGCCCTTGGCCGAGCACAGCACGGTCACGGGCTCGCGCTCGAGCAGCGCCTCGACCGGAACCTCGACCGCGGCCGGCGGATGGCCGATCTGGGTGCGGCGCTTGCCGAGCGGGCCGGCGCCGAACGCCTTGCGGATATCGGCGAGCTCGGCGGCGATCGTCTTCCACTGCTTCTTCTGGTCCTCGAGCAGGCTGGTCAGCTCCTTTTCCTCGACCGCCAGAGCAGCCAGCTCCTTCTTGATCTCCAACTCCTCGAGCTTGCGCAGGGCGCGCAGCCGCGTGTTGAGGATCGCCTCGACCTGCACCTCGGTGAGGCGCCAGCGCTTCACCATGCGCTCCTTGGCGTCGTCGTGCTCCCGGATGATGCGGATCACCTCGTCGAGATTGAGGTAGACGATCAACTGCCCCTTGAGGACCTCGCTGCGCCGCGCGATCTCGGCGAGGCGGAAGCGGGTCGTGCGCTGCAGCACCTCGCGGCGGTGATCGAGGAAGGACTGCAGCACTTCCTTCAGATCCATCACCCGCGGCACACCCTGGGCATCGAGCACGTTCATGTTGAGAGGGACACGGGTCTCGAGCTCGCTGGCGCGGAACAGCGATTCCATCAGCACGACGGGATCGACGTTGCGCGTCTTGGGTTCGAGCACGAGCCGCACCTGCTCGGTCGATTCGTCGCGCACATCGGCGAGCAGCGGCAGCTTCCGCTCCTCGAGCAGCTGGGCGATCTTCTCGATCAGGCGCGACTTCGGCACCTGGTAGGGGATCTCGCTGACGATCACCTGGTAGAGGCCGTGGCCGAGCTTCTCGACTTCCCAGCGGGCGCGCAGCCGGAAGCTGCCGCGCCCGCTGGTGTAGGCCTGGCGGACCGCTTCGGGCGCCTCGACCAGCTCGCCGCCGGTCGGGAAATCCGGTCCGGGCATGAGCTCGATGAGCTCCTCGACGCCGCAGCGCTTGTGCTTGACCAGATGCGCGAGCGCATCGCAGATCTCGCCGACATTGTGCGGCGGGATGCTGGTGGCCATGCCGACGGCGATGCCGCTGGCGCCGTTGGCGAGCAGATTGGGGAAGCGCGCCGGCAATACCACCGGCTCGCTGTTCTCGCCGTCATAGGTCGGGCGAAAATCGACGGCGTCGTGTTCGATGCCGGCGAGCAGCGCTTCGGCGACGTCGGTGAGACGGCTTTCGGTGTAGCGATAGGCCGCCGCGTTGTCGCCGTCGATGTTGCCGAAATTGCCTTGGCCTTCGATCAGCGGGTAGCGCTGCGCGAAATCCTGTGCCAGGCGCACCAGCGCCTCGTAGACGGCGACGTCGCCATGCGGGTGGAATTTGCCGATCACGTCGCCGACGACGCGCGCGCATTTCTTGAAGCCCGATTTCGGGTCGAGCTTCAGCTCGCGCATGGCGTAGAGCAGCCGCCGGTGCACGGGCTTCAGCCCGTCGCGCACATCCGGCAGCGAGCGCGCGGTGATGGTCGAGAGCGCGTAGGAGAGATAGCGCTCGCCCAGCGCCTCGGCGAAATCCACGTCGCGGATCTCGCCGGCGGTGGTCGTCTTGCTCATGAGTATCCGATCAAAATGGAGCCGCGCTGTGTCCGGCGCCTAGGAAGCCTCGCCGCGTGACCGTGATAATGTAGTGATCCGCTGCAGCACGTCAACGAAACGGGAACGCGCCGCCGGCAGTTTCCGGCCGTGCGGCGCAAAGACGCGGCGGTCGAGGAAGAAGGCGGTGAGAGCGAGGCCATCGAGCACATCCTGCGGCACCGGCGCCGCATTGCTGCCGGGGACGAGAAAGCCCGGCAGCGGCAGCAGGCGGTCGCGATAAGGCTCGCCGGCGGTTGATGACACGGCCTGGCCGGATCTGGGTGAGACATAAATGAGGTCCGCCGTCTCTCCGGTGGCGGCGCAGCGCGCGAGGTCGAGCCCGAATCCGAGCTCGGCGAGCAGCGCCGCTTCCCATTCGACATAGCCGATCGCCCAGCCCTGATCGGCGTCGAGCGCCTCGAGCAGCGCCGACAGGCCCTCATAGGCGCGCGGATGCGGCTCGCGCTCGGGGAGCGCCGCCTCGCCCATCGCGGCGGCGGCGGCGAGGCAGGCGAGGCGCGCCGGGTCGTCGATGAAGCGCGCGGCATGACCGCGCAGCAGCTCGCCGGCGATTCCGCCGAGATGCTCGGCAAGCCGCGCCTTCCAGGTCACGGTGAGGCGATTGCCGATCTGGTAGACGGTGCGCAGCTTGGGTCCCTGCCCGCCGCGCACCAGCCCGGCGTGGCGGCCGTGGCCGCGCGTCAACAGCTGGACGATGAGCGCGCTCTCGCCGTGGCGGCGCGCCGCCAGCACGATCGCCTCCTCGCTCCACTCCATCGCTCAGCTCTCGAAATCCAGGCCCATCGCCTTGTAGCGCTCGCGGTCCTCGGTCCAGTCGCCGCTGACGCGCACGAACAGGAACAGGTGCACGCGCCGTTCGAGCACCCGCTCGAGCTCGGCGCGAGCCCGCGCGCCGATCTCCTTGATCTGCCGGCCGCCTCTGCCGAGGACGATCGCCTTCTGGCTGTCGCGCTGCACATGGATGGTCTGCGCGATGCCGACGCTGCCGTCATCGCGCTCCTCCCAGGTGTCGCTCTCCACCATCGTCGCGTAAGGCAGTTCCTGATGGAGCTGGAGAAAGATCTGCTCGCGTGTCGTCTCGGCGGCGAGCAGGCGCTGCGGCAGATCGGTGAGCTGATCCTCCGGAAAGAGCCACGGGCCGTCCGGCACCGCCGCGGCGAGGTGGCGGCGCAGATCGCCGACGCCATCGCCGGTGAGGCCCGAGATCATGAACACTGCGTCGAAGATGCCCGCCTTCGTCAATCGCTCCGCCAGCGGCAGCAGCTGCGGCGGCGGCACGAGATCGATCTTGTTGAGCGCGAGCACGGCGCGCCGCCCGGCCGATTTGAGGCCGTCGACGATGCGCTGCGTGTCACCGTCGACGCCGCGCGACGCGTCGGCGAGCATGACCACGACGTCGGCATCCTCGGTGCCGGCCCAGGCCGCCGCCACCATGGCGCGCTCGAGGCGGCGCTTCGGCGCGAAGATGCCGGGGGTATCGACGAAGACGAGCTGCGCCGCGCCCTCGACGACGATGCCGAGCACGCGCGAGCGCGTCGTCTGCACCTTGGGCGAAACGATCGAGACCTTGGCGCCGATCAGCTGATTGAGCAGCGTCGACTTGCCGGCGTTGGGCGCGCCGACCAGCGCAACATAGCCGCAGCGCGGTGCGGTCGGCGCGCTCACGGCTCGGCGTCGACCGCGGCGAGTGCCGCCGCGGCGGCCGCCGCCTCCGCCGCGCGCTTCGACGAGCCGCTCGCCGTCGCCGGCGCCAAGCCCGCGACGGTGACCGTGATGGTGAAGGTGCGGCGGTGCGCCGGGCCGTCCGTGGCGACCGTGCTGTAGACGGGCAGCGCCCGGCCGCGCGCCTGCGCCCATTCCTGCAGCGCGGTCTTGGGGTCGCGCGGCGGCGCGCCGAGCTTCGCGAGCCTCGGCCCCCACCAGCGCTCGACGAAGCGCGCGGCGGCGGGCAGCCCGCCATCGAGATAGAGCGCGGCGATCACCGCTTCGCAGACATCGGCGAGCACGCTCGGATTGGCGCGGGCCCCGGCCACCTCCTCGCCGGCGGAGACGATGATATGGTCGCCGAGCCCGATCTTCCTCGCCACTTCGGTCAGAGTCTCCGTGCGCACCAGGCCGGTATGGCGGCGCGTCAGCGCTCCTTCCGCCTCCTCGGGAAAGCGCCGCCACAGCAGCTCGGCGATGATCAGCCCGAGCACGCGGTCGCCCAGGAACTCGAGCCGCTCGTAGCCGCGCCGGGTGCCGCGGCGGGTGCGGGCGCTCGGATGGGTGAGCGCCTCGGCCAGCAGTTCGGGATGCGCGAATTCGTGACCGAGCACCTCGGTCAGCGGCGCCAGCGCGGCGGCCGAATCTTTCATGGTCAATGAATCGCCTTGAACAGCCGATCGTAGCGTATGGTGAACGGCCAGTTCCAGGGCTCCCACCAATGCGCGTAGCCGTTGGTGGAGAAGAAGATGAACTCGGCGCGGCCGACCAGATTGACCGCCGGGACGTAGCCGACGCCGCTGTTGGGGTCGCGGCTGTCGGCCGAGTTGTCGCGGTTGTCGCCCATCATGAAATAATGCTCGGGCGGCACGACGAACACGCCGGTGTTGTCGAGCGAGGCGCTGTCGCTCATCTCGAGGATGCAGTGGCGGACCCCGCCGGGCAGGGTCTCCCAGTAACGCTGATAGACCGCGCCGCGCGCCTCTTCCGGCGGGACGTCGCAGCTCTCGCTCGGCTCGCGCGTCACCGGCGCATCATTGATGTTGAGAATGCCGTTCTTCACCTGGATGCGGTCGCCCGGGAGGCCGATGACGCGCTTGATGTAGTCGATCGACGGGTCCCGCGGCAGCTTGAAGACGACCACGTCGCCGCGCTTGGGCGGCGTGAAGAAGAATCGTCCGGGGATCAGCGGGAGGCCGAACGGCAGCGAATAGCGGCTGTAGCCGTAAGAGAATTTCGAGACGAACAGGTAGTCGCCGACGAGCAGCGTCGGCACCATCGACGCGGACGGGATATTGAACGGCTCGTAGAAAAACGTGCGGATAAACAAGGCGATGACGATCGCATAGACGAGCGTCTTGGCCGTCTCGGCGATACCGCCGGATGTTCTACTTCTCATTAATAACGCTCGATAACGCGTTGAATTGTCGTATTTTACGGGACTGGAAGAGGCTGCGACTGGCGACGATTAAGCGAAGCCGCCGCGGGGAAGTCAAGCGCGGCGCTCGCGCGATCGGTTCAACTGGACACAGCGGTGATGACGACGAGCGCTTGCGCGAGCGGCGGTTCGTCGGTGAGCGTCAGGTCGATCCGCGCGCTCATGCCGCGCGGCGTGATGGCCTGGAGCTGCGCGAGCGCGCCGCCGGTCAAGACCAAGGTCGGCCGACCCGAGGCGAGATTGACGACGCCGAGGTCACGCCAATAGACGCCGCGGCGAAAGCCGGTGCCCAGCGCCTTCGCGCAAGCTTCCTTCGCGGCGTAGCGCTTGGCATAGCTGGCGGCGCGGTTGGCGCGGCGGTCGGAGCGCTCGCGCTCGAGCGGCGTGAACACCCGATCGAGGAAGCGGTCGCCGAAGCGCTGGATGGTGCGTTCGATGCGGCCGATGTCGATGAGGTCGCTGCCGATGCCGAGGATCATGGCTCGCTTACGCGCTGCGCTGGTCTTGCGCGGCGGCGCGGCCCTGATCCATGGCCACGCGCATGCGCTTGATGGCACTGTCGAGGCCGCCGAAGATCGCCTCGCCGACGAGGAAATGGCCGATATTGAGCTCGACGATGGTGGCAATGGCGGCGACCGGCCCGACCGACTCGTAGCTGAGGCCGTGCCCGGCATGGCATTCGAGGCCGATCGCCTCGGCATGCGCAGCGGCGGCGACGATCCGCTGCAGCTCCCCCTCGCGCGCTCCGCCCGATGCGTCGCAATAAGCGCCGGTATGCAGCTCGACGACCGGCGCGCCCAGATGCTTCGCCATGTCGAGCTGGCGCTCCTCGGGGTCGATGAAGAGCGAGACACGGATGCCGCCCGCGACGAGCCGCCGAATGACCGGCGCCAGATGCTTCTGGCCTCTCACCGCGTCGAGGCCGCCCTCGGTGGTCACCTCGTTGCGCTTCTCGGGCACCAGACAGGCGGCGTGCGGCTTGTGCCTGAGCGCGATCGCCAGCATCTCGTCGGTCGCCGCCATCTCGAGATTGAGCGGGAGATCGATCTCGCGCGACAGGCGGCTGATGTCGTCGTCGGAGATGTGGCGGCGATCTTCGCGCAGATGCGCGGTGATCCCGTCGGCGCCCGCCTGCGCCGCGAGCTGCGCCGCGCGCACGGGATCGGGATGGCGCCCGCCCCGGGCGTTGCGGATGGTGGCGACGTGGTCGATGTTGACGCCGAGGCGAAGCGGGCGCTTGCGCGGAGTCATTGGCCGACGCGCCGTTGAAATCTAGCCAGTTCGTTGTCCGACAAATCCAGATACCGCACCTCGGCAGGCGTGAAGATCACGATCGTCAAATGCGATGGGTCAACTCCGTCGAGAGAGCTGATGACCCGCCGACCGTCGATCACGACGATTTCCGGCTGCGTGCTCTTCTTTCCCCACCACGTGTCCCCACCAAGACCGCCAAAGGCGAGGCCGTTTCTCTTATCGTCGACGATGACATATGTATTTTTGCCGATCAGGGCCACCCCTCCCTTTTTGCTTTGATTTGCCGAGTCGAGATAAGCCTCCTTCAGCAGGTTATACACCTCGCCGTCGGTCATCCCATGCTTCTGGCCGAAACCACGGAGCGTGGCCATGAGATCACCGGCTTTGTCCTGAGGCGCCTGCTCTCCTGCTCGGCAAGAAGCCGACAAGAGCAAGATCGCCGCAATGGTCCCGAAAAGGCCCAGTCGCCGCAACGTCCTCATTCCCGTCCTCAGCCGCGCGCGCGCTCGACCGAGTTGATCACCGGCGTCGCGCGCAGCGCGGCGATGATGTTGGTGAGATGGCGCACATCCGTCACCTCGATATCGACGAGGATCTCGAAGAAATCGGCCGAGCGGTTGGTGATCTTGAGATTGGTGATGTTGCCGTGGTGCTTGCCGATGACCGTCGTCAGGCTGCCGAGGCTGCCCGGCTCGTTGCCGAGGGTGACGTTGATGCGGCCGACATGCCCGGCGTCGTCGCCCTTGCTGGTCCAGGCGACGTCGAGCCAGCGCTCCGGCGTGTCGGCGAAATTGGCCAGCGCGTCGCAGTCGATGGTGTGGATGGTGACGCCCTTTCCGGTGGTGACGATGCCGACGATGCGGTCGCCCGGCAGCGGATGGCAGCAGCCGGCGAAGTGCAGCGCCATGCCCGGGATGAGGCCGCGGATCGGCACGGCGTTCTCCGCCGCCTTCTTGCCGCGCGCGGTGGCCAAGGTGATGACCTTGGCAGGCTTGGCGTCGGCCTTGGGCGGATGGAGCGCATGCACAACCTCGCGCCCGGTGGCGAGCCCCTCGCCCACCGCCACATAGAGATCTTCGACCGTGGCGCAGGTGAACGCCTTCAGCACCGCGCCCAGTGCCTTTTCCTGGAACTCGTGCCCGTCATTGCGGAACGCCTTCTGCAGGATGGCCTTGCCGAGATCGAGGTACTGCTGGCGCTGCTGCGTGCGGATGAAGCGGCGGATGCGGGCGCGTGCCTTGCCGGTGACGACGAAGCGCTCCCAGGTCGGCGACGGCGTCTGCGCCTTCGAGGTGATGATGTCGACCTGATCGCCATTGGCCAGCGGCGTGCGCAGCGGCGCGAGCCGGCCGTTGATCTTGGCGCCGACGCAGGTGTCGCCGATCGCCGAATGGACGGCATAGGCGAAGTCGACCGGCGTCGCGCCGCGCGGCAGCGCGATCAGATCGCCCTTGGGCGTGAAGCAGAACACCTGGTCCTGGAACATCTCGAGCTTGGTGTGCTCGAGGAATTCCTGGGGATCGGAGGCATGATCGAGAATGTCGAGCAGCTCGCGCAGCCAGCGATACTGCCTTCCCTCGGTACGTGGCGCGCCCTGCTTGTAGACCCAGTGCGCGGCCACGCCGAGCTCGGCCACCTCGTGCATCTCGCGCGTGCGGATCTGCATCTCGATGCGCTGCCGCTGCGGGCCGATGACGCCGGTGTGAAGCGAGCTGTAATTGTTCGGCTTGGGCGTCGAGATGTAGTCCTTGAAACGGCCGGGCACCACGGGATAGCGGCTGTGGACGACGCCGAGCGCGTGATAGCATTGCTCGACCGTGTCCACCACGACGCGAAACGCCATGATGTCCGAGAGCTGCTCGAAGCCGACATTCTTGTTCTGCATCTTGAGCCAGACCGAATAGGCGGTCTTCTCGCGCCCGGACACGGTGGCCTGGAGCCCGCCATTGCGCAGCGTCTCGTTGAGCTCGTCCATGATGCGCTCGACGAGATCGCCGCCCTTGGCGCGCAGGAACGCGAGACGCGCGATGATGCTTTGCCGCGCATCGGGATAAAGCTCGGAGAAGGCCAGATCCTCCAGCTCGTCTTTCATCTCGTGCATGCCGATGCGCTCGGCGAGCGGCGCGTAGATCTCCATCGTCTCGCGCGCGATGCGGCGGCGCTTCTCCTCGTCGCGGATGAAGCGAAGCGTCCGCATGTTGTGGAGGCGATCGGCGAGCTTCACCAGGAGGACGCGGATGTCCTCGGACATGGCGAGCACGAGCTTCCTGAAATTCTCCGCCTGCTTGGTCTGGTCGGATTGCAGCTCGAGGCGGGACAGCTTGGTGACCCCGTCGACGAGCTTGGCGATGTCGGGACCGAACAGGCGCTCGATGTCCTCGAGCGTCGCCACCGTGTCCTCGACCGTGTCGTGCAGCAGCCCGGTGATGATCGAGGCAGCGTCGAGCTTCATCCCGGCGAGGATGCCCGCGACCTCGACGGGATGCGAGAAATAGGGATCGCCCGAGGCGCGCAGCTGCGCGCCATGCGCCTTCATCGAGAAGACATAGGCGCGGTTGAGCGCATCCTCGTCGGCCGAGGGATCGTAGCCCTTGACGCGCTCGACCAGCTCGAATTGGCGCATCATGGCAGGTTGCCCCGCCGCGCCGGCGCGGCCCGCCGACGCGCAACACGGTCCGGGCGGCGCCGAGAGTGCGTGGCCCCGCCCGGCATCAATCCTACCGCTTGGGGGCCCGGATCGGTGTCGCGCCCTCGGCGAGATCCGGGTTCACATCGTCGGTGAGGCCGACGGCGTCGTCATCGGCGACGAACAGCACGTCCTCGCTGAGCTCTTCCTCGAGACTGCCTTCCTCGTCCTCGGTGCCGGCGGCCGGCGCCAGGTCGGTCGGCCATTGCTGGGCGCCGATCTCGATCTCCTGGTCCTCCTCGGGCTCGTCGATTTCGACATGCTTCTGCATGCCCTTGATCAGCGCGTTCTGGAGGTTGTCGAGCCCGATGGTTTCGTCGGCGATCTCGCGCAGCGCCACCACCGGGTTCTTGTCGTTGTCCCGCTCGAGGGTGATCTGCGCCCCCGCCGCGACGTCCCGCGCGCGCTGCGCCGCCAGCAGCACCAGCTCGAAACGGTTGGGGACCTTGATGACGCAATCTTCAACGGTTACGCGAGCCATACCCTACATCTCCCGAGCCGGAACCGACTCCTTCGAATATATGGACCCTGCGCCCGCACTGCAACATGGCGGGAATATTGGAGCAGGTCGAAGGTTAATAATTCACTGCCCGCTCGCCACAAGCATCCAAGCGCCATCTTACAGAAACGGCTGCAGCGCGGCGCGGGTCCGGCAGTCGACAGTGCCGCCCCGCGCTGCGCCCATTGCTGACGGGCAAAGACCCGGCAGCCGGCCTTTACATCTTGGTCTTGTCTTTGGACTTCTTGGCAGCCGCCTGCTTCGCCTTGCAGTCCTTATAGGCCTGACTCGCCTTGTCGAGCTTGGCGCAGCTCTTGCTGGACTTCTTCATGCTTGGGTCAGCCGAGGTCGTCGGCTTGGTGGTGGTATCGGCCGCCATGGCCGGAGGCGCGAAAGTGGCGGCGGATAGCCCCAGGGCAATGGTGGCTGCCAACGCGATCGTGAACGATTTTGCCAGCATTTGGCTTTTTCCTTTCAGGTTGAGCGACGCTCCAACAACGCCGGCATCATGCCCGCTATTCCGCCGCCGCGCTACCCGTGCATGCGCTCGACGCGTTGCCCCGGCGCGAGCGCCGCCACCAGCTCGTCTACGGTTCGGCCCAGGATCGGATGGCGCCAGTGCGGCGCCACGTCGCGCAGCGGCAGCAGAACAAAGGCGCGCTCGTGGAGGCGCGGATGCGGCAACACCGTCGCCCCGCCCTGCTCCACCAGCCCGTCGTAATCGAGCAGGTCGAGATCGAGCACCCGCGGCTCGTTGCGGTCGCGGCGCTCGCGCCCGAAGCGCCGCTCCACCCGGTGCAGCAGCTCCAGCAACGCGGCCGGCGCGAGCCCCGTCGTCACGGCGGCAACGCCATTGACGTACCAAGGCTGGTCGCCTGCCGGCACCGGCGCGGAGCGATACCACGGCGACAGCCGATCGACCGCGACGCCCTCCGCAGCGAGCGCAGCGAGCGCCGCGGCAAGCGTCGCCACCGGCTGGCCGTGTGCTGCGCTGGACAAATTGGCGCCGAGCCCGAGCAAGATCATGAGACAGCGGCGTCGCTTGACGACATCGCCGGCTTGGCGACATATGCAGCGACAAAGCTGGTGCTGCGTCCGTCACGCGCCCCCATGGAGCCTGCGCGATGATATTTTATCCACAAGAGAAGATCGCCTTGTTCATCGACGGTGCCAATCTCTACGCCGCGGCGCGCGCGCTGCAGTTCGACATAGACTACAAGCGCCTACTCGATGTCTTCGGTTCCAAGGGACGCCTCATCCGCGCCTTCTACTATACGGCATTGATCGAGGACCAGGAGTACTCGCCGCTGCGGCCGCTGGTCGATTGGCTCGACTACAACGGCTATACCATGGTGACCAAGCCCACCAAGGAGTACACGGACGCGACCGGCCGTCGCAAGATCAAGGGCAACATGGATATCGAGCTCGCCATCGACGTCATGGAGATGGCGCAGTATCTCGATCACATCGTGCTGTTCTCGGGCGACGGCGATTTCCGTCGTCTGGTCGAGGCGGTGCAGCGCAAGGGTGTCCGCGTCACCGTGGTCTCTACCGTCCGCTCCTCGCCGCCGATGGTGGCCGACGAGCTGCGCCGCCAGGCCGATATGTTCCTCGAGCTGCAGGAGCTGGCGCCGAGCATCATGCGCGTCCATCATCGTGACGACAGCCAACGCCAGACCCCGGCGGGCTACGCCAGCCCGTGACGGCGCCCGCCGGCGGCGCCGCGCCGCAGCACGACTGTCCGCTCTGCCCGCGCCTCGCCCGCTTCCGCCGCCTGCAGCGCATCGCATTCCCCGATTGGCACAACGCGCCCGTCCCGTCCTTCGGCGGCGAGGATGGGCGCCTCCTCGTGGTTGGCCTGGCGCCCGGCCTGCGCGGCGCCAACCGCACCGGGCGGCCGTTCACGGGCGATTACGCCGGCAAACTGCTCTACGACACGCTGCGGAACTTCGGCTTCGCCCGCGGTGCCTATGGCGAGCGCGCCGATGACGGGCTCGCCCTCTTCGACTGCCGCATCACCAACGCGGTGCGCTGCGTGCCGCCCGAGAACAAGCCGGAGCCGGCGGAGATCGCGACCTGCAACCGCTTTCTTGCCGCCGAGCTGAAGCTGCTGCCGCGTCTCGAGGCCGTGCTGGCCTTGGGCTCGATCGCGCATCAGGCGGCGCTGGCGGCGCTCGGGCAGCGGCGTTCCGCCTACCCGTTCGCGCATGGCGCCGTCCACGCGCTGCCGGGCGGCCTGCTGCTCGCCGACAGCTATCACTGCTCACGCTACAACACCAACACCGGCCGGCTCACGCCGGCGATGTTCGAGGCGGTCTTCGCCGAGCTGCGCCGCCGGCTCGACGATCGCGGGCGGGCGGCGTGAGCAGGCCGGCTCGGCGTCTCAGGCGTTGCGCTCGCGCATGATGCGCGCCTTGTCGCGCTGCCAGTCGCGCTGCTTCTCGGCCTCGCGCTTGTCGGCCTTGCGCTTGCCCTTGGCGAGGCCGAGCTCGAGCTTGGCGCGGCCGCGCGCGTTGAAATAGATCGCCAGCGGCACCAGCGTGATGCCGTCGCGCTTGATGGCGCCCATCAGCCGGTTGATCTCGCGGCGCCGCAGCAGCAGCTTGCGCAGGCGGCGCGGCTCGTGATTGAAGCGCGCCGACGGATATTCGGGGAAATGCGCGTTGACGAGGTAGATGTCGCCCTCGCGCTCGGTCGCGTAGGCCTCGTTGATGCTGGCGAGGCCCTGGCGCAGCACCTTGACCTCGGTGCCCGCGAGCTGCATCCCCGCCTCGATGCTCTCCTCGATGTGGTAGTCGTGGCGCGCCCGCCGGTTTTGCGCGACGAAACGCTCGGTCCCGCGCAGCGCCATCACTCAGCTCAGTTGAGCAGGCCCGCGGCGCGCATCGCCTGCTGCAGCTTGCCCTGAGCGTCGGGAGTCGCGGCAACGAGCGGGCGGCGCACCTCCGGCGTCGCCTTGCCGAGGAGTGACACCGCGTATTTCACCGGCGCCGGGCTGGTTTCGACGAACAGCGCGTCGTGCAGCGCCGCCAGCCGGTCATTGATCTTCATCGCTCGCCCGGTGTCGCCCTTGAGCCACGCCTCCTGCATGTCGGCGCAGGCGCGCGGCGCCACATTGGCGGTGACGGATATGCAGCCGACTCCGCCTTGCGCATTGAAGGCGAGCGCCGTCACGTCTTCGCCCGACAGCATGCAGAAATCGGCGCCGATCACCTGGCGCGTGCGCAACGGCCGGCCGAGATCGTTGGTCGCGTCCTTGACGCCGACGATGTTGGGCAGCTGCGCGAGCCGCGCCATGGTGGCAACGCTCATGTCGACGGCGGTGCGGATCGGGATGTTGTAGATGATGATCGGCAGCTCGGCCGCGTCGTGGATCGCCTTGAAATGCTGGTAGAGCCCTTCCTGGGTCGGCCGGTTGTAATAGGGGCAGACCACGAGGGCCGCGTCGGCGCCCGCCTTCTTGGCGTGGCGGGTGAAATCGATCGCCTCCTCGGTCGAGTTCGAGCCGGTGCCGGCCACCACCGGGACCCGCTTCTTCGCCGCCTCGACGCAGAGCTCCACCACCCGCTTGTGCTCGGCATGGCTCAAGGTCGGCGATTCGCCGGTGGTGCCGCAGGGCACGAGCCCATGCGTCCCCTGCCCGATCTGCCAGTCGACGAAGTCCTGGAAGCCCTTCTCGTCGACCGCTCCGTTGTGGAACGGGGTGATGAGGGCGACGATCGAGCCCTGGAGCATTGGGACGTCCTCCCGCTGAAGACCAAGGTGACGATAGCTCCTTTGGGGGAGCGGCGGCAACACGCAGGCAGGAGAGTTCGGCGGGATTTACCGAAACTTGACGGCTTCCGACGAGGATTTGCTGATGCGGCATCGCTTGTCTGCCGCCGGTATGCCGTTACAATAACCCCAGGTTTTCGCACGGGACGTTCCGGTGCATGGGAGTTGAGGCCGGTGAGGCAGTTAGCACGTTTTCTGGTAGTCCTGCTGCCCTTCCTCCCTGTGCTCGCGCCGCCGGCGCAGGCGGAGCTGAGCGGCAGCGACCGTCAGGCCTACCGCGAGGCCTTCCAGGCGGTGCGTTCGGGCGACTGGGCGACCGCCGGGCTGCGCGCCGACAAGGCGCAGGACGGCCGCCTCGCCAAAGTGCTGTGGTGGCTCAACCTGTCGCGCGAAGGCAGCGGCGCCACCTTTGCCGAGATCAGCGAGTTCGTCGCCGCCAATCCGGACTGGCCGAGCGGCCTGGTGCTGCGTCAACACGCCGACGAAGCAACCGTTGGCGTCCCCGACAAGACGGTTTCCGATTGGTACGACCGTTTCCCGCCGGTGACCGCCACGGGCAAGCTGAGGCAGGCGCAGATCTGGATCAATGCGGGGCGGGAGGATGACGGCAAGGCGCGCATCCGCGACGTTTGGATCAATAGCGATCTCAGCGTTTTCGAGGAGAAGACGCTGTTGCAGCGCTATCACGGCGTGCTGCGCGAGGAAGACCATGTCGCGCGGCTCGACCGCCTGCTGTGGGACGGCCGCGGTGACGCCGCGCGGCGGATGTCGCCCTATGTGAGTGCCGACTACCGCGCGCTGGCCGAGGCGCGGCTCAAGCTCGCGCATCTCTCGCGCGGCATGGAAAAGGCGCTGGCGGCGGTGCCGGCATCGCTGCAGAACAATCCTGGCCTGCTTTACGAGCGGATGCGCTGGCGCAACCGCAAGGGACATTCGGACGAGGCCGTCGCCATCCTCGACCATGCGCCGGAAGATCTGGTCCGGCCGATCGCCTGGGCCGCCGAGCGCCAGAGCCTCGGCCGCTACGCGCTGGCGACCGGCGACGTCCAGCTCGCCTATCGCCTCGCGGCGCGGCACGGGCTGAGCAGCGGGCCAGTCTATGCCGAGCTCGAATTCCTCGCCGGCTGGCTCGCGCTGCGCTTCATCCATGAGCCCGACCGCGCCTACAACCATTTCGTCGGCCTCTACGAGGTGGTGAAGCTGCCGGTCAGCGTGGCCCGCGCCTCCTATTGGGCGGGCCGGGCCGCCGACGCCATGGGCTACGACCAGCTTGCCGCCACCTGGTATCGCACCGCGGCCGAGCATCTCACCACCTATTACGGTCAGCTCGCCGCCACCGCGTTGGGCGAGCCCAAGCTCGAACGCGCGCTCGACGAGCCAGTGCCCAGCGCCGCCGAGTCCGAGGCCTTCGACAACCAGGAGCTCGTGAAGGTGCTGCGCCAGCTCGCGGAGATCGACGCGACGGAGTACATGCGGCCCTTCATGCTGCGCCTGAGCGAGCTCGCGAAGGCGCCGGGCGAGCATGCGCTGGTGGCGCATCTGGCGCTGCAAATCGACCGTCCCGACCTCGCCATCACCGTCGCCAAGAAGGCGAGCTATGCCGGCGTCGTCCTGCTCGCCGAGGGCTATCCGCTCTCCGAGCTGCCGCCGGGCGGCAGCGTCGAGCACCCGCTCGTGCTGGCGATGACGCGCCAGGAGAGCGCCTTCGACCGCGGGGCGGTGAGCTCCGCCGGCGCGCTCGGCCTGATGCAGGTCATGCCGGCGACCGCCCGGCACGTCGCGCACACGCTTCGCTTGCACTTCGACAGGCGTCGACTGACCACCGACCGGCACTACAACGTCACCATCGGGCGGGCCTATCTCGACGGGCTGCTCGGCGACTTCTCCGGCTCCTACGTGCTCGCCATCGCCGCCTACAATGCCGGGCCCAGCCGGGTGCGGCAGTGGATCCGCGATTACGGCGACCCGCGCTCCAAGGATGTCGACGTGATCGACTGGATCGAGTCGATCCCGATCGGCGAGACCCGCAATTATGTGCAGCGCGTGCTGGAAAACCTGCAGCTCTACCGGCTGCGCATGGGCGACCAGAGCCTCGGCTCCTCTTTGGCAAGCGACTTGAAACGCTGACCGCCGGGCGGGTATCTCCTACTCCGATGCCAGGAGAACCGCCATGCCCGATCGCTCCCTCGCCGCCACCCGCGCCTGCGTCTTCGATGCCTATGGCACGCTGTTCGATCTCACCTCGGCGGCCCGCCGCTGCGCCGACGCCCTCGGCGACAGGGCCGATGCGCTCGGTGCGTTGTGGCGCACGCGGCAGCTCGAATACACCTGGCTGCGCAGCCTCATGGGCGCGCACGCCGATTTCTGGCAAGTGACCGGCGAGTCGCTCGACTACGCGCTCGCCGTGCTCGGCATCGCCGATGCGGCGTTGCGCGCGCGCCTGATGGACGCGTTCTTGCATATCCAGGCCTATCCCGATGCGGTGACCGTGCTTGACGCGCTCAAGCGCGCCCGGCGGCCGGCGGCGATCCTGTCCAACGGCTCGCCGCGCATGCTGAGCGCGGCCGTCGCGTCGGCCGGGCTCGGCCATCTCCTCGACCATGTCCTCTCGATCGAGGAGGCCGGCATCTATAAGCCGCATCCGCACGTCTACGCGCTGGCGGTGCGCCGGCTGGGCGTGGCCGCCGAGCACATCTGCTTCGTCTCGTCCAACGGCTGGGACGCCGCCGGCGCGGCGCAATTCGGCTTCAAGGCGGTCTGGGCGAACCGTGCCGGCGCGCCGCGCGAGCGGCTCCCGGGCGAACCGGTGGCCGAGCTGTCCGGGCTCGACCGGCTCCCCCTGCTCCTCGGCCTCTGAGCGATGGCGTCCTTTCGCGACCGCCGGCTCGCGGCCCAGGACGGGCTCTTGCTTTACTACCGCGACTATGGCGATCCGCTGTCGCGGCGCCTGCCGCTAGTCTGCCTCACCGGCCTCACCCGCAACAGCGCCGATTTCGCCGATCTGGCCGACCGCCACGCCCATGAGCGCCGCATCCTCTGCCTCGACTACCGTGGCCGCGGGCGCTCGGCTTACGACAGCGACTGGCGCAATTACGATCCGCGCATCTATGTGAGCGATATCGCGCATCTCATCGCCGCCAACGATGTTCACCGCGCGGTGGTCGTCGGCACGTCGCTGGGCGGCGTGCTGACGATGGCGCTCGCCGTGCTCAAGCCGACGACGCTGGGCGCCGCGGTGCTCAACGATATCGGCCCCGACGTGGTGCCCGGCGGCATCGCCCGCATCATGGGCTATATCGGCGCCGACCAGCCGCAGCCGGACTGGCCGAGCGCGGTGCGCTATCTGCGCCAGCTCCTGCCGACGCTGTCGATCCGCACCGACGAGGGCTGGCTCAAGATGGCGCAGGCGACCTATCGCCAGGGGGCCGACGGCGTCCTGCATTTCGATTGGGACGTCAACCTGGCCAAGCCGCTCCTGGCGCAGAGCAGCAGCGTGCCCGATCTCTGGCCACTCTTCGGCGCCCTGCGCCGGATCCCGACGCTGGTGCTGCGCGGCGCCCTCTCGGACGTGCTCTCGCCCGAGACCTTCGCGCGCATGGCGCTTGTCAAACCCGACATCGAGCGTGTTACCGTGCCCAATTCCGGCCACGTCCCCACCTTGAACGAACCCGAAGCCGCCGCCGCCATCGATGCGTTCATCCGCCGCTTCTGATCCGCGTATCGACGACATCCGCGCCGCTTCGCGCCGGCTCGAGGGCCGTGCCGTCGTGACGCCGCTGCTCGAATCCCCGCTCCTCAATGCCCGGCTGGGCGGGCGTCTGCTGGTCAAGGCGGAGAGCCTTCAGCGCACCGGCTCGTTCAAGTTCCGCGGCGCCTACAACACCCTCGCACAATTGGACGCGGCGCAGCGCCGCGGCGGTGTCGTCGCCTATTCGTCAGGCAATCATGCGCAGGGCGTGGCAGCGGCGGCGCAGCTCCTCGGCATGCCCGCCCTGATCGTCATGCCGGCCGACGCGCCGGCGATCAAAGTCGCGAATACCCGAGGCTACGGCGCCGAGGTGGTGCTCTACGACCGTTACCGCGAGAGCCGCGAGGAGATCGGCCGGCGCATCGCCGCCGCGCGCGGCGCCGCGCTCGTGCCGCCCTTTGACGATCCGCGCGTCATCGCCGGCCAGGGCACCGCCGGTTTGGAGATCGCGGCGCAGGCGAAGGCGCTCGGCGCACGGCTCGACGCTGTCATCATCCCCTGCAGCGGCGGCGGCCTCGCGGCGGGCTGCGCGCTGGCGCTCGCCGCCGAATGTCCCGGCGTCGCCGTCTACACCGCCGAGCCCGTGGGCTTCGACGACATGCGCCGATCGCTCGCCGCCGGCGAGCGCGTCGCCAACGATCCGGGGGCCCGCTCGATCTGCGACGCGCTGCTGGCGCCGATGCCGGGCGAGGTGACGTTTCCCATCAACCGCCGCCTGCTGGCCGGCGGCGTCGCCGTCAGCGACGACGAGGTGTTCGCCGCCATGGCGACGGCGTTCGGCGAGCTCAAGCTGGTGGTGGAGCCGGGCGGCGCGGCGGCACTCGCCGCCACGCTCAGCGGCAAGATCGATGTCAAGCAGCGGACGGTGGCGGTGATCGCCTCGGGCGGCAACGTCGACCCGGCGATCTTCGCGCGCGCGTTCGCCCGCTGAGAGCGGGCTGAGAGCGGGCGTCGCGGCGGAAAGCGAGAGTTAGGCCGTCTGCGGCTCGGCGCGGAGCGGCGCGTTGAGGCGCGGCGGTGCGCGTACGGTGTCGTCGGTCATCGCCTCGATGGTGTCGACGCGCCGGCTGAAGCCCTCGAACACCGCGCCTTCCTCGATCAGCAGCGACACATGGGTGATGTCGGCGACGACGCGCGCGGTGCTGGTCAGCGTCACCGAGGTCGCGCTGATCTGCCCGGCGAGGTTTCCGGCGATCACCGCGACGTCGACTTCGACCGTACCGGTGATGGTGCCGCCTTCGCCCAGCGTGAGCCGGTGCGCCACGACATCGCCCTTGATGGAGCCGTTGACATGCAGATCGCCGTGACTGACGACGTCGCCCTCGATCTTCAAGTCGCTGCTGAGGATCGAAGGGGCGGACGGACGGTTGGAGCGGCTGCCCCGCTCGTCGTCGCTACTTGCTGCTGACTGTTTGAACCACATTCTTGCCTGCCTGCAAAAACTTTTCCGGGTCCTGGGGCGTGCCGTTGACCAACACCTCGTAGTGGAGATGCGGGCCCGTGCTGCGCCCCGTGCTGCCGAGCTCGCCGACCGGCTGGTGCCCCGTCACCATCTGCCCGCGCGCCACCAGCGCTTTGTGGAGGTGGCCGAACCGGGTGACGATGCCATTGCCGTGATCGATCTCGACGACCTTGCCATACGGTCCTTTCGCACCGGTAAAGATCACGCGGCCCGGCGCCGTGCTGTAGACAGGCGTGCGATAGGGCGCCACGAGGTCGAGCCCGGAGTGGAATGCCTGGCGACGCGTGAACGGGTCGGCGCGGCCGCCGAAGGTGCTCTCGATGCGAAATTCCTTGAGCGGCGACGCCAGCGGCAGCGTCTTGACGATGCTCTGCAGCTCGTCGGCGCGCTGCGTAGCGGGATTGGCCGCGTCCGGCGCCTTGCCGGGATTCGCCGCCCCGTCGAGCGCGACGTAGGGACCACCCTGGCCCGGCCGCACCGGCGCGAGGCGGCCCAGCAGATCCTCGACATCGATGCCGGTCGAGGCGATCAACTGCTCGAGGTCGCCGGTATTCTCGCTGCGCTGGTCGCCCGGCGGCGGCCGGTCGACGGCCGCGCGCGGCGGCGTCGCCCATGGCAACAGGCTGTCCATGCTGGGTGCAGTGTGCGCATCGGCGTGCGGCGCCGGCGTCGGGCTCGAGGGCATCCGCCCCTGCAGCTCGGCGAGGCGCGCCGCGAGCTGCTCGCGCTCGGCCATGGTCTTGTCATGCTCGGCGGAGAGAAGCTGCAGCTTGTGCTCGATGCCGGCCAGATTGGCCTTCGCCTCGCCGGCCTGCGTCTTGGCGGCTTCGAGATCGCCCTCGAGCCGGCGGACGCGGTCCTGCAAGCCGGCGCGCTGATTGTCGGTCTGGCGCAGCTCGCCGCGGCTGGATTCGAGGGTGCGGTTGAGCTGGGTCAGGTTCTGCGCCTTGGCATCGGCGGCTTGCTGCGCCGCCGCTAGGCGGCGCTGCAGCTCCTGCTGCTCGGCAGTAGCGCGATCGCGTGCCTCCTCCAGTGCTTTGATGCGGGCCTGCGCCTGATCCAGCGCGGCCGTCGCGGGAGCCTCGCTGCGCTCGGGCGGCTTGGCCGCCTGCGACAGCCGGGCATTTGCGGCAGCGAGGTCGCGCTGCAGCGCGTCGATGCGCGCTTGCAGCTCGCTGCTGACCGGCGCTGCCTGCTCCGGCTCGATGGCGGCGGCGATCCTGGCGCGATCGACCATGTAGGTGCTGGTGGCGGCATAGCCCAAAAGAGCGATGGCAGCGACACCCGCCATGACCGCGAGCGACAGCTGCGAGCGTCGCGACAGGGTGACATAGCTCACCCGCCCCTGCGACTTGACGAGGATCTCGCGGTCGACGAACAGGCGCCGCCCCCGCTTGCGCTTCTTGCTGGAGAATTCGGCCTCCAGACGACTCGGGCTCGGCGCCCCCGTCATGAGGGTGTCGAGACGCAGCGCGGCGTCATGGGCGCTCCGCCGCGGCGAGGCGGCAGGCGGAACAACCGGGAATTTCGCGTCCCGCTTGGAGTTCACCATTTTGACCCTACCGGCTGGGGAAGCCCAAGGCAAGCCGTCTCGCTTCCCGGCCCCGGGAGCCTGGCGGGTCGCTCGGTCAGAACGAGCGCGGCGCTAGTGGCACTGGTAGACGGCGATATTGTCGCTGCCGCTGTGATTGACCGTCTGCAGGCGTGCCTGCCTGCCGTATTGCTGGCAGTACTGATCGGCGCGCTGATTGGCGCTGGCGACCTCTTCGCCTTGGAAACGGTAGGAGATGCCGGGCGGCGCCGGGTTGACGACGCTTGGGTTATGGCTGCACGCGGCAAGGCCGCCACCGACCACGACCAACAGCAGAACCCGCCCCATCCTTGTGTCCTCCCGGCTGCTTCCCCCTCACGAGGTACGTTCCCGGGCAAGAGCGAGTTCCGCGACAGTGCAAGGACCTGCCGCGCCGGCCGGAATGGGCGCAACTCGCCGGATCGTCGCGGCCGCGCGATCGAGGCGCGCTGCTGGTTTCCCTGCTGCATCACCATCCCCACGAGATGCTCCTCGGCCAAAAGCACACGATGCGGCACAAGGGGCTAATCGTTAACTACCTTTGCTAACAAAACGTCAACGCGAGTGGGGCCAAAAGAGGTCAACTGCCGGTGTTCTAGGCAAACGCAGTCGATTAACCGGGCGTGCCAGCGGGCGCCGCGCTGCGGCGATCGAGATAGGCGTAGAGATACCAGGAGGCGACGCTGCGATGGGGGCGCCATGCCTCGCCCAGCGCGGTCAGCGCCGCCGGGGGCGTGCCGCGCGGCACGCCGTAGAGCTCGGCCATCGCCGCACGGATCGAGAGGTCGCCCAGCGGCAGCACGTCGAGCCGGCCGAGCACGAAAATCAGGTACATGTCCGCGGTCCAGCGCCCGATGCCCTTGAGGGCGGTGAGCGCGGCGATCACCGCGTCGTCGGGCATCCCCTCGAGCTGGTCGAAGAGGGCCGGCTGCGCCACGGTCGCTGCCGCCAGTCCGCGCAGATAATCGCGCTTCTGCCTGGACACGCCGGAAGCGGCGAAGGCGGCGTCGTCGAGCGCGGCCACCGCCTCGGCGAGGACGGCGCCGCCGAGGGCGGCAAGGAGCCGGCCGGCGATGGTCGCCGCGGCCTTGGCCGAGAGCTGCTGGCGCAGGATGGCATGGAACAGCCGGGCAAAGCCGCCGGGGTTGCGCCTGAGCGCGCACGGCCCCACCGCCTTCACCACCGCGCCGAGCCGGCGATCCTTGCGCGCGAGGCGGCGGGAAGCGGCCGCCAGCAGCGCCGCGGCGGCATCCTCGTCAGCGGGCAAGGCGGTGATCGGCATGGGTGCCTGGCAGGCGGTTCGTGCGCAAGGGAGGGCTTGAAGCGAGCAAGAAGACGGATGATAACCGGCTCGGACCCGCCCATGAACCTCGATCGAGACACCGCCGCCCTTCGCCGCATGATCGCGCAAGCACGGCGCGTCGCGATCTTCACCGGCGCCGGGATCAGCACCGAGTCGGGAATCCCGGATTTCCGCAGCCCGGACGGGATCTGGACGCGGCTCGCGCCGATCGACTTCGCCGCCTTTCTCGCCTCCGAGGAAGCGCGGCGCGAGGCGTGGCGGCGCAAATTCGCCAGCGACGGCGTGATCCGCACGGCACGGCCGAACCGCGGGCATCGCGCCGTGGCCGAGCTTGTCCGCCGCGACAAGGCCGCCGCCGTGATCACCCAGAACATCGACGGCCTGCACCAGGCCTCCGGCATTCCCGAGGCGCAAATCATCGAGCTGCACGGCAACACCACCTATGCGCTCTGCCTCGATTGCGCCGCGCGCTACGAGATCGACGACCTGCGCCGCGCTTTTGCGCGCGACGAAGCGCCACCGCGCTGTGCCGAGTGCCGCGGCATCGTCAAGACCGCGACCATCTCGTTCGGGCAGCCGATGCCGGGCGAGGCGATGCGCCGCGCCGAGATCGAGACGCGCGCCGCCGATTTGTTCGTCGTCCTTGGATCGTCGCTGGTGGTCTACCCCGCCGCCGGCTTTCCGGAATTGGCCAAGCGCAACGGCGCCGCGCTGGCGATCATCAACCGCGAGGCGACGCCCTTGGACGGGCTCGCCGACCTCGTGCTGCGCGGCTCGATCGGCGAGACGCTCGGCGCCGCCGTCGACATCGACTGAACCGAAACGACAGGGGCCGGCGCGAAGGCCGGCCCCTGCATCAGGCTTACGACGGCTTAAAAGAACTCCCAGGTATCCTCGAAGGGCTCTTGCCCGATGCCCGGCTTGGCATAGTTGCAGACGCCCTGCGGGAAGATCGCCGCGACCTGCCCCTGCTCCGCCGCGGTGAACGTCACCTTGTAGTCGCCGAGATCGATCCGCTTGAGCCGGCATTTGAGCACGTTGTTGGCCAGCGGCTCGCCCGCCACCATGCGCGGCGTCGAGAACGACGGGTAGAGCTGGTTGCAGGTGGTATTGCCCTGGTAGATCTGCTCCTGGGCGATCCTGACCGTGCCGTTGTTTGTGTAGCAGGCATCGACCAGATCGGCCGGCTTGGCGCGACGCAGCTTGACCGTGCCCGCCGCGTCCGACTTGTCGTTGACGATCGCGGTCAGCCACTGATCCATCTGCGTCAGGGCGTGGCTCAGCACCGGGCTGGTATCGCCGAATAGGCCGGTTGTCCCGGCTCTGCCGTCCTCGACCAGCATGACCTGGTTGTCGAAATTGCCGTTGGCGTCGATCAGCCGCTCGCGCATCGAGAAGGAGTGGAAGCGCGAATGGACCTCGCCGCCGTTCTCGGGCTGGTCGACATAGCCGCGGTAGTCGATGATCGGCGTGGTCTTCATCCCCTCGCCGCCATAGGTCACGCGCCCGGTGCGGTAGGCGATGGCGATCGCGGCGATGTCGCCTTCGGTTCGGGTCGCAACATAGTTCCCGTCATTGTCGTAGCCGCCGATGTTCTGGTTGACGTCGAGGAACTGCTGCTTGCTGATGGCACCGGCGTTGAGGGCGGCAAGGCCGTACTGGACGCCGACATTGTCGATCGGCCGGCGGGCGAATCCCGTCGCCGGATCGCGGCCGAAGATATTGACCATGTGATCGTAGATGTCGCAGCGCACGCCATGCGGGTTGGTCGTGGCGTCGTACCTCATGCCGACGGGGATGGCGGCATTGCATGTGCCGCCCTGCGCCTTGGTGCGGACCGCGTTGCCGGGTCCGATCGTCGTGAGGGTTGTGGAGTTCGGATAACCGGTGGCAGCGACGATCTGCGCCTCAGTCCAGGTCAAGGTGGTGTGCTTGAGATAGCGGAGGAAGATATCGGCGTCGGTGATGTTGTTGACCATCGCCGCGGTGAGCTCGGGGAAGCTGCAGCCGACCAAGATGCCGTCGACGAGGCCCGGATAGTCATCGCTGATGGGATGGGCCGCTTCCGACCCGCCCGAGCAGCCATAACCGATGGTGAACGGCACCGGTCCGAAATTCTCGATGAAGCGCTCCTTCACCATCATCAAGGTCTCGGCCGCCAGCACTTCCTGGCAGTTGTTGCCGAAGACGTTGAGCGACGAGGCCGCGATACCGTAGCCTTGGCGCAGCATCAGGTCTTCCAGGATGCCGCCATTGCCGAGCGACCTCCCCTGGATGTACCAGCCGCCGACGCAGCCGCCGCCCAGCGTGTAGACCAGGCGGTGGTTCCAGGCGCGCGGCGGCGCGAAGGGCGTCGGCGCCGCCTCGGCGATCGGATCATGCAGGATCGCCGTCTCGTAGATGCCGCGGTTGATCGTTCCGGTCTCGACGCGGACGATGTAGGGCACCGTCTTGCCCTCGCTCGTCGTGGTCTGCGCGAGGTCGGCCGGGTAGCTCGGCGGGCTCGACAACGGCTTGAATGAGCCGGCGGTCGAGCGATAGACGTAGTCCACCCGCGTGGCCGCCGAGCAATCGGCGTCGAGCGACGGGCCCAGCGTCTGCCCGCTGATGGTCGCGGGGATCGGGAATGTCGCGGTCATGCAGATGAAGGGCTGCTCGTGCGGACCCGAGAAGATCGGCCCGGCGATGGGGTAGTTGGTCAGCGTCAGCGCGGTCGTGCGGTTGTCCTCTTCGCCGCGGTCTTTGCTCCCGCCATTGCCGCCGACGGCGACGAGCGAGTTCTCGCCGAGCTGGAGGCCGGTCACCAGCCCCATCAGCGACTTGCCGGTGGCGTCGGGACGAAAGGCGCCGGTGACGCTGTGGCCGTTGAGCAGCACCTTGACGTTGCGGAAATCGACATCGCGCGGCACATCGACGCGCACCAGCACATCGCCACCGCTCACTGTGTCGGGCCGCGTCGACAGCGTCACGATCTTGAGGTCGCCGTCGGATTTCGCCATCGCGGTCGCCGACGGCCCGATCAGTGCGCCGCCGACAAGCAGTATCGAAACACTATGCAATAAAGGTGTGAGCCAGGGATTCCTGGGTCGCATCGCTTCCTCCCCAAAATGCGCGTTTGCCCGCGGCAGTCGGCGCGACGGCGTGAACTCGCTGCCGCTTCACCCTGTGGGTGATTTTTATATGACGATTAAAGTGCTGGAGTTGAGTCAGCGTGTCAACGGATTGGTTAAAGAAAATCACACCGCGCGCGCAGCGGTGGATTGTGCCCGAGGGCTGGCAGCATCGTCGCCGGGCGGGCCCAGCCGGTTGAGCACGCAGCCATGCTGCTTCGACCCGTTGCAATGGGAAGCGCGCGCGGCGAAGGTGATCGTCCAGCTTGCTGGAGCGATAAATGTCAGCCCAAGCCGAGGACGCCGTTGCCATCGCGGGAGTGCGGCTGACCCACCCCGCCAAGGTGCTGTATCCCGAGCAGGGCATCACCAAGCAGGACCTCGCCGACTATTACCTCGCCGTCGCCGACCGCATGCTGCCGCACATCGCCGGCCGCCCGCTCACGCTGGTGCGATGCCCGGCCGGACGACAGAAGAAGTGCTTCTACCAGCGCCATGCCGGGTCGGGCGTGCCAGGCGAGCTCGACGAGGTCAAGATCGCCGGCTTCGACGAGCCCTATCTCTTCGTCAAGGATGCGCGCGGCCTGATCGCCCTGGTGCAGATGGGCGTGCTCGAGATCCATCCCTGGGGCGCGCGCGTCGACCGGCCCGATCGCCCCGACCGCATCGTCTTCGACCTCGATCCGGGCGACGGGCTCACCTTCGGCGATGTCGCCGCGGCGGCGCAGGAGGTGCGCGCCCGGCTCGAGCGCCTCGGCCTCGTCGGCTTCGCCAAGACGACCGGCGGCAAGGGCATGCATGTGGTCGTCCCGGTCGCGCGACGCTACGCTTGGCCCGCGGTCAAGGCCTTCGCCAAGGCGACGGCCGAGGCCATGGCGGCGGATGCGCCCGACCGCTATCTGACGCGCATCGCCAAGGCGGAGCGGCGCGGCCGGATCTTCATCGACTATCTGCGCAACGACCCGACCGCGACCGCGGTCGGACCCTATTCGACGCGCGCGCGCCCGGGCGCGCCGGTGGCGACGCCGCTCGCCTGGGACGAAGTCTCCCCCGCCCTCGATCCCGCCCCCTTCACCATCGCCGGCGTGCCGCGCCGGCTGGCCGGCACGCCCGATCCGTGGGCGGAGATCGGCAAGCTCGCGCAAGCGCTGCCGCGGTGATTCGAGCCGCGCTGGCTTCCGGGAAGGAAAACCGAACAGCGAATGCCATCCGAACGGCCCGTTGCCGGTCTGGAACGCCGCTGAGATTGCCGCGTTGGGAGAGCGAGTGCATCGCCGCGGCGTCCACCCCGCGCGCCGCTTTTCGGATGGGAGCCGATCATGGCCAAGAAGACACTGCGCGATCTCCTCATAGAGGAGCTGCGCGACCTCTATCACGCCGATAAGCAACTTCTGAAAGCCTTCCCAAGGCTTGCCAAAGAAGCCTCGGCCGCGGAGGTGCGGAAGCTCTGTGAGGAAGGCGTCGATTACACCAACGAGCGCATCAAGCGGCTGGAGGAAGTCTTTGCGAAGCTCGACACGCCGGCTCGCGCGAAGCGGTGCCAGGCCATGGAAGGCCTGGTCGAAGAGGCGAAGGAGATGCTGGCGGAAGACCTCACCGATGCGCTGAGGGACGCCACGCTGCTGGCGAACATGCAGAAGATCGCGCATTACGGCATCGCCGGCTACGGCACCGTCTGTTCCTACGCCAAGGCGATCGGCGAAAATGAAGTCGCGGAGATTGTCGCCAAGAGCCTGCGCGAGAAGAAAGAGGCGGATCGAGAGATGACGGAGCTCGCGGAACGCCAGATCAACGCGAGGGCCCTGGCAACCGGCGAAGATGAGCACACACCGCGCGAGCTGGCCACCGCCGGCGACAAGCCGCGAGCGCGCAGGCGCGGGAAGAGCGCGAGATAAAGCGTCGAACGTCAGGTCGGCGGCGCTCGTGCAAGTGCGGATCATCGTGGCGATCGGCACGCTCGGCGAGCCGCCGACAAAGGCGCGGCACTAACCGCAAAAATGACACCGTTCCTTGCACGATAAGCGTGATCGTTGTAGATTTGAAACGATAAGGGCGCATCGCCCCATCAAACAGGACATTTGTTCCACGCCAGCGCATCGCTCGCGCATGCGCGGTGGGGTCGTAGCTCGCCGGCAAGCTCCGGCGAAGGACTCCTTATTCTCACTAGGGAGGACACAGATGAAGCGGACGCTTTCCTCGATGGCCTTCGCTGTTGCAGCACTCGCAGTTCCTATGCTTCCCGCAAACGGCGCTGGACCTTATGACGGCAACTGGTACGTCGACGCCGCACCGGCCGCACAGACCAGCAGCTCGGAT
>Ga0209488_10000263_pt1 | contig 42498 bp, 36 predicted proteins | sample Rivendell_Oct201_8_FD_188349 | JGI IMG/M metagenome (GOLD analysis project Ga0209488, IMG submission 188349) | Vadose zone soil microbial communities from the Eel River Critical Zone Observatory, Northern California, USA -... | ecosystem: Environmental > Terrestrial > Soil > Vadose zone >...
TGCCTTCGTACGCGATTCGACCTGGTGGGTGCCGTACCAAGGCAGCCTGCGCGGCTCGACCGGAGTCCTGATGGACCGCGTCGGCAACTCGCTGGACCGCGCCTTGTGCCTGGCGACGATCCTGCGCACGGCCGGCCACGAGGCACGGCTGGCGCACGCCGAACTGACCGAGGCGCGCGCGCGCGAAGTTGCGCGGGCGCTGCCGCCGCTGCCCGCCGCGCGCGTGCCCGTGCGGGCTGTCGTCGAGCAGAGCGAGCCGGCGTTGCGCGAACGCGAGAAGTTCCACCAGGACATCTCTGCGCGTGTCACCGAGCAGACGGCGGAGCTGCGCAAGCTGCTCGGCGAGCTGCCGGCGGCGGCGGCGACCGGCGAGACCTGGCGGCTGCTCGCCGACCATTGGTGGGTGCAGGTGCAAGGCGCCGATGGCGCCTGGCAGGACCTCGATCCACTGTCGAGCAACGGCAAGCCTGGCGACCGGCGCGCCGAGGCCACCGCGACGGTCAACCATGGTGACGGTGGCTTCGACCTACCGCGCGACTCCCGGCACCGGCTCGAAGTCGTCGTGCGCGTCGAGTCGCTGGCCGACGGCAAGCTGGTGGAACGCGTGGCGCTGCGGCACGAGCTCGTGCCGTCGGAACTGCAAGGCGAACCGGTCGCGCTGTGGTTCCATCCGCTGGACTGGCCCGAGGAGGGCAAGCTGGTGCGTGACGCCGAACCGATGCGCCGCTTCCGCGAGGCGTGCCTGGCGCAGCAGGAGTGGCTGCCGGTGCTCCGCATCGGCGAGCGGCAGGTCATGCAGTCGAGCTTCAAGCGCAACGGCACCCTCAACGACAAGCCGGTCGTCGATCCGATGAAGCGGCTCGGCGGCGGCGTCGACAAGGCGCTCGGCGGCGCGATTGCCGCACTCGGCGGCGCCGAAGGGAATGCGCCTGCAGCAGGCGAGCTGGTGGCGGTCTCGGTCGAGTACGTGATCCATGCGCCCGGCCAGGCACCGGCGAGCCACCACCGCACGACCTTCGATCTGCTCGGCGGCAAGCGCGCCGATGCCGTGGCGCTGACCGCCTTCGCGGTCGACGATGCGCAGCAGTTGACGCGCGCACTCGCGCTGCGCACGAAGACCAACCTGCTGCCGCTGTGTTGCCAGCCGTCGCCGGAATCCGTGCTCGCGAAGATGGCGGCCCAGACGCACGCGAATCGCGCGCTGCTGCGTGTGGCAAGCGCCGTCGCCGACGACGCGGACCCGGTGAAGTTCGCCACGGCATTCCAGCGGTTGCGGCCGGTGCCGGGCATGCTGCCGATGCTGGCGCTGGCGCGCACGATGCTGTCGCGGGTCGGCCAGGATGTCTACGTCGACCGCCTGCAGCTGCTGTGCGAGGAAGCCGCGTTCGCGCCGACGCCGGACGGCTCGGTCGTGTCGCGGGCCGTGTTCGACATCGTCGCCAACCGTTTCGCCGTGCGCGCGGGTGCGGATGCGTTCGCCGTCGCGTTCGAACAGGGCGTCGTCGACACCACCGTGGAGGCGATGCTGCGCGACCGGACCGGGCCCACCGAGAACACCGGCGAGTTGCTCGCGGTGTCGCGCGCCGAGAACGTTGCCTGGCGGCGCGTCACCAGCCGGGACGGCCTCGCCGGGCTGCCGATCGACGGGCAAGTGCGCGCGGCGCTCGAAGCCGAGCTCGCCGCTGGTCACGTGCTCGTGCTGCCGGAACGGGCGGTGTCGGTGGCCGGCAAGCCGTTGTTCGGCTGGTGGCGCATCGACCCTGCCACCGGCCAGACGCTCGGCATGATGAGCAGCGGTCGTGGCCAGGGCGCCGCGGAGTACTCCATGATCCTGATGGTCGGGGTCCTGGCGTTCTACGGGTGCGCCGGCGCGACCCCCGGCCGTAACAGCGACGCGAAAAACGTCGCGTGCCTCGGCTGTGCGGTGGCCGCTGCGATCGCGGCAGCCGTCATTCTGGAGGTGATGGCCGCCAGCGCTCTCGGCGGCGGTCTCGCGGGGAAGCTCGGGATACCGGTCTTCGGGGCCTGCAACGCCATCAGCGCGTCGGCGAGCTGAAGCATGGGCTTCGCCGCGCTCGCCCGCATGCTGCTGTTGCTCGCGGCGCCGCTCGCGGGTCGCGCCCAGCAGCCGCTGGCGATCGTGCTCAGCGCCGACACCGATGGCCAGGTGCGCTCGTGTGCGTGTCCATCGTCGGCGACAGTCGGACTGCCGCAGCGCAGTTCTTTGGTGGCCGAGCTGCGCTGCACCAAGGACCTCGTGCTGCTCGACGCCGGCAACGCGCTCGGCAGCCAGGGTGCCGCGGTCCTCGCCGCCTATGACGTGATCGGCTACGACGCGGCCCACCTCGCCGCGCGCGACCTGCTCGCGACTGCGGCCGAGACGCGAGCCCTGCTGCAGCACGCGCGCACGCCGTTCGTGTCGGCGAACCTCGTCGATGCGCACGGCGAACTGCTGGCACGGCCGTTCGTCGTCCTGGCCCACGACGGCCAGCGCCTCGCCGTACTCGGCGTCAGCGAGCAGCCGCCGGGCGACGGCGACGCCGGCGGCCCGGCCGCGATCGGCGACCAGTGGATCCTCGAGCCACGGGCCGCACTGGCGCAGTGGCTGCCGCGCGCGCGGGCCGAGAGTGAGCACGTCGTCGTCTGCTGGGCCGGCACCGCCGCCGGCGCGTGGCGCCTGTCGGAGTCGGTCCGCGGTGACGTCGATGCCATCCTCGTGGCCGGGGCGCGGCCTCGCCATCTGCCGGCCGGATCGAGAACGCCGTTGTTCGGCGCCGATCCGCGCGGCGCCGCGCTCACGCGCATCGACTTCGTGCCGGGCGCAGTCCGGAGCTGCACGCTGCCGGTCGCGGCGTCGCTGCCCGAGGATCCGGCGTGTGTGCGCGCGCTCGCGCCCTTCGCCCAGGAACCCGCACCGAGCGCCGCCGCCGTGCGATCCCAGGATCCGAGTGGCCTGCCCGTCGATGCCGAGCCGGAACGGAGCTATCGCCTGTCGCACGAGACCGACACCGGCCGCATCCTGCTGCGACTGCGTTCGGCGCTGTGGACGGCGCACTACGGTGCGCGCAAGGCAGGCGAGGGCCGGCGGCTGTTGGTGCTCGACAGCGAGTGGTCGAACTCGCGGCCGCTCGATCCGAGCGCGCCGGGCCTCGATGTCGCGATCGCCGACGTGTCGGCGGCGCTGGTGCTGGTCGTCGACGGCACGACCGAAGTGCCACTCGTCGACTCGGCGGCGCGGTTGCCAGGACACCTGCCGGTGCGCGACCTGGCGCTCGAGTTCCGTGGGCGTGCACGGCGTGGCAACCTCGTGTTCGAACTGCCGGCGGGCCGCGTCCAGTCGCTCGCGCTGCGGCTGCGGGATCCGGGTGCGCACGACGCATCGCTCGCGTTCTGCGGTTCGCCAGCACAGCAGAAGCCTGCCGTTCCGATCGCGCAGCAGGCCCGCGGTCTGGTCGGCGTCGGTGCGACGCAGGCGCAGGTCGACGCCGCGATCCAGCGCGGCAGCGAGTTCCTGTGGCGATGGCTGTCGCACGAAGGCGAGTGGCAGCTCGGCCGGCTGCTGCAGATTCCGTACAACGATCTGCTCGTGTGCCTGGCGCTGACGCACGCGGGCGCACACGAGCGGACGCCAGCCTTCGACCAGCGGCTGCGCCGGCTCCTGGCGACCGGTCCTGGCCAGAACGTGCTGACCTATCAGGCCGGTGTGCTGGCGATGCTCGTCGAGTCGTATGGGCGGCCGGAGTTCCTGCCGCGGCTGCGCGAGATCGCCCGCTACCTGGTCGAAGCCCAGGGCGCCGACGGTTCCTGGGACTACACCCAGGCCGTGCCGACCGAGCTGTTGCGCGACCCGGACGAGCGCGTGCTCAAGGTCACCGGCGGCACGCCGCTCGACGGCTCGCCGCAGAACCTGCTCGAGTGCCCACGCACGCTGCCCGTCGGCACGTGGACCGGTGGTGACAACTCGGTCACGCAGTTCGCCTTGCTCGGGCTCGCGGCGGCGGCGCGCCTGGGTCTGCGGATTCCGACCGCGACCTGGCAGCGCGCACGGGCGATCACGCTCGCGCGCCAGGTGCCGGATCGCGGCTTCGGTTACAGCGGCTCAGCCAGCGACCTGGCGACCGGCAGCATGACCTGCGCCGGGATCTGCGCACTGGCGATCACCGGCCATGAGCTCGGGCTCGATCCGGCGAGCTCGAGCACGGAACTCGGCCGCGGCATCGGCTGGCTCGACGAACGGTTCGCCGTCGCCAAGAACCCCGGCTCCGGTGCGTGGAACCTGTACTACCTCTACGGGGTCGAGCGCACCGGCCGCATCTTGCAGACCGAGTTCCTCGGCGCGCACGAGTGGTACCCGCTCGGGGTGCAGCAGCTGCTCGCCACGCAGCTGCCCGACGGTTCGTGGGACGATTCCAAGACGCCGCCGCAGGACACGGCCTTCGCGCTGCTGTTCCTGACCAGGGCAACGCACCGGCTCACCGAGGAGCTCAGGCGTGGCGGCAGCGGCACGCTGGCGACGGGCGCCGAACTCGGCCCGGCGCGGCGCCTCTATGTCGTGCTCGATGCATCGGGCTCGATGCTCGACGAGATCGGTGGCGTGCCGAAGTTCCAGATCGCGCGCGACGCGGTCAAGGGACTCGTGCAGTCGCTGCACGGCGACGAGATCGCGCTGCGGGTCTACGGTCACCGCAAGCGGTCGCTCGAAGCCGGCGCCGACACCGACACTGCGCTCGAGGTCCCGCTGGGTCCGCTCGACCAGCGCGCGTTCCTCGCCAAGCTCGATTCGCTGCACGCGCGCGGCCGCACGCCGTTGACGTTGAGCCTCGAGCAGGCGCGCGTGGACCTCGCCCGCGTCGGCGCCGACAAGCAGACCACCGTGCTGCTGTTGACCGACGGTGGCGAAGACACGCACCCCAAGCGCGAGCCGGCCGCCGCCGCCGAGGACCTCGCCAGGCTGCCCGGCCTCGACCTGCAGGTCATCGGCTTCGACATCCACCGCGACGACTGGCGAACGCAGCTCGAGGCGATCGCCGCGCGCGGCAATGGGAGTTACTGGCCGGTCGGGACCGCCGCGGATCTCGACAACTACCTGCGTGTCGCCGTGCTGCGCGAGCCGAAGTCCTTCCGTGTCGTCGACAGCGCCAACCGCGAGGTCGGTAGTGGCCGCTTCGGCGACCGGCTGACGCTGCCCGAAGGGCGCTACCGGTTCGAGACTGAATACGCGGGGCGGCCGTTCAGTACCGAGTTGTGGGTCAACACCGAGGCGGTGACGTCGGTGGTGTTCGATGGCAGCCGTGCGAGCGTGCGCTGAGCAGCACATCGGCTTTGCCGCACGGTCGATCGCAGTCGCAGATGCTCGACGACTCGTCCACACCGACATGACCTCCGTGGCCCCGGCCGAGATCCTGACGAGGTAGAGTGGCATCCTGGTTCTGGCGGCCCGCTGCCTGCGTTCCCCCGACCGAGTGACGAGACAATCCAACCATGTTGTCAGCGCATGCCATCGCTCGAGACAGCGCACCCGTCCACGACGGCCCTCAGCGCGAACCTGTGGGTTGGCTGATGTGGTTGGCGGTCGTCGTCGTGGCGCCGATGCTGGCAGCGCCCGGAACGGCGCAATCGTCGGTGCGTTGCTGGGGAGACACGGTGTTCGACAGCGAATGGAACGACGCGACGGACTTCGTGGAAGTCGCGGCTGGTGGCCAGCACACCGTCGCGCGTCGCTCGAACGGTTCGGTCGTTGCCTGGGGCTACAACTTCTCCGGTCAATGCACCGTGCCCGCGTTGCCGCCGGGACTCACCTTCGTCCAGATCGCAGGGGGTGACAACCACACGGTCGCGCGGCGTTCGGACGGTTCCGCGGACGCCTGGGGCGACAACCAATACGGCCAGTGCACCGTGCCAGCGTTGCCATCCGGACTCAGCTACGCCGAGGTCACGGCGGGAACGCGGCACACGGTCGCGCGGCGCTCCGACGGCTCGGTCGTCGCCTGGGGCGACAACACCTACGGTCAGTGCAATGTGCCACCCGGACTCGTCTGCAACGAGGTCGCGGCAGCAGTGGGACACACGGTCGCGCGTCGCTCCGACGGTTCGATCGTCGCCTGGGGCGACAACACCTACGGCCAGTGCAATGTGCCACCCGGACTCGTCTGTACCGAGGTCGCGGCGGGATGGCGGCACACGGTCGCGCGGCGCTCCGATGGCTCGGTCGTCGCCTGGGGAGACAACACCTACGGCCAATGCAATGTGCCACCCGGACTCGTCTGCGACGAGGTCGGGGCGGGCGGCAATCACACGGTCGCGCGTCGTCCCGACGGTTCCATCGTCGCCTGGGGCTGGAACCTCTATGGACAGTGCAACGTGCCGGCGCTGCCGTCAGGATTCACTTACGTCGGGTCGCTGCGGGGAGTTTCCACACCGTCGCACGCCGCTCCGATGGCTCCGTCGTCTCCTGGGGCGACAACACCCGCAGCCAGTGCAACGTCCCGGCACTCCCGTCCGGACTGATCTACGTCGAGATCGCGTCGGGTCTGAACCACACCGTCGCGCGCCGCTCCGACGGCTCTGTTGTCGCTTGGGGGAGCAACCTGTTCAACAGTGTGCCGGCGCTGCCAACTGGTCTCACCTATGTCGAGATCGCCGCCGGCAGCGGCCATTCGGCCGCGCGCCGGTCCGATGGCGCCGTCGTCGCCTGGGGTGTCAACAGCGCCGGCCAGTGCAATGTGCCCCCACTGCCTCCCGGGCTCACCTACTTGGAGATATTGGCCGGGGGCAGCCACACCGCCGCGCGTCTTTCCGACGGTTCCGTCGTCGCCTGGGGGGACAACACCTTCGGCCAATGCAGCGTGCCCGCTCTGCCTCCCGGACTCACCTATGCAGGAATCGCGGCAGGGGTTCTTCACACGGTCGCGCGCCGGTCCGACGGTTCCGTCGTCGCCTGGGGCAGCAACAACTTCGGCCAATGCAACGTGCTCGCGCTGCCTCCAGGACTGACCTACGTCGAGGTCGCGGCCGGCGGCGACGGACCATTCGCCAGTCACACCCTCGCGCGCCGTTCCGACGGCTCCGTCGTTGGCTGGGGCAGCAACAACTTGGGCGAGTGCAATGCGCCCGCGCTGCCGCCCGGAGTCACCTACGTCGCGGTCGCGACGGGCGGCAACCACAGCGTCGCGCGCCGTTCCGACGGTGCCGTGGTGGCTTGGGGTTGGAATCTCCAGGGCCAGTGCAATGTGCCCGCTCTGTCGCCCGGTCTCGACCACGTCGAGGTCGCGCCTGAAGTGAACCGGACGGTCGCGCGCGTCGGCCCGTCGAGCGCCTACGCCACCTTCGGCGCCGGTTGCTCCGGCAGCCTGCCGCCAACCCGGCTCATCCCGTTCGACACGCCGCGCATCGGTGTGCCCATGCAGGTGACGCTCGACAATCTGCCGGCGAATACCGCCTTCGTGATCAGCGGCTTCAACCGCACCACCTCGAGCTTCGGTCCGTTGCCGCTCGACGTCACGCCCTTCGGCATGACTGGTTGCACCGCCTTCAGCAGCGACGACGTGATCAACTCCCTGGCAGGCTCGAGCGGTACCGCCGTCTTCGACTTCGCGATCCCGAATCACCTCGCCCTCGTGGGCGTCAGCTTCTACCAACAGGCGTTCGTCCTCGACCCGGCTGCCGGCAACCCGCTGGGCGCGGTTCTCTCCGACGCAATCGCGGGAGACGTCGGTCGGTGAACCGGGATCGCCCTACGAGAATCGCATCAATCGCCAATCGTGATGCGCAGACCCGCCGTCAGGGTCACCGATCCGAGTCGGCTGCGCGGCGGATCCATCACCGCACCTTGCGCCGTGAACTGCACGCCGCGACAGCGGGTAGCGCGCGAGGCCGGCGGCGTCGGTGACGACGAACGCCGCGGCCAGTTGCTGCCCGACCAGCAGCGCACAACCGCCGCCGATCGGCTGATTCTGCGCCGTCAGGCCGACGATGAGCACGGACGGCGCCGAAGCCGCGAGCCCGACGAGTTCGACGGCGAAGCCCGTGTCCAGCACCGGCGTGTCGACAGCGTCGACGAGGGGTGCCCGCCCGAGCGAGCAGCTGTTGCCGAAACTCGAGAGCGCGGCCCGCTGGCTGGTGAGGACCCAAGCATTCGGCGCCTCGATCGCGAACAGCATTCCGTGCACCGGGTCGGTCGTCAGTCCGCCTCCCGGGCTGGCAGTGCCTCACCAAAGCCCAGCTTCGCCAGGAAGTCGAAAGCTTCGAGAGGTGGCGCAATCCCGTGCAGCGTCCCGCGTTGGCCGGCACCGGTCAAGGCAGCATCGTAGGCTGAATCGCGCGCGCCACCGCTACGCAATCACATCGAAGCCCCGGCCACGTGCCGGGGTTTTCATTTCGGGACACGCGCCTTCGTCAGCCACCGTGTCCCGATCCCGGTACGACTAACTACTTAGATGGCTCCAGGTGGTAAGGTGTTCGCCGACATCGGACCTGACGATGAGGCCCTTGCATGCTGCCCGAGGAAAGAACTTCGACGGCGCCCTCGATCGATGCGACACGACGCAAGCTGATCGCCGGCATCGTCATCGCGACCCTATTGCTGTTCGCCATCGTGATCGCCGACCTCGCGACCGGCGGCCGCCCCGATCCGCCGACGCTGCGCGCCGCGGCGACGCTGCTCGATGGCGACTGGCGATTCCGCACCGGCGATGACCCGCGCTGGGCGGACGCCAATACAGACAACAGCGGCTGGGAGACGATCGATCTGACCGCAGTCCCGGGCAGCCACGACGGCGACGTGGGCCTGCCCGACTACGTCGGCGGCTGGATGTCGCATGGTCATCCCGGCTATCTCGGCTACGCGTGGTACCGGCGCGAAGTGACGGTCCCGCGCGGGCCCGCATCGTGGGACATCCTCGGTCCGACACTCGTCGACAGCGGCTACGAACTCTATTGGAACGGCCAACAGTTAGGCGGGTCGGGACGCCTCGGGCCGGCACCGCGCCTCGTCGGCACGCGGCCGCTGCAATTCGCTCTTCCCGCCGATGCGGCGGGCACCCAGGGCGTGCTCGCGGTCCGCGCATACATGCCGCCCGGTTCCGGCGTCAGCGCGGATGGCGGTGGCATGCATAGCCCGCCCATGCTGGCTCCGCGGCCGATAAGCGATGCGCTTCACCGCGCGCAATGGGAGCGAACCATCGCGGGCTACATTGTCGAAGTGCTCGAGCCGCTCGCCATGTTGGCGGTCATCGGTCTGGCGCTCTGGTGCCGGTCTCGCAGCAGCCACAGGGGCTTTTTGATTCTTGCCAGCATCGCGCTCGCGATCATGGGAGCCAGGCGCCTCAACAACGCGATCGTGGCGTGGACCGACCTGCAGGATCTGGCTACCTATGCGCTGCTGGCGTCCGTGATGTGGATACCGGCGTTGGCCGCCTGGACGCTGGCATGGAATCGTTGGTGCCTGCGTCCGTGGCGCAACATCGATGTGTCGGCCGTCGTACTGGCGGTCGCCGGAATCGGCGGTGCCCTGACCCATTCGACGGGTGTGACCGCCGTATGCAGGCTCGCGTCGATCGCGTTGTTCGTCGTGATTGGCGCGCGCATCGTCCGCGGTGGGCCGATGCGGATCCTCGCACCCGTCACGCTGGTCTCGATCATGGCCGCGTTTTTCGGAGCCGAGCTGCTCGATCCAGTCGGCGTGCCGGGCATCTGGTTTCCGTTCGGCATCGGCGTGTCGCGCACGCAGTACATTTACGCGGTTGTGATCCCGCTCGTTGCCGTCCTGATCGTGCAAACCCTGCTATCAAAGAGAACGCAACGCTGAATGGCGTGGCGACTCGCAGCTACTTCGCGACCTCGACCGCCGCCGGTTTCGCGATCGGCTTCTCTCTCAGCTGGATCACGTTCAGCGCCCGCTTGAGCATCGGTACGACGAACCGCTTCGCGGTCCACATTACGGCCCATGGTCCACGAGCAGGGCTTAATGGGCAGCCAAGAGGGCAGCGCCGCGGTCATGGCCTTCTTCGTGGCGGCCGCAAGAGGCGTTGATACGGGCTGATACAGACCCGTAGGCGAAGCAATGCAGGTCACCACTGGCTCGGGAGACTCCCGGCCTGCATGCCGGCCCTACAGGCCCAAACCCAGCGCCTCAGCGTTGGTGATCCGGATCACTCCGGACGGGATCTCGAGCAAGAACGCCTGGCAATACACCGGAAAGCCGATGAAGATCGCAGCGCCGGGGATCGGCAACGACGCCGTGGCCGTGCCCGCCGCATAACTGCCGGCGAGCACGCCGAGGTCGTTCGGCGCATCGGCAATGCAGCCGGCCAGCTGAGAACTGATCAGGCCGAGATCGAACGGGATCGGAATGGCTCCGTACCTGCAGCGGTTGGTGGCGATGCTCATCGAGTAGATGCCGGCCAGACCGTTCGAGTCGTTGAGCTGCAGTTGGAATCCCGGATTGGGCACGCGCGGCAGACCACCCGCGGCGTTCAACACGGCCCCGCGGCAGCCACCGGCGCCATAGGGCCCCGCGGCCGCGCGCGGGCCGGTGACCAGCAGCGCAACTTCCGCGGCCGAGAAGGCGCGCGTCGCCACGACCACTTCGTCCATCAGAAAACCGCTCGAGACCGGCGCACCGATGATCAGATTGCCAGTCCAACTTCCTGGTGCCATGCCGGTCAGGGAAAACGAGTGGTCGACGGCGCCGTCGACATAAAGCGTATAATGGTTGCCGGGCACGTCGATCACGGCCGCAAGATGCACCCAGCGCTGTTGTGCCAGGACCCTCACATTGGCAGCGCTAAGTGAAGTGGCCTGGCCACCACTGGCGGTCCGCCACTGGGTTAGCAGGGAAGTGTTGAAAAGGCCCATCGGGACGCCAGAGAAGAACCCGGGCCCGGTCCCGCCGGCGAACATCACCGTGTGCTGGAACTGCGAGGATGTGACGCCCGGGATCCGCACCCAGGCCGCGTAGGAGAAGCTACCACCACCACCTGGTGCCCAGCCGGTGTCGACGGACGATTGCTCGAAGATACTAGGGGTGTTGGCGTCGAAGGCCCCGCCCCAGAGGCCCTGCGTCCACGGCTGCCACGTTGACGTCGCCGAGACCGTCCCTTCCCGCGGCGCTGGCGAAGGGTACGCGTAGTTGACGACCCTCGTGCCGCAGTGGTCGTCGAACTTGTAGTGGACCACGTCCTGCGCGGACGCGGTTGCCATGACCAAGACAGAGAGGAGACCGACTCGCATGGATGCCACCTCAGGCTGAGACACGAGGATTTGGCCGGGCCCCCACGCGGAACACCTTACGGTTCCCGTCAAGCCACGGACACCGTGGCTCGAGGAAGGCCGGTTCCGCGGATGCTACCACGATGACGATGATCGCGAACAGGACTCGGGAGAGGCGGAAGCCAAGCCTGAGGCACGGGTACGGTCGAAAACGGAACCCGACGGCTCTGCGTTCCCCGCCTGCCCTCCGCGCACGAACGCGCCCTGCGGTCGGCGTGCAGGTAGCCAGTACCAGTTACAGTACCGATGGGGCCGAAGGGGCACACTCGGTCCGCACGTGGCCGCTGAGGGTCGCCAACGCGTCGATACGCGAATCGCCGAACGTCGCGCGCGCTCGGCCATCCAGGCCGGCTTTGGCCGGTCCTGGCCGTGCGCGGCCGGAGCCGCGCACGGCAGACAGGTTGGTAGGCCCTGCAGGACTCGAAGACTGATTTGCGATGCAGAGTTCTCTGTGCCACGCCGTGCCACAGTGCGCCTAACCATGCAACACCTCGGGACCTGTGGCCACCTGGGTGACCGCGGCGTCGTGCCCCTTCGTGCCAGGCGATGCCCCCTCGTGGTCCGCGTCGGTGCACACTGTGGTGCACACTCCTCGGTAGAGCGCCGGCACCGGGAACTTGCCGGGCAGTTCGCGGAACAGGTCGTCCTCGCCGAGTTCGCCGTACAGGTCCATCGTCAACCTGATGTCGCTGTGGCGCAGAACCTGCTGGATGATCTTCGGATGGACGTTCAGCTCGATCAGGATCCGGGCGCAGGACTTCCGTAGCGCGTGGAAGTCGACGCGTCGGGCCGACGGACTGCGCTGCGGGATGAGTCCCGCATGCTGCGCGTCCTTGCGCACGAGCCGGGCGATCTTGTCGGGCACGTGGAAGACGTGGTCGGTCTCCTGGACCGGGCCGGTGCCGCCCAGCATCCGCTGCTCGCTGCGCCGCCGACGCATCTCCTTCAGTGCCTCGGCAACGAACTTCTGCATCGGGATGATCGCATCGTCGCCGTTCTTGGTGAACTTGCCCGACAACCGAACTGCGAGTCGGTCGCCATTGAGCGTGAGGTCCTCCCAGCGGAGCGATGAGCACTCCTTGGCGCGGAACGCTGTGGTCAGCACGAACCAGTACAGCGCCTGTCTGTCGCGCACCGTGTCGCCGGTCTCATGCTCGTCGTGCGTCGGCTGACCTCCCTTTCGCTGCTCGGCCAGGAACCTGGCCATCGCACCCTCGACCAGTCGCTCGGCTTCCTCGTACCGGAGGCCGACTCGCTTGAAGACGCGGTCCTTGTCGCGCTTGGCCGTCTTGAGTCGAACTCCAGCGAGTGGGTCGCAGTCCCACCGACCCGTGCTGTGGAGCCAGCGCCCGAACGCGCGCAGCGAACCTGCGTAGCCGTCGCGCGTCTTGGCGCTCTTCGCGGTCCGCAGGCCAGTGAGGAACCGTTCGGCGTCGGCGAGCCTGATGTCCTGGATCGTGGCGACCGATGCGAACTCGACGAACTGCCTCAGCTGGCGTGCGGTTTCCTTGATGTACTTCGGCACTGCCTTCTTCGCGGTCAGGTCCTTGGTGTAGAGGACGACGAACTCCTCGAGCCGGCGGTTGCGCGATTCGGCGTATCGATCGACGTGACCGGCGCGCTGCTTCTCGACCGCCCGCAGCTTCTCAGCCAGGATCTCGCGGGCGATCTTCAGGTCTTTCGTCTTCGTCGACTCGCGCCGCTGCCGGCCGCTCGCGTCGTCGAAGACGATGTGCCAGAAGGGGCTTCTCGGCCGCTTGTAGGGATTGCCTTCCCAGTACGTCGCTGCGTTCTTCATCAGGTCCTCGAGGTGTCGGCCGCCATGAACCGCATGACCTCGGCGGCCGCGAGCAGGGTGCGGCGACCGACTCGGCGGGGCTTCGGAAAGCCAGATCGGGGGTCGGACATCAGTCGCCAGACAGTGCGAACTGAGAACCCACACCAGAAGGCCGATTCGGCGACGGACCAGTGCGGCTTGGCCTCCAGCGCCGCGGCGTTGAAACGACCCGAGGTTCCGCTTGCCTCGGGGACGTCGTCGTGGCTCATGCAGCGCTCCCCTTGCCTCGCCGAGGACGCCGCATGGGGCTGTGCAGGTCGACCACGACACCGACACCGAGCCGCACGAGCTGGCGCCGAGCCCGCTCTTCCTGCTCCTGGTCTCGCTTCTGGAGAGCTTGCTGCAACTCGGCGAACCAGACGATTGGGTTGTCGACGAGGGCCTCGAGGGATTGGGCTTCTGGCATTGGATGCCTCCTCTTGTGGGCCCCTGTCGGCGTGTCGGATCGCACCCGACACGCCGAAGCTGTGAATCCAGCGAGTCTTCCGACGGAGAGCGAATCACGAACAGCCCGAAACGTGTCGGGTGTCGACCTTCAGCTACTCCTCGATGTCCTCTTCAAGTTCGCGAACATCGCGCATCTCACCGTTCCTTCGCCTGCGACGATCCGAGCGCTCTGCAGCTCTCACCTTGCCTCGAGCAAGTGCCGCACGCCTGAACTCCTCGAACTCCTTGTTCTCGTACAGCTGCGCTCGCCGCAAATCGAGGCGCGTGGCGATCGCTTTGACCGTCATTCCCTCGCCCAAGAGCATCCCGATCGCGAGGCTGCAACGGGCAGACTGTTCGCTGGGCTGGACCTGAATTCCAACAGGCACGGCCAGCGCCAGCTCGGTCCGCGCCACGGTCACTTCGAGGTGCTTGGCATCCAGCCATTCGGCCACCGCGTACATCCACCAGTCGTCGTCGTCGCCGTGCTCGCTGATCTTCCGAGCAGTCTCCTGGAAGTCGCGACGCTTCGTCGACAGGAACCGCTGGAGGTTCTGCGCGAGAGCAAACGTCTGCTTGAGCCCAGGTACCGCGCCCGGTCTCACCTCCAACAGCAAACTCTCCAGCTGGTGATGCTCAGGAGCTGGAGTCGCACCGACGCTGAACATCGCCAGAGTCCTCCGATCTGGAGCGTCGTTTCGTCGGTAGTCGGCATGGATCGCCGCGGCGTCCACGATTTCGAAGAACCTGCGCGCGAGCGCGACCTGCTTGCTCTCGTCGGCAACAGCCTCTACTTGAGCCCGCATGGTTGGCGGTGGCGAGACCGAGCGCAGCGCGTCATCGTATTCCTGTTGCAGACGCGTCCGCAGTTCTGACAAGCTGGGTCTCCCATCCCGGACCTCTGGCGCCCGAAAGCGGCTGATGAACGAACTCGCCCACAACCTCAGCCACCGCATTGCAGGCGGATCGGGCTCCTTGCTCAGGTCGGCGAACGCCTCCTTGCTCAACTCGGCGAACACTTCGTGCGCGCACCTGGCGGAGAAGTAGGTCCGGCGCGTCGGATCCCACACGGGCGTCAACTCCGGCAAGCATGTCTCGACGGTGCTCCCGACCTGGCGGAACGCATCGCGGACATCATCGGTCCAGGAGTCGCAGACCCGACGCACAGCCTGTTGGATCTGGTTCGCATGCTGCTCTTGCATGTCCTCTCCGCGCCACTGCGAAAAGACGCGGTCGCTGAGGTCCAGCATCGCCACCGTGCTGTTGTGGCTTTCGGTCAGCGCCTTGCTCAGGTCATCCATCCTTGAATCTTCACGCGGCAAACCTGGCGCAACCAGTGCGCCGCCACCGGCCAAGGGTAGCGGGCCAAGTCCAGTGGATCGCGGCCGTTCCCCGGGTTGACGCCTCTCCCCGGCCGTGCAACCCTGCCCGATATCCAACGGGAGCCCTCCATGCCGTCGAACACCGAGAACGTGACGCTCGCCCTTCGCGTGACCATCCCCAGGGCGACTCTGGAGAAGCTGAAGTCGGTCGCGGAGTTCGGCGAGATGAACTTCAACTGGCTCCTGCGCGAGTACGCGTCGGCCAGCTTCCGGAACTTCGGCAAGCACGAGTGGGACTCCGACATCGCCGAGCACCTGACCGACGAGCAACTCGACGAAGCGATCGAGGAGCTCGAGTTCGAGCGCGATCTGCGCGCCGAGATCGCGGCTGAAGAGGCGGAGGTCGAGAACGAGGAGCCGAACTACCTCGACATCGAGGTCGAGTCAGGGGAGGGCGGCCAACCCGGCGCCGGCGTCGATCCGGGATTGCACTGAGGCTTTTGCCGAGCAGGCAGGCTGTGGCACCGGGGGCTTCCGCCGCGGCACGGCTTCGGGTCCGATGACGGGGCATGGGAACGTTCGGCCGCTTGCTCGTCTGCGCGTGCCTGTGGACGCCGCTGTCCGCCCAGGATGTCACGAAGCACGACAGCAGCGTGATCGACAGCGTGATCGCGGCGCAACTGCTGCCCGAGGTCACGACGAGACTGCGCAGCGAGCTGCCGGCGACCGTGGCCTGGGGTGGCTACCTGGCTCAACGCTACGGCTTGCGCGAGGCGGGACCCGACCTTGTCGCGGCGTGGAAGCGGATCCGCGACTGGGAGCAGCCGGACGCGCAACGCAGCAAGCTCGCCGTGCTCGACGCATGCGTGCAGCTCGGCGTAGCAATGCCGCCCGAGCTGTTGGCAGGGAACCTCGATCACCTGCATGTGCCGGCAACCATTCTGCTGGCGCGCGCCGGCAAGGACGGCGGTGCCCTGTTGTTCGACCTGTTCCGGCAACTCGATGGCAACCGCGAATCGATGGTCTGGCTCGCGTGCGGCAACCTGCTGGCGCAGCTGCGACCACCGGGATTCTTCGCCGCAGTGCTCGAGCGCCACCAGATGTTGCTGTCGGTGACCGTGCGACCTGCGAAGCCGATCGAGGCATCCGGAATCCTCGGCTTGCTCGGGCCCGGCCACGTTGGCATTGGGCCCGTTGCTCCAGCACCCGCCACGTCGCTGCCACCGGTGCCCATGTACTCGCTGCTGGACCAACCCGGCCTCGGCGATCGCGTGCTGGCGTCGGGGGCCCCGTCCGTCTACTGGCGTCGCAGCGAGTCGCCTGTCGGCAACCCTGGCGACGGCGAAAACCATGTCGCCAATCCGGGGTTGGCGCGCTGGAACTGGCTGCGCAGTCCGGTGCAGGCCTCGCGCTTCAATCCCTCGACGTCGTTCGAGGTTCGCTTCACCGACGCCGATGCCTACCTGCAGGAGGTTAGGTCACACGCCGACGTGCTGACCAATGGCTTCAGCGAGCTGATCGGACAACTGCAGAAGAGCGGGCTGCTGACGGCAGAGGAGGCGTCCGCCGTCAAGCCGAGCCTGCTGGTCCTCGTTGACGATCAGCGCGGAAAGGACGCGGCACCGTTGCCGGAGCCGCCGTTCCCGGTCGCGCGTTGACCCTGGCTGCCCCACTTACCGTAGCAACACTCTGACCCGCCCGATGGAACGCCAACCAGCAGGAGTACCGAGTCGCTGTTCCCGGACGGTCCGGGAGGTCGTCTACGGATTCCCAATCCCCGCCCAAAGAGACACCATGCCATCACTTCCGACAATCGAGGTCCTCCTGCACAAGGTTGCCGAGATCCTCGCAGAAAACGTCGCGCGAAAACCCGCGAAGTGCACCCGCACTTGGTGGACAGACGTCATCGCCAGGGAGATGCAGACGTTGGCGGCGGAGACGCTGCTGCCCAACATCAGCGTCTGGGGCCGGCAGTGGAGGGACGACAACTGCGGCACCCACTTGCTCGACCAAGTCTGGGCCTGGATCGGTACAGACGAAGACTGGCCGAAGTACCGAGGGCTTGCGCTTGCTCTCGAATGTGAGTGGAGCACCGATCGTGACGACCGGTTCCAGGACTTCTGTAAGGTACTTGATGTTGTCGCGGACCGTCGGCTGTTTATCGGGCAACTGCGCAGCAGCGAGTGGTCTCAGCATCAACGCGTTCTTGATGAGTTCGCCGAAATCGTGAACCACCACCGACACCTACGTTCCAAGGAGCAGGTCGGGATCATCCTGTGCGAGGAGAAGGCCGATGGCGAGGATGGAGCATGGGTGATTGAACGAAATGGCCCGCTGAAACAGGTTTGGTAGCGGGACACTCCTGCAGATCGCAGCCCTAGGAACGGACCGAGACGGCAAGAACCCAGCCTCGGCAGAAAGGCCGCCAGGAGGCGAGGGCTCCCGCCGGAAGGACGAACTAGGCCGCAGCCTCGCTACTCATCATTATCCGCGTCCGCTTCCTGGGGAACCTCAGGGTACTCGGTCGACTGCTGCATCTCTTCCAGATCCAGGTTGAAGTTGAAGTCGAGAGGAAGGAGTTGCACCTTGTACTTGTTGTTGTCGTTGTAGCTCTCGGAGTCCGTTCTAAGCTGCACGCAATCATAGAGGATTCCTTTCCTTCGTTGCTGAAAGGACATCCTCATGTGCTCTGGAAGCGCCGTCAGGATGTCGTCCCAGAATACCTGCTGTTGCAGTTCTCCAGGAACCGAGACCCGCCTTGGGTGGTTTCTCCTGACAGTCCTCCCTTGCTCGTCAGTGAAGTAGTCATTTCGAGCGGCTCTGCTGAACTCACGAGCCAGCATTCGCACGATGTCGCGTTGCGGCGGATCGATTCGTCCGGTTCTGAGCGCCCAATCAACCACTTCATGCATCTGGTATGGCTGGCTACCACGTTCCTTCTGGTACTCGTGGATGATCTTCTGGATCAGCTCCTGGTAACTAGTGCTTGTCTTTGGCATGACTTGTCCTTACAGCATTCCGGGTGAGTGGCCCCACCCATCCGTGATCGCCGAGTTGACGACGTAGTCGCGGATCTTGACCAGCATCTCTCTATGAGCAAACGGCTTGACTTCGTTTCTGTGATGAAGTTGACCGACGACTATTCCTGGATGGATGCGCACGCGGTTGGCGAACTGGATGATCCTTGGCTTTGAGTACATGGGGCCAACGCGCCGCACAAAGGAATCGATCTCTTCCGGCGAGATGAGCATGGCGGCCGCCTCTGCGTTGGCTCTTCGCTCAATATCATCGTCGACAGTCGCGTCTCTGTCGGGGCCAACGAGATTGTTGTCGACTGAGATGGCATCGCCGTTCAGGACGTGGGCGCACTCATGACAAAGCGTGAACCAGAACCAGTCGACGCGATCGTATCTCATCGAGATGGCGACAACTGGCGAGTACTCATTTAGCCAGAATGTGGCGCCATCAATCGACCCCCCCGGTAGACCCTCGACAACAACAAAGCGGATCCCATTCTCAGAAAGGATGCGCGGCACGCGACGCGCCTCGATTGGATAGGCTGCCAGTGCGCGAAGTTGCTTGACAAGCCCATTTCCAACCCGTGAGTTGAATTGAGCGGTCGGCATTGCCTCCGCGAGTCTCTTGGCACGGAAGAGCCATGCGCGCTGTTGGATCGTGAGTGGAGCAGCGCCAGGGCGCCGAGTTGCGACCGAAAGGCTCGGCTCCTTGTCGATTGCATCGATCCCGAAGAACTCGCACAGCTCGCACTCCAGCTTCGCGGGATCGCTCGTCTCCGAGATCCATCCTCTTCGCTGCATGTCCTTGATCGGAGCCATCTCGAAGAGGCGCCTGCGCTGCGCAACCACGCTGCTTCCGTTGGGCGCCAAGAGCTTGATCTGGCGCGTCGCCTCCATGGCCAGCCACTCCTCGGCAGTTCCTCCGAAGGCGGCAGCAAGTCCCACGGCAAGATCTGGAGTTACCCCACGCTTCCCCTGGATCACGTTGACGATCGCGGGTCTTGGTCGGCCAAGGATTCTGGCCAGATCGTCCTGTGTCCAGCCACGCAGCTTCAGTTCCGTCTGGATCGCTTCGCCGGGTGTGCCCTGCCGTTCGCTCATGCTGTAGGGGATGGTAGAGAACAGGGTTACGTTTGCAAGTACCGATGTATCGAACATCGATACTTCTTCACGAAACTCGGCGCCTTTCGGTTGACTCGAGTGGCGAAGAGTGCGGCTGCCAACCCCCTGCTCGACGACTCGGGCGTGATCGGCCGTGCGTTCCTACCATCGCATGGTGTGCTACGAGAAAGGGGATCCGATGCCCTCACGCATCGACCAAAGCCAACGCCCGCCGCCGCTGCTCGACTCGCTGGTCGAGGTAGACCTGGGCCGCGCTGAAGCTCTTCCAGCCCCCGAGGCTCATCAGCTCGTCCAGGCTGCCGTGACGGGCGACCTCAGTTGCTGCCGAATGGCGCAGACCGTGCGGCCGGACCTTCGTCTTGATGCCCGCCTTGGCCGCCCAGCCGCTGAGGATCCTGCGAACGGACTCGCCCGCCAGATCCGGCATCTTGTCCAGGTCCCCGGCGCGGTCGAGCCGATGGAACAGCGGCCCAGGATCCGCACCGCGCACCTTGATCCACCGGCCCAGCGCCGCAGCGGCGCGCTCCGATACCAGCAGAAGCTGACGCTCACGACGCCCCTTCCGACGCGGCCGCACCACCGCGCCCTCGGGGTGGTCGAGATTGACGTCGTCGGGGAAGCGCAGGCCCACGACCTCCGATCGTCGCATGGCAGCGCAGTACATCAGCCTCACGATGGCCGCGTCGCGAGTCGCGCGGCGGTCGCCCTCGGCGGCCTTCTTGTCGATCTTGGCCAGCAGCTGCTCAACCTCGGCGCGCCGCGGACCGCGCCGGTCCTGGCGACGCTCGACGCGCGGGGCCACCGACTCGAGCCGCCAGGTGATCAGGCCCGCGCGGCGGCAGACCTTCAGCAGGCTGCAGATGCTGGTGGTCATGACCGCCACGCTCCCGGGCGCGAGTCCGGTGTCCAGCAGCGCGTCGCGCCAGCGGGTGACCATCTCGTGCGCCGGTCCGCAGCCGACCTCGACGAGCAGGCGCAGCGCGCTCTCGGGAGGATCCGTCTTGTCGATGAGTGCCCAACCCGCGAATCGCCCCAGCGCGAGCCGGTAGGTTCGCGAGGCCGTCGGGCTCAGCGCGGCGAGCCACCGCCGGATGATCTCGGCCGGCCGCACGTCCATCGCGCCGCGGGCGGCGTCGCTCAACCCGGCGATGTGCCTCACGGCCGGCGACACCTTGACCCGGACCAGCGCGTGGGCCGTCATCGCCCGTTCCTCTGCGACGACTGCGCCTCCGCTGCCGATCGCCACGCGGCCTTCACGATCTCGATGACCTCGGAAGGCGCATCCTCAGTCAGGATCCGGCAGACGTCGTGCTCCGACGTCTGCGCCTGGCCATCCTTCGTGACGTAGACCGCCGGACCCGTTTCCTCGATGCCCCAGTCCTCGGCGTCGAGGCCAGTCGCGTGAAAGAACGCCTCGCGAGAGAACCTGATCATCGGCCGACCTCCTGCCGGACGTCGCGTCGGGTCGCTGGGCGCGGTCTCGGAGTCGGGGGAACGCCGAGAGTGGCCTCGGCCCGGGGGCGCGGGTAGGGTGCGCGCATCGCTGGCTCCTGCGTGAATCAGGTGTTGGCGTAGGGCGTCGGCGGTGTCGTTGCACCGCTGATGCCCGCTTTCGTGGCCGCCCGGGACCGCCCCGGCGCCGGGCACACTCCTACCTCGGGGGCGGGAAGCAGCTCAAGGCAATCGTGTGCGATTACGGGGCTAGTCGCGCCGGCCCCGCCGTTCGTCGCGAGAGTAGCTGGATCACTGGCGCCGCGGCGAGCAAGCATGCCGGCGTGCCAACCAAGATCACCTTTGCGCTCACTGGCTGCCCGAACGGCGTTCCGTTCGACCTCCGCGGGGCCGGGACCGTCGGCGGGGGCCGACTGCGCATCACGCTGTGCCCGCTCGACGAGCACCTGACCTGGACCCGGCGCTCGTGCTGCTCGGCGGCCTGGACCCGCTGCTCGCCATCGTCGCTGGCGTTGTCGAGCTGAAAGAGCCACTGGTCACCCGGTCCCGCGCCGACGTGCTCGGCGAGGGCGGGCGCGAGGTCGGCACGATCGTCACGGTTTCCCGGACGACGCGCGAGCGCGGCCTCGTCGCCTGCCGCGCCCAATTCGCCGAGGCGCGGCTCGCGCTCGAAGTCACTGAGCTCCTGAGTCTGGATCCCGACCGGGAGATCGCGGTGGTCGTTCGCGGCGCAGCGGCCTTCTACGAGCTGCCGTTCGGCTCGACGCGGGGCGGCGACTACCTGGCCGTCGTCGCGTCGCGACCCATGGTTCCCTCCACCGGTGCCACCATCAGCGAGAGTTCGATCCGGTGCACCGTCGTGCGGCGTGGAGCCGCTGTGAGACTCCTGCTGCAAGCCCCGCAAGGCCTGGTTTCGCCATCCTCAGCGTTGACGAAGAGAATGGGCCGCATCCGCACGTACGCCTTCGTCCCGTAGGGTAGTGGGTCAGTTTGAATCCGGCCTGCCGCGGATCTTTCCGCGCCGCGTGCTAGTCTCGGGCGCATGCCAAAGCGCTCAAGCAAGCGAAAGCGGCACCGGGACCTGAACTCGCTCGCGGCGGCGATCGTCGCCGATGCCACGGCGGAGCCGGTGCCGGAGATCGAGCCGGCGGAGAACCAGGGGATTGCCGACGACGACGGCAAGAACCCGGCGGCGGTCGCGCTCGGACGGCTCGGCGGGAAGGTGGGCGGCAGGGCGCGGGCACGGAAGCTCTCGAAGAAGCGGCGCTCGGAGATCGCCAAGAAGGCCGCCATGGCTAGGTGGAAGAAGAAGTAGAGGTTGTAGCTGCCTACCCGCAGGAGGCGATCCGATGCCAACCGGACTGGCTGAGATGCCAACGGGACCGTGGCGGATGGTATGCAAGAATTCGCACTGCACCTTGTGTGCAGCATAAGTATCTACATAGACTTGCATTGCATCTTCATGTTCAATGCAGAGTCAATGGTAGATTTCATACCATCCGCCCCGGTCCCGTTGGCATCTCAGCCAGTCCGGTTTGCATCGGGGAGACGGAGGTAGGATAGGCGCCTGAATTCCTTACCCTCGCTTGCGCTCTCGCCGAGTAGGTGATCTCATCCGGCTTCCCAAAAAAACCGGAGACAGATCATGGCTCTTGACTCAACTGATCAGGCGATGGTCGACAAGCTGCGGGTGAGGCTCGACCCAATGCTCGCCGATGTTCGCAAGCTGCAAACCGCGATCAATGCGATCTACGAGTTGGCCGGCGAGGATCCGCCGTACCAGCATGTCGGCGAAGCAGGCGGGACCGCGCCGCCGAAGGCGCGGTTCAAGGTGTATGGTCGCGGCGAGTTCTACGGCAAGCAGCTTGCGACCGTCGTGCGCCAACTCATCGACGACAACGGCCCGCTCACTGCCGAGGAGATCCACGAGCTGATGCTCAGCGGCGGCTTCAAGTTCGAGGCCGCGGAGAACAAGCAGGTCGACAACCTCAAGATCTCCCTCGGCAAGAACACGACCTTCGACAAGACGAGCCAAGGGCACTACACGGTCGCCGAGCAGCGACCGAGGAAGCGCACTGCGGTTGCGAGCGACATGGTGATCGTCAACCAAGCTCAGCCCGGTGGCCCGGTCACGGCCAGGAAGGCTGACGGAAACGACCCTGACGAGGCTGCCAAGATGATGTCGTGACCAACAAGAGGGGCCGGTGGCGTTGACGCGCCACCGGCCCAGGAGTCCAGAAGATCATGGCTAGACGAGCTTTGGACTGGTCGCCCAGTTTACCTCGGCCACCACCACGCGGCGAGATCCCTTTCGAGGGAAGACGAGGCCGTCGGGCTTCCACCCGACGGCCCCTTGGTGCGCGCCCGTACCTCAACTGGATAGAGATCCAGATTCGTAATCGGACGGTTGCGGGTTCGAGTCCCGCCGGGCGCGCCAGTAGTTGTTTTCGCCCATGGTCGGCTTGTAGGTCAAGTCGCCCCCCTCTTTTCGAGACCGACGCCACTGTCTTGACGTTGCGTGACCGCTCAAGCATAACGGTCAGTATGAACAAGCTGAGCCCCGAGAAGCGCGCAGCCGTGGTCCGGTGCTTGGTCGAAGGCGTGTCGATCCGCGGCACCGTCCGGCTGACCGGCGTTGCCAAGAACACGGTCGCCAACTTGCTCGTCGATCTCGGCGCGGCTTGCCGGCAGTTCCACGATCGCATGGTGCGCAACGTGACGACAAAGCGCGTGCAGGCCGACGAGATCTGGTCCTTCTGCTATGCCAAGGAGAAGAACGTGCCGCAGGACAAGAAGGGGCACTTCGGGTATGGCGACGTGTGGACATGGATCGCGATCGATGCGGACTCGAAGCTCTGCATCGGATGGATGATCGGCCGACGCGACACCGGCTTCGCCAAGCAGTTCATGCGCGACGTTGCCGGCCGGCTCGCGAACCGCGTGCAACTGACGACCGAAGGCCACAAGCCCTATCTCGTCGCGGTCGAGCAGGCATTTGGTGGCGACATCGACTACGCGGTGCTCATCAAACTCTACGGCCAGGAGTCCGAGGGCCAGAGACGCTACAGCCCGCCCGTTTGCATCGGCTGCGAGCGCGAGGTCGTCGAAGGCAACCCGGACCGACGGCACATCTCGACCAGTCTTGTCGAGCGATCCAACCTGACGGTGCGGATGCAGCAGCGCCGGTTCACGCGACTGACCAACGCGTTTTCGAAGAAGGTCGAGAACCTGATGGCGGTCGTTTCCCTGCACTTCACGTTCTACAACTTCTGCCGCATCCACCAGACGCTACGGGTCACGCCGGCGATGGAAGCTGGCGTGACGGACCGGCTCTACGAAGTCGAGGATCTGGTCGCGCTGCTGGATCCGGCCGGGAAGGTTTCGGCAAACTGACCCACTACCTCCCGGAGCCGGAACTGGTGGCTTTCCGCGAACGACGGATGATGCAGGGTTGACGAGAGGCTGCTCGGCTCGGCGGGCGACATCTTCCTGCAGGCATTCGACGCGGCAGCCATCGGCATCAGGTAGGCAACGCGCTTCTGGCATCTGCCGGCATGCACGCTGTACAAAGCACCCAGTCTGCGAGCCCGCACGATGCCCAGAGAGAGCAAGAAGAAGGCGTCATCACCCGCGTCCAGCACCACCGCCGCCAACGGCGCCAACCTCGGCTTCGAGACGACCCTCTGGCAGGCCGCCGACAAGCTGCGGAACAACATGGACGCGGCCGAGTACAAGCACGTCGTCCTCGGCCTGATCTTCCTGAAGTACATCTCCGACGCGTTCGAGGAACGGCACGTGGCCCTCGCGGCCGACAAGAAGGGTGGCGCCGACCCAGAGGACCAGGACGAGTACCGAGCCGAGAACATCTTCTGGGTGCCGAAGGAAGCGCGCTGGTCCTTTCTGCAGGGCCGCGCGAAGCAGCCGACGATCGGCAAGCACCTGGACGACGCGATGGCCGCGATCGAGCGCGACAACCCGGCCCTGAAGGGTGTGCTGCCGAAAGACTTCTCTCGCCCTGCGCTCGACAAGCAGCGCCTCGGCGAGCTCATCGACTTGATCGCCAAGATCGGGCTCGGTGACAAGGAGAACCGGTCACGCGACGTGCTTGGCCGGGTCTACGAGTACTTCCTCGGCCAGTTCGCCTCCGCCGAGGGCAAGAAGGGAGGCCAGTTCTACACGCCGCAGTGCGTCGTCCGCGTCCTGGTCGAGATGCTCGCCCCCTACAAGGGCCGCGTCTTCGACCCGTGCTGCGGCTCGGGCGGCATGTTCGTGCAGAGCGAGAAGTTCGTCGAAGCCCACGGAGGGCGAATCGGCGATGTGAGCATCTACGGCCAGGAGTCGAACCACACGACCTGGCGCCTGGCCAAGCTCAACCTCGCCATCCGGGGGATCGACGCGAACATCGCCTGGAACGAAGCGGGCTCCTTCCACCAGGACGCGCACAAGGACCTAAAGGCCGACTACGTCATCGCCAACCCGCCGTTCAACGACAGCGATTGGGGTGGTGACCGGCTGCGCGAGGACGTGCGGTGGAAGCACGGGTTGCCGCCAGCGGGAAACGCGAACTTCGCCTGGGTGCAGCACTTCCTCCACCACTTGGCGCCAGCAGGCGTCGCCGGCTTCGTGCTGGCGAACGGCAGCCTGAGCTCGCAACAGTCGGGCGAGGGCGAGATCCGGAAGGCGATGGTCGAAGCGGACCTCGTCGACTGCATGGTGGCGTTGCCGGGGCAGCTCTTCTACTCGACACAGATCCCGGTCTGCCTGTGGTTCCTGGCGCGGGACAAGAAGAACGGACTCGGTGGCCGCGGCAAGAAGATGCGCAACCGAAGTGGGCAGACGTTGTTCATCGACGCCCGCAAGCTCGGCACGATGATCGACCGCGTCCACCGCGAACTGACGGGCGACGACATCCACAGCATCGCGGAGACCTACCACCAGTGGCGCGGCGATGGGACCGATGGCTACGAGGACGTGCCGGGGTTCTGCAAGAGCGCGACGACGGAGGAGATCCGCGCGCATCAGCACGTACTGACGCCGGGAAGGTACGTTGGTGCTGAGGAGATCGAGGACGACGGCGAGCCGTTCGACGAGAAGATGAAGCGGCTGGTCGCGAAGCTCGACGAGCAGTTCGCGGAAGGAGCGAAGCTGGAGAAGGCGATTCGGGCGAGCCTTCGGGGGCTGGGGTATGGGGACTGAACTACCCACGGTGCTACTCGGAGAACTGCTGTCCGAAGACCGGGGGATCTCCGTCGGGGTGATGTACCCAGGTGACCACGACCCGTGTGGCATCCCCCTGATCAAGGCCGGTGACTTGGTAGGCGGTCGAATCAACCCAGCCCTCGACTTCAGGATCTCTCCCGAGGTCCATCATCAGTACCGACGCACGGAGCTGGTCGGCGGCGAACTGCTCATGACTCTCGTGGGAGACGTTGGGCGTTGTGCCGTCGTCCCACAATCGATGAGGGGATGGAACGCAGCACGCGCAATCGCGGTCATGAGGTTCAAGGAGCCTGGAGAGGCAGCATTCGTGCGGTTGTGCTTGCAGAGCCCACTTGTCCGCCACTTGATGGATGTCTGGTCCAACACCACGGTCCAACAGACCCTGAATCTGAAGGAGCTCAGGGTCCTGCCGCTCCCTTGGCCATCACCTGCCGAGCGGGTGCGAATTGCCCACATCCTCGGCACCCTCGACGACAAGATCGACCTAAACCGCCGGACTAACGAGACGCTCGAAGCGATGGCGCGGGCGCTGTTCAAGTCCTGGTTCGTGGACTTCGACCCCGTGCGCGCCAAGGCCGAGGGACGCCAGCCGGCCGGCATGGACCCTGAGATGGCCAAGCTGTTCCCCAGCGAGTTCGTAGAGTCTGAGTTGGGAGAGATCCCTGAGGGGTGGAGTTGCCAGCCGCTCTCTGGGTGGGCCAGCGCTCTCTCCGGTGGAACACCAGCTAAGAACACACCCGGATTCTGGGGTGGAACGATCCCGTGGATCAGCCCCAAGGCCATGATGTCGATCCACGCGGACGAATCCGACGAGATGGTGACGGCGCAGGCGCTTGTGAATGGAACGAGGCTCGCCCCGCGTGGATCATGCCTTGTGATGGTTCGCGGCATGGGCCTTCATGAGGAAGTGCGGGTAAGCCAGGCTCAGCGCGATCTCGCCTTCAACCAAGATGTGAAGGCACTGGTTCCTCAACGAATCAACCCGAGTCTCCTTCTCTTCGCGATGCTCGATGGGCAAGAGGACCTACTGCTCCGCGTCGAGAGTTCTGGGCATGGCACTGGCCGCCTGCCCAGCGACATCCTGCTCTCGCACTCGATCACGATGCCGCCGGAGGAAGTGCAGAAACTTTTTGGCGCTAACTTCGAAGAGATGAACTCGCGGATCGACGCAATACGCAACGAGACCAGGGTTCTCGCCTCGGTGCGAGACGCGCTCCTCCCCCGTCTCCTGTCGGGCGAACTCACAGTCCCCAACGCCGAACGCACTGTCGAGGCAGGCACATGACTCTGAACGACCTGAAGGCCGCCTTCAGTCTGGCATATATGCGCGCCGTAGCTCATGCAGCCGGTTTTTTCGCCCAAGGCGTTGATCGCGAACGCGACGGCGATGGCGTTGATCTCACACTCTTCAGCCGCGACAGCCATGGATTGGTGCGCTCCCCCAGCGTTGATCTCCAGGTCAAGGCGACTGCTGCTCCGGTCGACTGCGATCCAATCCCGTTCGATCTTGACGCCAAGAACTACAACGAGCTGTGCCACACGGGTTGGCAGGTCCCCAGGATCCTCGCTGTCGTGTTCCTTCCTGAGGACCAAGCCGATTGGGTAGACACTTCGCCTGAGCAACTCATCCTGCGCCGTTGCGGTTACTGGTTGCCACTGCGTGGCCAGCAGACGACGACCAACACCACCTCCGTCCGCGTCAAGCTTCCGAGGACGAACCTCGTTGACGTCGCTTCAGTTCAGTCGATGATGGGCCGCATCCGCCAAGGAGGCTATCCGTGAGTTCCCACCTGTGGATGCTCCACCCGACCGCAGCGCCAACACCCGCCGAGTTCGCTGGCTACCTTCGCCAGCGGAACTGGGAGGTGCGGCGATCCGGCGACGTTTGGGTCGAGTTCTCCTCCAAACCAGCCGATGGTGACCCGTTCGTCGTCGAAGTGCCGCAACGGGCTCAGGCCACAGACTACCCGAGAGCTGCACGCATTCTCATCGAGAACCTGAGTCGGGTTGAAGCGCGTCCGACCACTGAGATCCTGCGGGACATCAAGGCTGTCGCTAGTGACGTCGTGCGTATCGCCATTGAGAGCCACGTAACGCGGGACGGACGCATCAGCGTCGAAGCAGGTCATCGGGTCTACGAGGCGGCACGCGACATGCTCCTCGCGGCTGCATGTTCCGTAGGCGACCCGCGACCGGCGTTCCCTCGTAGGAAAGCAGCGGGTGCCATGGACCTGATCCGTCGTGCGAGATTCGGCCAGACCGAGATCGGAAGCTTCGTGCTGACTATCGAATGCGACGTACCGCAGCGCCTGCGGACGGATCTGATCGAGGACGAGGATCCCGAAGCACCAATGGAGCGCCAGACGAGCGTACGCCTGGCAGAGGCACTGGCCGGTGTTAGCGCGGCTGCGCGCGAGGCTGCGAGCTCCGCCACCGTGGAACCCTTCGAGCGCCGCATCGACGAAGGAGTCAGCGCAAACCTCTGCGACGCCGTGGCCGAGATCCTCGATGCGACGAATGCGGAGTCTGTGCATGCGTCCTTCTCATTTGCTAGTCGAAGGCCGGTGAGGAGCGGCGTACCCCGCGAAGTGTACTTCTCATACGACGCCATGGGTCAACTGCGCGAGGCCGCCAATCGTCTGCGCGATTCAGCGACTTATCCCGGCCTCGAGATAGCGGGCCATATCGTGAAACTGCACAGTGCCGATCCCGCGATGGGCGGCACAGCCGTTCTCCATTCCGAGGTCGACGGAAGATGGAGGCACGTTTGGGTGTTGCTCGATCCAATTGACTACCAGGTCGCGATCGCAGCCCACAGCGATGGCTCGTTCGTGCGATGCACTGGCGACGTAATGAAGGTCGGACAATCCTGGAACATGCTGAACCCCAGAGGTTTCAAGGGAGTGCCCGAGAGATGACTTCCTAGCTATGGTCATAACCCATGTCTTCCAGCGCCGCGGGCCACTGAGTCCTCGGTGAGTCAGCTCTTCAGCGAGTCAGTCGTGGAGGAAGCCGCTCTCTCCTGGTTCGCGGCCCTTGGCTACTCGGTGGTCGCCGGCCCCACCATCGCCCCCGGCGAGGCCGCCGCCGAGCGCACTAGCTACCAGCAGGTCATCCTCGAAGGCCGCCTACTCGCTGCGCTCCACGACCTCAACCCTGACGCACCCGACACGGCCATCGACGAGGCGTTCCGCAAGCTGACCCGCATCGCCTCGCCGTCGCCCATCGACGCCAACCACGAGTTGCACCACTACCTCGTCGAGGGCATCGCGGTCGAGTACGTCCGCCCCGACGGATCGGTCGGCTACGACCCCGTCCGCGTCCTCGACTTCGACGACCCCGACAACAACGACTGGCTGGTCGTGAACCAGTTCACGGTGACCGAGGCCGGCCACACGCGCCGCCCCGACGTCGTCGTGTTCGTGAACGGCCTGACTCTCGCTGTCATCGAACTGAAGAACGCCGCCGCCGAGAACGCGACCATCTGGTCCGCCTTCCAGCAGCTGCAGACCTACAAGAAGGAGATTCCGGGCCTGTTCGTGTTCAACGAGGTGCTCGTCGTCTCGGACGGCCTCGACGCGCGCCTCGGCACCATCTCCTCGAATCGAGAGCGCTTCCAACCCTGGCGCACCATCGAGGGTGAGGAGCTGGCACCGGCGTCCATGGCGCAACTCGAGGTGCTGATCCGCGGCGCCTTCGATCGACGCCGCTTCCTCGACCTCGTCCGCCACTTCATAGTTTTCGAGGACGACGGCGATGTCGTCACCAAGAAGCTGGCCGGCTACCACCAGTTCCACGCCGTCGGCCGCGCCATCGAGGCGACCCTGCAGGCCGCCAAGCCATCAGGCAACCGCCGCGTCGGCGTCGTCTGGCACACCCAGGGCTCTGGTAAGAGCCTGACCATGGCGTTCTACGCCGGGCGCGTGGTGCTCCACCCCGAAATGGAGAACCCGACTCTCGTCGTGCTGACGGACCGCAACGACCTCGACGACCAGTTGTTCGGCACCTTTTCTCGTTGCCAGGAGTTGCTGCGCCAGGAGCCCGAGCAGGCGTGCGACCGCGCCCACCTGCGCGAACTGCTGCAGGTCGCCGCCGGCGGCGTCGTGTTCACCACGATCCAGAAGTTCCTGCCCGAGCAGAAGGGCGACGCATTTCCGCAGCTCTCCGCCCGCCGCAACGTCGTGGTGATCGCCGACGAGGCGCACCGGAGCCAGTACGACTTCATCGACGGCTTCGCGCGGCACATGCGCGACGCGCTACCGAATGCGTCGTTCATCGGCTTCACCGGCACGCCGATCGAGCTGACGGACAAGAACACCCGGTCGGTGTTCGGCGACTACATCAGCGTCTACGACATCCAGCGCGCCGTGCAGGACGGGGCCACCGTCCCCATCTACTACGAGAGCCGGCTGGCCAAGCTTCAGCTCAAGGAGACGGAGATGCCGCGCTTGGACGAGGCCTTCGACGAGGTGACCGAGGGCGAGGAGCTGGCCGGCAAGGAGAGGCTGAAGACCAAGTGGTCGGCTCTTGAGGCCCTGGTCGGCACCGACAAGCGGCTTGGGCTGATCTCCGAGGACTTGGTGCGCCACTTCGAGGCGCGGCTAGCGGTGATGGACGGCAAGGCGCTGGTCGTCTGCATGAGCCGGCGCATCTGCGTCGAGCTGTACCAGGCGATCGTGAAGCTGCGGCCCGCATGGCACCACGAAGACGACGACCGCGGCGCCATCAAGGTGGTGATGACGGGTTCGGCATCCGAGACAGACTGGCAGCCACACATCCGTAGCAAGTCGCGACGCGAAGCCCTGGCCAAGCGGCTCAAGGACCCGGATGACGAGTTGAAGATCGTCCTCGTCCGCGACATGTGGCTCACCGGCTTCGACGCGCCATGCCTACACACGATGTACGTGGACAAGCCGATGCAGGGACATGGACTGATGCAGGCGATCGCCCGCGTGAACCGTGTGTTCAGGGACAAGCCGGGCGGTCTGGTGGTCGACTACCTCGGCCTCGCAGACCAGTTGAAGCGGGCACTGCACACGTACACTGAGAGTGGTGGCGCGGGCCAGACTGCCATCGACCAGAAAGAGGCCGTCGCCCTGATGCTGGAGAAGCACGAGGTGTGCTGCGGCATCTTCCACGCCTTCGATTGGCGATTGTGGACGAAGGGCACGCCGGCGCAGCGACTGTCGCTGCTGCCGGCGGCTCAGGAACACGTCTTGGCGCAGAAGGAGGGCAAGGACCGGCTACTGCAGGCCGTCACCGAGCTGTCCAAGGCGTTCGCCCTGGCGGTGCCGCACGACGAGGCGCTGCGCATTCGCGACGACGTCGGCTTCTTCCAGGCGGTGCGCACTGCGATTGCCAAGACCTCCGCGGGTGATCGGATGTCCTCGGGTGAGATCGACCACGCGATCCGCCAGATCGTGTCGCAGGCCGTCGCCTCGGACGAGGTGGTCGACATCTTCGCGGCGGCCGGGCTGAAGAACCCGGACATCTCGATCCTGTCCGACCAGTTCCTCGCCGAGGTCCGCGGCATGCAGCACAAGAACCTCGCCGTCGAGTTGCTGCGCAAGCTTCTGAACGACGAGGTCAGGGTGCAGTCGCGCCACAACCTCGTCCAGTCCCGCTCGTTTGCCGACCTGCTGGAGAAATCGGTCCGTCGCTACCAAAACCGAGCGATCGAGGCCGCCCAGGTCATCGAAGAACTGATCGAGCTTGCGAAGGAGATGCGTGCGGCCCAGCGCCGCGGCGAGGACCTCAAGCTCACGAATGACGAGCTGGCCTTCTACGACGCGCTGGAGGTCAACGACAGCGCCGTGAAGGTGCTGGGCGACGAGACCCTAAAGACGATCGCCAGGGAACTGGTCCAGACCGTGCGGCAGAACGTCACGATCGACTGGACGGTGAAGGAGTCGGTGCGCGCCAAGCTGCGAGTGATCGTGAAGCGCATCCTGCGGAAGTACGGCTATCCGCCAGACAAGCAGGAGGTGGCGACAAACACGGTGCTTCAGCAGGCGGAGTTGCTGTCCGACTACTGGACGGAGGTTGGTTCGTAGGTGCCGGCATAGGAATCCACGGTTAATGCGATGACCAGTCGACCGTCAGGCGAAGCCACGCGACCAAAACGGCGTCGATGCCCAACCGGATTCGCGACCTGCTGAATCGAAAGGCATGACTTGAGTCGCATTGCCTTGAACACGTGACGAACGCTCACGAGGTTCGCCTCGCAACCCTGTGCATCTGCTGCGCCAGGAAGTCGATCATCTGACCATCAGTTCCGTGGAACGTCGTCTTGATGTCGTCGAAGTCCGTGGAGGGTAGGTTGAAGATCAGCGCATCATTGGGGATGGTCTTGAGGAACGGCTCAACAAATCCCGGATCTGACTTGAGGCCGCGTAGCACCTCCGCCGCAAACCGCACGCTGCCCGCAATCAAGTCGGCCAACTGAAGACGAGGGTCGTCACGAGAGTCAGCTGTCGTGACGGAGTCACACTTCAGAGGGTATTGAAGCTGAGTCGTACTTGAGACCTTGAAGGTCGCGGGGATCCGGATGGATGCAATTGCGGCGAATAGCCCGAGGCTCGCGTCGATCGACTTGTTCTTGTCATGGACCACCCGATACGGCATCAAGACGTGCGACTCGAGCCAGGTGATAAGCCCCAGCGCAAGCGGGTAGGACAGGTCCAAGGTCGAAGCGGGGTGGAGGATGCTCTCCAGCACGTCGCGATCCTCAAGCATGGTGGGGACAAAGAACTCGGAGAGTTTGCACCCTTTGATCGCTCGCACCGCTCGAAGGAACGCCGTCAGATCATCGGGATGCCTGGAACGCACCGCTGCTTGGTACGCAGACAGGATCGCGTCGCGTCGCTCAGTCCCCCAAAAGACACCAGATGTCGAGTGTAGGAGACCAGCCATGGAGCGGTTGCCGCCGTTGTCGTAGAACGGCACGCCGTTCCTGTAGCAGACTGGCTCCACGCAATCGTCCAGCAGCTTCAGCCACAACGCATAGCGCTTGCAAAAGATATACCCCACCGCGCCACCATCTGCGGCGATCTCGGGAATCGCACCCAGCAAGGCAGCGCGGTGGTTGGGACGACGGATGACGTTGGCGAACTTGAGCTCTGAAGACGCCACACGCCCGAAGTGGCGGGCAATGATGGATTCCGCGCGCTCGGCGGACATGCTGATCGCAGCTACGGTGTGGAATCGCTGGGCCTCGTTGAGCAGGTCCGCGCCCGTGTAACCAGACTCGTCTACAAATACCAAGTGCATGGAATCAGACGCATGCTACGGGGAATGTGACGCGGAAGCCGCTGGAGGATGGCTGTTCGGCCAAAGGCGTTGCAAGCACGCCTTGGCGACGGGCTCGCGATCGGCGCCTACCTGTCGAAGCGACCTTCGTGCCGACCCTGGTCGAAGTTCTCGGGTTCCAGTCACCGAGCCATTCGAGGGCTCGCTCGGATCTTTGCAGGTCGTCGCGGCCCCGACGCAGCCTTCGTAACCGCCGAGCCCGCCGCAGTCTTCGGGAGGGAACGATCGCGCCCCGTCAAGCAGCCGACGCTTCCAGGTGCCGTCGTGCTGCTCGATGGTCTCCAGCTTGACGTCGTGCATCCAGCCGTCGCCGAACGTGCATCCAGCCGTCGCCGAAGTCGTACTCGTAGACGCAGGTCTTGCTGCCGGTCAGCGAGAAACACTTGGCCAGAGGGACCTTCTTCGCGTTCGGGTCGGACGGGCCCATGCCGATGTCGTCGGGCACCCCCGCGATGGTCTCGCCACGCATGGACGGGCGAAATGAGAAGATGTGCGCGCTCTCCCAGCCGCAGACGTCCCGGATCGCCATGTGCAGGTCGTGGAACGTCGCGCGTGTCGTCAGCAGGAACCGACGAAAGATCGGTGGCTTCACCCCGACGAGCTGCACCCGGAACCGGAAGTGGTCGCTCATGCGGGAAAAAGGCGATGAAGCGCTGGGCAAGCGCCTGATGGTGATCAGCCAAGCGCGTCAGCGATGACCGCCTGGACCCGCTCGAGTGCCACGCGCAGCCGCGACCGCTCTCGCTCGCCGCTCTGAACTGCCGCCACGATCCCGGCGATGCCGTCCAGGTGGGCGTTGCCGACCTTCCGCGGCCGTCCCGGTCCACGCTTCGTCGCGACGCCGCTCGTCGACTTGACGTTGTAGACGAGCCCCACGGTGCACCCGACCTTCTTAGCGATGTCGGCGACGCTCATGCCGGTGTTGAGTAGATCGCGGACTTGACTGGACTTGGATGCCATGCCGCGCATCTGATCGAACGGGTCACGTCGGGTCAATCAACCGGCGGGGGGATTCGCTCCGAATCGGGTACGCTCGCCATAAGGGCGCGCAGCTTCGCGAGGCCGATCGACTGCTGCCCGTTCTTCTGCGGCTTGCCAGCAGCTTCCAATACCGGGCCGCCGGGGCCATTGTAGACCTCGTCGATTCTGCCGTCGGCGGACAGCTTCAGGACCAGCAGGTAGTCCGGTTCGCTCCCAATACCGACGGACCTTCCCTGAGTCGTCTTGATCTGTACGAGCCTGCCGTCCTTCGCCTTGGCGTCGTGTTTCGCCGTGCCCATCGACAGGAGTGTCAGGCCGTACTTCTCGGCTGCCAACACCTCCCCGATGCTGCCGACGAGGTGGCCGTCGAGCGTGAACCTGCGTCCCCGGATCCCCGGAAGGCCTGCTCGAGCTGGGCCACCAGGCCGCAGAGTTGCTTCACGACAGCGGGGACGGCGGCGGTCGAACGTCGTGGGGTCTGGGTATCGGTCATGCCGACCCGATCGGCAGTCTGCGGCGCTGGCCTGGGCGTGCCTGCGCCTCGTCCCATTCCCTGACGAATGCGCCTGCCACGTTCTCCCGTCGAACGCCGACGTTGCGAGCACACGAATGATCCACTGGCTGCCGACCCGCCCTCGGGTGCGACTAGACGCTTAATCGCACACGCGGCAGAGTCGCAGAGTCCTCGCCGGCCTGGGTGTTCGAGTCTTCTTTGGCGTGTGCGGAACGAAGGGAGACTCGCACCGGCTCCTGCGAACCGCCCATTCGTACCTCTCTCGACGGCTCAGTTTGCTCGACTTCGCAGAATCGATTCTCCGTCAAGGCGATCGTTCTGCAGATCGCGCACCAGTCGCTCCGTTGAGTTGAGGCCGCGGGCGCCTCGCCGTCACCTCGCTGCTCGCCCGCGCTCACCTCAACGGAGGACCATCGGATCGATCTTCATCCCACCCGACAGCACGACCACCACACGCATCGTGTCGCCGAACAACACTCCCTCAATCTGGCGTTGATCGATGGTCAGGTGCACGTGAGCTGAGTCAGCCGCGTTCTTGAGTTTCTTCTCCAAACCGCGGATCCTTTCCGCCCAGTTCGTCCTAAGGGCTCCGCGCAGTTGCTCTCGTAACTGCGTCTTCCGCAGCCAGACATACGCATTGGTGAGTATGCTGTCCGTACTCATGGTGAAATCGAGCGTCGGGAAAGAAACCGACTGCGTCAACACGTCGATGACTGGTCCGCCGACCAGCGTCGCCGAACCAGAGAACGCGTTATCGCCCGTTCCCGTGAACGCAACGTTCACCGCTATCTGACCGGAACCCGCCGGTGCGACGGTTGCTCGCTGGATCAAAAGCCTTCCCCATGGGCCAGAGGTTTCGCTCCCGGCGACCTTGGCCAACGCAGCGTTGATGTCGGCGTATGACAGCTCCAGCGAGGCCTCGACGAATGCCCCGCCACCCGCCCCTTCCTGCGGCCCGGGCAACGGGGTATCCGTCGCTTGCTGGACCGAGGTGGTCACGGTCGGCCGCGCGATCACACCCACGGTTCCAGTGAGCGTCGCGCGCGGCGGGTCCACAGTGCTTGTGCCGCTGCCGACGACATCGCCGAGGATGAGCCCCTCCGGATGAAGCTCGATCGACATCGCATCGGCGGCGATCGGGTGCTGGAGCCTGTTCCACAGCAACTCGATCGCCTTCCGTATGTCCAGCGCGGCGATGCTATCATCGATCTTCTTGGCGATCGGCGGGAGCACCTGGCTGTCGATGGCGCGGCGAAGCACTCCTGTAAGCTGAGGTGCCACGTCGATGCCTAAGATAGTGATGGTGCAATTGCCTATGTCCTTCACCTTGAGATCAGAGTGTGCCGATAGCGTCCAGCTCGGAGTTATTGCGACCGCCGTGTGGCCGACCACTGTGAGTGGGATTGTCGGTGTGTTGTTGTTACCGCAGTAGCCACCCGCCCAAAACCAGAGGAAGGCTCGAGCCTTCTGCGCATGGAAACGGTACAGGAAGTTTCCGACGAACCAGATGTCGCCCCCTGTCAACGTGTAGTGAACGCTATCGCGGACCAACTCGGCGCGGACCCGGAACTCTGCGCGATCCTGGGGAGCTGGATTGTAGTGGTTATCGAGGTAAAGCCAACCTTGGTCGCTGTTCCCGCCATCCCATGTCACGCCGTGCTGGTCGAGGGTAGTCGTGGTGCGGAACAACGCCGGCACCGCCGCGCGAGCGGCTTCCAGCACAGTGGTGATGTCGACGGTCACCGCAGCTTCGAGGCGCGATCGCAACTCCGGCAGTACCGGTGCGGACACGTTCTGCGCGAGTACCGCCATCACCGTCACAGGCTTGCTGCAGCTCACAGTGGGCAGAATCGCAGTCGCTAGACAGAGCTGTTTGAGCGTCATGACAAAGATGTCGGGGAGGAGGAAGGCGTGCCCCGCGGCCGGGGCGCCGCAAGGTGGGGTTTCCCCGAGACCAGGGACACCCCAGGTCGGAGCATAGCGCTTCCTCGCACGCTGTGAATGCTTCGCGGGCCCGGAGACTCCGCCAGTGGTCTGCAGCTGCTCCATCGAATCACGGGCCCTGCGCAGTGGTGTGCTTCGCAACGCCCGGATGCTCCGTGGGTAAGAACCTGCGCACGAGGATGGCGGTGATGGTCGCCGCGATCGCGGACGAGAGGCTGAAGTGCAATGTCTTGCCGAGTCGACTGCCACCATCGGCCAAGAACGTCAGCAACAGCCCAACGATGGTGTCCAAGACCAGCGCCCACGCGACCAAGTGCCACATACGGTTCGGATGGCGCGCCTGAAGCACACCTTGGATGGCCGTCACGGCAACAAGTGCCGAGCCGAGGAACCAGCAAGCCATCTGACCCAGCAGGTCCTTGGGCCTATCGGGACCGAGAACGGAATAGCTCACCCAACCACCGCCCACTGCCGCGATGGCGATGAACGAGGCAATGGCACCTGCTTGAACCTTGGACACGTGCAACAGTGCAGTCGTCGCCGCGAAGGGCGCCAGCAAGGCAAAGGTCGTCCATGGCAGGAACAAGGGCTTTGCCGAGTCGAAGAACGCTTGCTCTTGCGTCAAGCCGAAGCAGAGGGAGCCGACGTAGACCGCGAGCACAACCGCGATCGTGATTCCACCCTGACAGCGCAACAGCTGGGACCAACGAGGAGCCATGTCAGTGGCGCTCGGCATTACAGAGAACCAGGCGTTCGCGAGGATCGGCAAAGGGAAGAGCATGAGCAGGATGACGATCGCAGGCATCATCCACACTGACGCGCCTGCCCCGCTGTTGTGTGTCGCAATGAGGATCACGACGAAGTTGGGCGCCATGTTCTTGATGCCGAGTTTCCAGCCGGTGCCAAATGCGCCGGCCGAATCCTGCTTGTCGAAGTGCTCACCCCACGCGCGCACCAATACGAGTGCCACACTGGCGATCACCAGCAGTTTCTGCGCGCCGTCGTCGGACACCCAGGGTAGTGGCAGTTTCTTGTCGATAAGGTAGCCGAAGAGGTACGCGGCCAAGAGAGTCACGAGCAGGCCGACGGAGAAGGCCGCCTTCTGCGAGAGTGAGTTCATTCTGTGGCATGGCGACCAATCGCCAACAAAGAGACGCGATCTGTGGGGCAATCTTGCCACGGCAAAGAGCAGTGGCGAATCAGCATCCTAGCCCTCTGCGGACACCGCTGCTTGGGCACTGTCCGACTTCGGCGCGCACGACCTGGATGCCGGCGGACGCCTGGGCAGCGGAACACGCGCTTCGTCCTCGACCCAGGCGATCGCTTTCTTGCGTTGCCCTGTGCACGCGCGGAATGCAAGGCCGGTGGCGTCTATTTCTGCACGAGCGAGACCTTGCCGCCGGCAGACATTACGGCTCTGATGCCCTCATCGGTCGCAGCCGTCCAGCGTACGTCGGGACCTTCGGACAACGTCCCTTCAAGTTCGAGCCCGCTTCCGAGGTCTCGGTTCAGGAGGGAACCGAGAGTCTTGCGTAGATCATCGAGTCGATCGCCCACCGGCCACGAGAGCCATTGCATTACGACATCACGGTATTCGGAGTGTGCGAACCAATCATGCAGTTTCAGAAGGATGCTCTTCGTCTCGATGCTATAGTCGAAATCAGTGACCACAACTGACTGTCGAGAGGCGTCGTAGTGAAGTCTTCCCTGAAGATAGAAGGTAGCGTCGAAGTCGCCTTGGACCTCGGCTTCTACGATGATCCACCCATTACTCCCGCTTACCCTCAGCGCGGTGGCTGTAAGGGAGTGGTTTCCATCTGGAGAGACGAAGCGCGCTCCAACGACCTTCTTGCGCAGGGCCTCCGTGGCCACGCTGAACGGTAGCGTGACTCCGACTTGGACCGCGAATCCTTCGCCTTCGGGGGCCTCCCCGGACGGGGAACCGAGCGGACGAATCGTAGGCGTCGGAGGATCACCGAAGAGAATCTCCGGTCTGGCCGTGAGCGCCGCTAGGGCTCCCGCAACAGTATGCGGCGGCTTAAGGTCGCCCACGTACAGCGAGCCGGGGTCCGGCCAGAGCATTAGCCACGTTTGCTCCGCCAGCTTGAGCGGTTGCTGGATGTGCGTCCAAGCGTCAGTTATCTTAGGGATCAGACCGTCGGTTCCCGCCGTCAGATTCGCATCCATGTTCTTAACGATTGGCCCGAGGACCTCGACTGCGCGATCGCGGATCTGAGGCCCGAAGTCCTGGTTGAATACGTTGAAGATCAGGATGTTCTTCTCATACCTGAAGTTACCTTCCAGTCCAATTGGGTCCAGGGACGTAGTCGCTGAAAGCCGCCAGTCCTTGTCGAACGCGAACCGAGTGTGCCCGGACAGAGTCAGTTTGGCATTCGAACCATCTTGCGGAATCCGATAGTTCTCGAAGAACTTACCTTCTCCGAGGATTCCGGTTTCGTGGCGTCCATCGACGAAGAATGAGTAAGGGACCGTCCAGTTGACGACCGTTCCTCCCAGCGAAGCACGCACATCCTGGTCGATCAGGGAAGCGTGGATGTCTCCGCCCGTGTAGGAGTGTTCGCTGTGCTGCTTGTGAAAGTGTTGGTCGATCTTGTGGGGGATGGAGGCGATCAACTGGTCTCTAACTCGCTTCTCGTTTGCACCGAAGCTAAGTGCGAGCACCGAAGGACGCAGCGGAGCCGGCTCCGATAACGGCGGCGGACTTGGGAACGGAATGATAAGACGACGGGCAAGCAAGAACGCGGCCCCACCTCCCGCGACGACTAGGCCCAGCGCTACGCAGCCCCACGCAATTGCCGTCAGACGCAGTTCCTGCCGGATACGCGAGCCAATGCTTTGTGCAGATGCTATTCTAACCTGGTCGTCCGTCAGGTTGGTCAGGCCAACGAAGTGCAGAAACTCAATGAGGTGCATGTCAGTCATTAGGTGGATGGATGTTGCCTATCAAGGCCTGGACCAGGCTTGTTATGCGTACCCGGATAGCATGCAGGATGGATGACCAGCACGAGCCAACACCGAAAGCGACGAACATGAATGCGGGGTTGGATCCAGATGCATTCAGGGTCAGTTCTGCAAGCCAGGGGGCGACGATTGCCCCTCCGCCTAGTTCAATGGCGGCCTTCCTCCGGAAATGATTATTGCGTATTCTGCCCGATCGAATTGCGTTGAGGAAGCATGCCAAGGCGCCTAAAGCACCTATTCCAGCTCCTAGGAGCAGGTTGTACAATTCCTGCATGCCGGGGGTTGTGTCGGCTGTCGGAGACATGAAAACGCCGCAAGAGGTGTGCTTGGACGGTCTGTCCAGGACCAAAGAACAGGAGACGGTCTCTGCTGCAAAGTCAAGCGTGGGGGAGCAGGGCCGGATGGCCGGATCGATCCACGTAAGAGCTGGAGCCCGGCTGGGTGGAGACCACCACGACGGGTCGTCGCGGACCACCCTCGGCTCACCCAAGCGTGACCGCTGGGTTCGGGCATCCGGGACCACCCGGGTTCGGGCAAGCGGGACAAGTAGGGTTCGGCCAAGCCGGACAGAGTGCGGCGCTGCGCCAGTTCGGCGCCGGCCCGCGATGGCGCCTACCCCGCCTACCCCGGGATGTCGAAGTCGTCGTGCACGCCGACCTGCGCGAACTCGATCACCGGCCCGTCGGCGCCCGGCACGTTCCACCAGTGCAGCCGTCGCGCGGACGGTGTCTTGACCTGCAGCGAGCAGCGCCAGGCCTGCCCCTGGTCGGCGCGCACGTGCGTCCCGGCGCCGCGCAAGCCGGCGCGCAGTTGGTGCACTTCGCGGGCGGCGATCTCGTGTGCCTTGTCGGCCGCGACCTGGGCGCACACCTCCAGCACCTTGTCGAGGTCTATGCCGTCCAGCGCGCGCAGAGACGCCAGGAAGTCGGGCCCGACGCGCATGCGACGCAACGGGTACTGCACCCGGTCTCCTTCCTCGAACATGCGCGCGTACGCCTGTCGGACGCCGAGGAGGAACGCGCGTTCGGAGGACAGCGGGTCGGCCGCCGACGCGACGCGGCGCTCCAGCGCTTCGTGGCGGTCCTCGGCACTGCGCAGCTGCCGGCGTAGTTCCTGCCCCTGCTGTCGCAGTGTCCGGTTCTGCTCGGCGAGCTGCGCGCGGTCCGCAGCCGCGGCCGCGAGTTCGTCCTCGAGTTCGCGCACGCGTTCGCGCTGCCCATCGACTGGCTGTAGCTCTTGTTGCGCCGGCACGAATTCCTGCGCGCGCGAGGACGCAGCAGCAGCCTGTTCCGGCCAGCGGAACGGCGGACCGTCGGGGACGAGCGACGGTAGCTCGCGCGGGTCCGTTCCCAGCGCTCGCTTGATCGACAGTTCGATCTTGCGGCTGTCGCGGTCGAAGGCGACGAGCTTCACCGGCACGATCTGGCCAAGCTGCACGAAGTCGCCGACCGACTCGACGAACGTCCAGTCGATCTCGCTCTTGTGCACGAGCCCGGCCACCTGCGGCAGCAGGTCGACGAAGGCGCCGAACTCGACCACGTTCTGCACGCGGCCCAGCACGACGTCGCCGATCTTGAGTTCGGCGAGCACGCGATCCCACGGCGAGGGGAGCAGACCCTTCGCTGAGAACTCCCAGGTGCCGTCGGCGCGGCAGCGCAGCGGCCGCACGCGCAGGGTCAGGCCGACCGCGACGCCGCGCGCGAGATCGGCGAGTGGCAGGTCCGCTTGCCGCAGCACGCCGGCATGCCCGTCGGCGTCGAGCCAGATCTCCTCCCCCCCGATGCGCTGCACGGTGGCCGAGACGACCGCAGCCTCGGCCCGCGGCCGGTCCGCGGCACGGCTGCGCACGGCCGCGACGATCCGGTCGAACACCGCTTCGGCCTCGACCGGCGAATGCAGGAAGAACAGCCTGTGGTCGTAGGGATCCGAGCCGGGGTGCAGACCAGGCCACCAGACGCGGACCGCACCGCCGTAGACGTCGAGCCTGGGCGGAAGCGCCGCCGCGAGCGCCCAGGTGGCATCGCCGGTTTCGAGGCACACGACGTCGGCAACTTCGCCGATCGCGGCGTCGAGGCGGGCCGGATCGATCCACGTGGAGCTGGAGCCGGGCTGGGTAGTGACGGCCAACACGGGTCGCTCGCGGTCAGGGTGCAGCAGGGTCCGCACCCAGGCGCCGACGTCCTGTGCTTCGAGCACGCGCATACGCGCGATCGTAGGTCGCGGGGCGGCGGTCTCAACCTGGCGGCCCAGGCTCGCGCTCCAGCACTGCGCCGCGGCCCCACGGCGTCGGTGACTCGCCCTACTATCCTTGTCCATGCGCCCCATTCGCCTCGTGCCCGCGTTCCTGTCGCTCGCTCCGCTCGCGGCGCAATCGATCTGGCTCAACCCGGCGCCATCGCCACGGCCGAGCAATCGATGCTGCATGGGGATGGCCGGGGACCTCAGCAGGTCGATGGTCTGGCTCTTCGGCGGCAGCCTCAACTTTGGTCTTTCGCGCGAGACCTGGAGCTGGAACGGGGTCGCATGGACTCGATTGACGCCGGCGAACAGTCCTTCGGCGCGCTACGGGCATGGCATGGTCATGGACCACGTGCGAAGCCGCGTCGTTCTGTTCGGCGGCAGCATCATCACCGCGACCCTCGCTGATACATGGGAGTTCGATGGCGCCAACTGGACCCTGATGGCGCCGGGGACCTCGCCCAGCAGTCGCTACGAACACGCGATGGCCTTCGACATGCAACGAGCCCGCACGGTGCTGTTCGGCGGCAGTTCCGGCGGCGCCGAGACCTGGGAGTACGACGGTGTCACCTGGACGCAAGCAATGCCGGCCCTGACTCCTGCGAGTCGTCGCGGCCACGGCATGGCCTACCACATGCCGACCGGCCAGGTCGTGCTGTTTGGTGGCAGCAACGGCAGCACCATCTTCGGCGACACCTGGGAGTGGGATGGCAACAACTGGTCGCAAGCCACGCCCTCGCACGTGCCGCCAGGTCGGCTGTACTTCTCGATGTGTGACGACGTCGGTAGCGGCCGTGTCTGGATGTTCGGTGGCCGGCCGAGCTACACCAACGACACCTGGGAGTGGGACGGCACGGACTGGACACA
>Ga0209488_10000264_pt1 | contig 42484 bp, 33 predicted proteins | sample Rivendell_Oct201_8_FD_188349 | JGI IMG/M metagenome (GOLD analysis project Ga0209488, IMG submission 188349) | Vadose zone soil microbial communities from the Eel River Critical Zone Observatory, Northern California, USA -... | ecosystem: Environmental > Terrestrial > Soil > Vadose zone >...
GGGTCTTGCGTTGCCGCTCATTGAGCTGGCGGGCTACTTTGTTGAGATGGGCTTGCGAGTACACCGACAAGTCGGCTCCTAAGCAAATTAGGAAACTGGAAAATTCAAATTAGGACAGAACCCTCGGAATTAGGACACTACCGTTCGACTGCTACCATTTTGCTACCCAACTAGACGGCACGCGATGAAACGGAGCGGTATGGCAGCGCGGCTGTGGGACGTTTTAGGCCCGAAATCGCCGACTAAAGAGAACACGGCAGAACGGGCTGGCATGGCGGTAGCCGAATTTCAAGACCGCTGCCTTAAACCACTCGGCCACCCTTCCTCGCTCGCAACGTCAACGACTGACGCATTGGCCTTGGCAGACAAAGTCGACATTGCCGGCGCATCGCCGTAGCCACCGACGGCCGTTATTTTTGGCCCGGACTTATCTTAAACAAACGGCGGGCACTACGGGGAGAGCGATGGCGATCAAGAGCGAGTCGATTGAACGGCGCGGGCCCCGCGCGCCCCCCCTTCCCGGCCAAAATCGAGGCCCGCAGAACGCGGCCGCAAAAAAGAAAACCCCGCGGGGATGCGGGGCTAGTCCCAGGTTCGGCGTATGTCAGGACAGCTCGGGGATTGGGGGAATCTGAAAGCCGTCCAGCCCGCCTTGCATTGACTAGATAGAGAGGCCGTGGCCGTACCGATGTGACAGCGATCACAAAAAGTGCGATTTCGGCTGGCGACGCGGTGTTTAGCGGAACAGGCTAAACCCGGCCGCGGCGCGACGCTCCGGCGCCGGCAGCACCACGACCTTGGTACCGACCTTGACGCGGTCATAAAGGTCGATGACGTCGTCGTTGACCATGCGGATGCATCCGGCTGTGGCGCGGCTGCCGATGGTCGCAGGCGCGTTGGTCCCGTGGATGCGGTAGAAAGAGCCGCTGAGATACATGGCGCGCGCCCCGAGCGGATTGGTGGCACCGCCGGCCATGAAGCGCGGCAGATAAGGCGAGCGGGCAATCATCTCAGGTGGCGGCGTCCAATCCGGCCACTCGGCCTTGCGCTCGACGCTCTTCACGCCGGCCCAGGTGAAACCCTCACGGCCGACGCCGATGCCGTAGCGGATCGCCTTACCGCCGGGAAGAACATAGTAAAGGTAGGTGTTCGGCGTATCGACGATGATCGTGCCCGGCACCTCATTGGTCGGATAGTCCACGGTCACCCGCCGGAGATCGGCCCGCACCTGGTTCCCGTTGTCGGTCGGAGTGTAGCCGAGGCCGAGCCAAGCGAATGGGTTGGCGGATGCCTGCGTAGCGAAGGCGCTCGCGGCAACGACGACGGCGGCAACCGTCGCAAAACGGCACAACTTGTTCATGATAAGCTCCCCTATCCCTGCCTGATTAGTCGGCCGAGGGGCGCCAAGGTTCAAATTGACCGAAAGAATTTGCGCTGGGACCCGGGGCGTTGGTTATCGGGGCCCGAAGGCGTGCGAATGACGTGGCCTCTACGTGGACGCCCTGGCTGCCCCAGCGACTGCGTGCGGCGGCGTGGCCCTGGGCGCGACGGGCGCCGGCTGAGGGGCGAAAAGAAACCCCGGCCGTGGGTGATCTGACGGCCGGGGCTCTCTCTCGTAGGAGCATTCGCTGCGGCCGTGAGGGCGAACCGCGGCGATCAAACAGGCTAATGCGCAAGCATTACGTCGACAACCATCGACGGTTGAAATTCCGCCGCTGTGACATTTTTGCAAAGGTACGTTTCAGCCGACGGGGCGGGACGTCAGTGCGATCGGCGCTGGACCCGAGCGGAATGATGCGAGCGCCGCGTCGGGGACGCGGATTTCGCGGGCGGCTGGACGGGCTCGGCAGCTACGGCGGTCTCGGGCGCTGGTACGTTCGGCGCGACCGTAGGAAGCGACGCGGTTGTTGCCGAATGTATGACTGCCGCTGGTGGCTTCGAGCCGTCAGGCAGGAGGTGGGCATTCAGCGCGATCAGGCCGAGCGTAAGCACTGCCCCGACCACCAGGAAGTATTTCAAGATCAACATCATTGCCCCTCGAGCCGCAAACGCCGCGGCTTCCTATTTAGTCGCGCCACCCATCTGCGGGGTTCATTTGCAGCCGTATGGAGATACCGGAATGGCTTATTTTGCCGCGTACGGGCGGAAACTGGCGGGCGCGGCTTTTTTAACGCGAGCGCGGACAGGCGCTGCCGCGAGCAACCCGGAACGGGCAACCTGGCAAATGAAAACCCGCCTGAGATTTCTCCCGGCGGGCCCACGTTGACCGCGCCCTCGCTTCCGCCGGTACATCCGCGGTCGGAAGCTCGGTCGCGAACAACATCGTCTATATAGGCTGAAATCATGAATATTCAATGACGATGATCCGTGCGCCCGTCCGCTACGCTCGAACATGAACGCCGCCAGCAAGAGCGTGCCGGCTTGCTCCCGGCGGCCCGCTCGGGTAGCCCCTCGGCCATGGAAAATCGACATCCCTCGCCGCAAGCGCTGCGCGCGCCGAGAGTGAGCTTTGTCTCGCTCGGCTGCCCGAAGGCGCTGGTCGACAGCGAGCGCATCATTACGCGCCTGCGCGCGGAGGGCTATGAACTTGTTCGTTCCCATTCCGGTGCCGACCTCGCGGTCGTCAACACCTGCGGCTTTCTCGACAGCGCCCAGGCGGAATCGCTCGCTGCCATCGGCCAGGCGCTCAACGAGAACGGCAAGGTGATCGTGACCGGCTGCATGGGCGCCGAGCCGGAGAAGATCACCGCCCGTTACCCCGGGGTCCTCGCGATCACTGGTCCGCAGCAATACGAGAGCGTGGTCGCGGCAGTGCATCGCGCGCTGCCGCCGCGCCATGACCCGTTCCTCGATCTCCTGCCCCCCGAGGGCATCAAGCTTACGCCGCGGCACTATGCCTATTTGAAGATTTCGGAGGGCTGCAACAACCGCTGCAGCTTCTGCATCATCCCGAAACTGCGGGGCAATCTGATCTCGCGCCCTGCCGCCGACGTGCTGCGCGAGGCCGAGCGCCTCATCGCCGCGGGGGTGAAGGAGCTTCTGGTCATTTCGCAAGACACGTCGGCTTACGGGACCGACATCGACTATGCGGCGAGCGCGTGGAACGGGCGCGAGGTGCGGGCGAAATTTCTCGATCTCGCCCGCGCGCTCGGCGAGCTCGGCGCCTGGGTGCGGCTGCATTACGTCTATCCCTACCCGCATGTGGACGAGGTCGTCCCATTGATGGCAGAGGGCAAGGTATTGCCCTATCTCGACATCCCGTTTCAGCACGCCGCACCTGCCGTGCTGCGCCGGATGAAACGACCGGCCGCGCAGGAGAAGACCTTGCAGCGCATCGCCCGCTGGCGCGAGATCTGCCCCGATCTCACCATCCGCTCGACCTTCATCGTAGGTTTTCCCGGCGAGAGCGAAGAAGATTTCCGATGTCTGCTCGATTGGCTGGATGCGGCGGAGCTCGACCGCGTCGGCTGCTTCCGTTACGAGCCGGTCGCGGGGGCGCTCGCCAATGAGCTTGCGGCCGCTGTCCCCGACACGGTGAAAGAGGAGCGCTGGCATCGCTTCATGGGACATCAGCAGGCGATTTCCGCGCGACGTCTCAAGCGCATGGTCGGAACCCGTCAACAGGTGATCATCGACGAGGTTCACACCGGCGCTCGCAGCAGATCGGATACGGCGGGCGCCGGCGCGACCGTGGCCAAGGGACGCACGCGTGGCGACGCGCCGCAGATCGACGGCTCGGTCCACGTCGCAAGCCGCCGTCCGCTACGCCGGGGCGAGATCGCGACGGTGCGCATCGAACGCGCCGACGAATACGACCTGCATGGCACGGTGGTGGGGTTTTGAGCCCCTGCTGGCGCATCTGCATTGGGATTGCGGATCCTAGCCGGCTTTGCCCACCACTTTCGTCACCGCTGCCGTCAACCTCGCGAGCTCGTCCTCGCCGATCGTGAACGCCGGCGTGAGATAGATGATGGAGCCGAACGGGCGGACGAAAACCCCCTCCTCCACGAACCGCGCGCGCATGGCCTCGAGATCGTCGATGCGGTCAAGCTCCACAACCCCGATCGCGCCCTTCACCCGCACGTCCTTGACGCCTGGAAGGCCGCGGCAAGGCGCAAGGCCCTGCTCGAGGGCGGCCGCGATATCGGCGACTTGCCGCAGGCGCGGCTCGCGCTCGAAAAGGTCGAGCGAGGCATTGGCGGCGGCGCAGGCGAGCGCGTTTCCCATGAAGGTCGGCCCGTGCAGGAGCGCGCGGGTCGGATCGTCGGACCAGAAGGCGTCGAAAACTTTGTCGCGCGCAATGGTGACCGCGAGCGCGAGCGTCCCGCCCGTCAGTGCCTTCGATAGTGTCATGATGTCCGGCACGACGCCGGCTTCCTCGCAGGCGAAGAGGCTTCCGGTTCGTCCGAAGCCGGTGAAAATTTCGTCGAAGATCAACAGCAGCTGGTAGCGGTCCGCCGCCGCGCGAAGGCGCTGCAGCACCGACGGCGTATGAAAACGCATCCCGCCCGCGCCTTGCACCAACGGTTCGACGATGACGCCCGCGAGCTCCTCGGCGTGTCGCTCGAGACGGCACGCAAAGGCCGCGACGCTCTCCTCGCTCTGCGGCAGCTCGACGATGTAGTGCTCGGGCAACAGGCCGCGGAACCGCGCATGCATGCCGTCTTCGGAATCGCAGACCGCCATCGCCCCGGTCGTGTCGCCGTGATAGCCGCCTTTGAAGGCAAGGAATTTCTTGCGCTTGCCCACGCCCTGGTTCAGCCAGAACTGCACCGCCATCTTCATGGCGATTTCGACGGCGACCGAGCCCGACTCCGAGAAGAAGACGCGAGTCAGATCGCCCGGGATGCGTGCCGCAAGTCGACGGGCGAGCGTGAGCGCCTGCTCGTGGGCAAGCCCCCCGAACATGATGTGGGGCATCAGCGCGAGCTGGTCCTCGATCGCCTTGCGGATGTGAGGGTGGTTATAGCCGTGACAGGCGGTCCACCAGGACGCGATCCCGTCGATCAGCTCGCGTCCATCGCAGAGCTCGATGCGACAGCCATGGGTGCGAGCCACAGGCAGCGGCGCTCGCACCGTCTTCATCTGCGCATAGGGCAGCCAGACGTGAGCGAGCCCGGCCTCATACCACGCCGGCCGCGAAGCTCCCTGCTCTCCGTTTTTTCGAGACATTCGGCGCTTTCAATGCAAAGCTTACGGGCATGACGGGTCGAGGTCGATGCGAGGATGCGTTCACTCGATGAATTCGCGACCGCCAAGCTCGGCGAACTCGAACGCAGCAGTCTACGCCGTGCGCTCGTCGACACTACCCGGGTGACGGCAATTTGGCTGCTGCGCAACGGCCGCCGGCTGTTGTCGTTTTGCTGCAACGATTACCTCAACCTGACCCATCACCCAGCCGTCAAGGAGGCGGCCATCGAGGCATTGCGCGTCCATGGTGTGGGTGCAGGCGCCTCCCGCTTCGTGACCGGCAATCATCCCTTGTTCAGCGAATTGGAAGCGCGGCTTGCCCGGCTCAAAGAGACGGAGGCAACCTGCGTCTTCGGCTCCGGCTATCTCGCCAATCTCGGCATCATCCCCGCGCTGATCGGCCCCGATGACCTCGTTCTGATCGACGAGCTGGCCCATGCCTGCCTGTGGGCCGGCGCGCGGCTCGCGCGGGCCGCCGTCGTGCCGTTTCGCCACGCGGACGTGGGACACGTGGAATTGCTGCTCGCGCAGCTACGCCGCCGTCACCGGCACGCCTTGATCGCCACCGACGGCGTCTTTTCGATGGACGGCGACATCGCGCCCTTGCATGGGCTTGCGGCGCTGGCGCAGCGCCACGACGCCTGGCTCATGTCCGACGATGCCCATGGTCTCGGCGTAGTGGGGGGCGGCCGCGGCTCAAATTTCCTCGGGGGGACGAAGGCCGATGTCCCGCTGCAGATGGGCACGCTCTCCAAAGCGCTCGGTTCCTATGGCGGCTATATTTGCGCTTCCGCCGCGGTCGTGGACCTCATTCGCAACCGCGCGCGCACCGTGATCTATTCAACCGGACTTCCGCCGGCAATCGTCGCGGCCGCGATCGCGGCGCTCGACGTGATCGAGCGCGAACCCGCCTACGCCGCCCTTCCCGTCGCAAAGGCCAAGGCTTTTGCGCGCGGCGCCGGGCTGCCGGAGCCGGTCAGTCCCATCGTCCCAGTCCTCCTCGGCGAGGCCGAGGCGGCGCTGAAAGCGTCGCGCCTCTTGGAAGATGACGGTTTCCTCGTCGTCGCCATCAGGCCTCCGACCGTGCCGGCCGGGACCGCGCGACTGCGGCTGACCTTTACCGCGCAGCATCCCGATGACGAGATCGAGCGGCTGGCCGAAGTCGTGCGCACGCGCATTCTTGCGCATGCTCCGGCAAGCGTCATCGAAGCGCAATGACCGCTGTCTTCATCACCGCGACCGGAACCGACATCGGCAAAACCTTCGTGACCGCAGGCTTGATCCGGCATATCCGCGGCGCCGGCGGCGCGGTCGCCGCCATCAAGCCGATTGTCAGCGGCTTCGATCCTAGCGCATGGCAGGGCAGCGATCCGGCCATGCTGCTCGCGGCACTTGGACGCCCCGTCGCATTGGAGGAGGTCGAGCGCATCTCGCCCTGGCGGTTCAAGGCGCCGCTCTCGCCCCACATGGCGGGCAGGCGCGAGGGTCGCCTCATCGTCTTCCAGGACGTCGTCGAGTTTTGCCGCCGTTCAATGGCTGGAAACCGCGGCGTGCTTTTGATCGAGGGCGTCGGCGGCATCATGGTGCCGTTCGACGACCGCCGCACGGTGCTGGACCTGATGTCGGTGTTGCGTATCCCGGCAATCTTGGTGGCCGGGAGCTATGTCGGCACCATCAGCCACACCTTGTCAGCGCTCGAAGTCATGGCGCGGCGCAATCTCGACATCGCGGCGGTCGTCGTCAGCGAAAGCGAAGGCAGCGCCGCGTCGCTCGAGGAGACGATCGCAACGGTCGAGCGATTTGCCGATGCGATCGACGTGGTGGGAATTCCACGCCTCGCTCCTGGAGTGGACGACCACGCGGCCTTCGCGCGCGTTGCTGGGTTGATCGGCTGAGCGCGCCGCGATCGGCGCGCCGCCGATCACGGCAGCAGAATGCTCGATCCCGTGGTATGGCGGCTTTCGAGATCGCGGTGCGCCTTCTGCGCGTCCTTCAGCGGGTATTTTTGGTTCACGGGGATCTTGACCGCGCCGCGCGCCACCACGTCGAACAGGTCGTTTGCGGTCTTGAGCAAGTCCTCGCGAGCGGCGACGTAGGTGTTGAGCGTCGGGCGGGTGGCGAACAGCGATCCTTTCGTCTGCAGAATGTTGATGTTGAAGGCATCGATCGGTCCGGACGCTGAGCCGAAGCTTACGAACATGCCGAGCGGCTTGATGCAATCGAGTGAGGCCGGAAAAGTTTCCTTGCCGACGCCGTCATAAACCACCTGGCACAACTTGCCGCCGGTGATCTCCTTCACCTTGGCGGCGAAATCTTCATCGCGGTAGAGGATGACGTGGTGGGCGCCGTTTTTCTTGGCGAGTTCGGCCTTGTCCTTCGAACCGACGGTGCCGATCACGTTGGCGCCGAGATAGTTCGCCCACTGGCAGGCGATGAGACCGATGCCGCCGGCGGCGGCATGGATGAGCACGTTGTCACCCTTCTGCACCTTATAGGTACGCCGCACCAGATACTGCACCGTCATGCCTTTGAGCATCATGCCGGCGGCCTGTTCGTAGCTGATCTTGTCCGGCAGCTTCACCGCCCGCTCGGCCGGCAGCAGCCGCTCGGCCGCATAGGCCCCGAGCGCCGACACATAGCCGACGCGATCGCCGACCTTGATGTCGCTGACCCCGGGCCCGACGGCGAGGACTTCGCCCGCCCCCTCGTTGCCGGAGACGAACGGCAGCCCGACCGGCGAGGGATACATGCCGCTGCGGAAATAGGTGTCGATGAAATTGACGCCGCTGGCGTGGTTCCTGATCTTGATCTGGCCGGGACCCGGCGCCGCCACGGGAACGTCCTCGTAGGTCAGCACGTCCGGACCGCCTGTCTTGTGTACTCGCACCGCTGCGACCATTGCTGCACTCCCTGCTCGACTTGCACGCGCCGCAAACCGGCCCGGCGGCGGCAATGTCTCTCAGCAGAGCCTGTGGATCAAGCCGTCAGATCCGCGGCGGACGCCGCCGGTTGCGCTTTGCCATGACGTTGAACGCCTCCACCGCGCCGGCAAACGCCATGGCGAAATAGATATATCCGCGCGGAATATGGAACTCGAAGCCGTCGGCGACCAATGCGACGCCGATCAGCACAAGGAAGGCGAGCGCCAACATTTTCGTGGTGGGGTGCTCGGCGATGAACGCGCCGACCGGCGCCGCCGCCGCATACATCACGATCATGGCGATGACCACGGCGGCGATCATAACCTCTAGGTGCTCCGCCATCCCGATCGCCGTGATGATTGAATCGAGCGAGAATACCAGATCGATGGCAACGAGCTGGACCACGATCCAGGCAAATGCCCGCTTGCTCGAGGTCGCCGTGGTGGCGCTTTCGCGCGACTCCACCTCGTTGTGGATTTCATACGTCGCCTTGGCGATGAGGAACAGGCCGCCACCGATCAGGATGATGTCGCGCCAGGATATTGCCATGCGGAAAACGGTAAAGAGCGGCGCGGTGAGACCCATCAGCCAAGTGAGCCCGGCGAGCATGATCACGCGGAAGATGAATGCGAGTGACAGACCCACTTGGCGGGCGCGGCGTGCCTTGTCCGCCTCGAGCCGTGCGGTGAGGACCGAGATGAATACGAGATTGTCGATCCCGAGCACGATCTCGAGCGCGGTCAGCGCGACGAGCGCGGCCCATGCATTTGGGTCGGTCAGCAGCGGCAGCACGTTCATTCAGCGTTTCTCGGTCAGCCCGACGCCGAGGAAATATAGGGCGATCGCCACCAGGCCGCCTGCGACCCAGGGTCCCGGGGCGAGATCGTGCAGCACGGCGACCAGCGCGAGCAACGACCACAAGATCAAAGCGGCGATGTTCAGTGTCCGCAGCCGCGCAACTCGCAAGGGGTGCAGGAACTTGAACGGCACGAAGGTCAGCACCGCCAGCGCGACGACGATGGCGGCGGCGAGCGGCGGCGCGGGTTTGAGCAGAAATAGATAAAACGCGGCCGCGTTCCAGAGCGCCGGAAAGCCGCGAAAGAAATAGTCCGCGGTCTTCATCTCCCGGTCGGCGAAATAAAGCGCGCCCGTGACCACGACCACGATGCCCGCCGGCAACGCGAGCGGCTGCGGCAGCAGCCCGCCGGCGGCTATCGCGTAGGCCGGAACGAACACATAGGTGACGAAATCAACGACAAGATCGAGCACATCGCCCGACCAGCGCGGAAGCACTTCCGCAACCTTGAGCCAACGCGCGATGCTGCCGTCGACGCCGTCGACGATGAGCGCGATGCCTAGGCACAAAAACATCGCCGGCCATTGGCCACGCACCGCGTAGATCAGCGCGGCGAGCGCGAGCGCCGCGCCTGCGGCGGTGAAAACGTGCACCGCGAAGGCGCGGGCGCGGATGAACATGCCATCCTCGATCGTCACGCGCGGGCCTTGACCCGCGCAGTCATCATACGGTCTTGCTAGCCGTTGTCATGCCCCCGCGGATGGGCGGATATCGAAGGTCCGACAATGCACGACGGCGCCAAGTTCCCAAATTGGAGTTATCGCATCGTCGGCCGGGTTTTCACGGGGAGATGCCGTGGGGATGACGGCCTGGACTGAGTGGAGACGGCATGAACCATTTGACCGCGGAAGTGGCGATCGTCGGCGCCGGGCCGGCGGGCCTGACGGCCGCGATCGCGCTCGCGTCGGCTGGGGTCGAGACCGCGCTAGTCGCTAGGTCGCCCACTGCGTCAGATGTTCGCACCAGCGCCTTGCTCGAAGGGTCGGTCAAGGCGCTCGACGCGCTGGGGGTCTGGCGACTTTGCCACGAGCATGCCGCGCCGCTTCGGGTGATGCGGATCGTCGACGACACCCCGCGGCTGGTGCGCGCACCGGAAGTTTGCTTTGCCGCGAGCGAGATCGGCCTCGATGCTTTTGGTTACAACGTCGAAAATCGGTTTCTCGTCGCCGCGCTGGAAGCGCGCGCCCGCGAACTTGCCGCGCTTAGGCGTATCGAAGATGAAGCCGTCGCGGTCGAAATCGCCGATGAGGAAGTGACGATCCGCTGCAACGGTGGCGCCGCGCTGTCAGCGCGGCTGGCGATCGGCGCCGAAGGACGGCACTCGTTGTGTCGGGCCGCCGCCAACATCGACATGCGGGGCCGCAGCTACCCGCAGACCGCGCTCGCCTTCAACCTCCGTCATAGCCGCCCCCACCACGACACCTCGACTGAATTCCACGCCGAGGCTGGTCCCTTCACGCTGGTGCCGCTCCCGCGACGACGTTCGAGCCTGGTGTTCGTGGTCGATCCGGCCGAGGTCGCCAGGCTCTCGCTGCTGTCCGACACGGAAATGGCGGCCGAGGTCGAACGCCGCTCGCATTCGATGCTGGGCAAGATCGAAGTCGAGGCGCCTCGCGGCGTTTTCCCGCTGAGGGTGGAAACCGCCGTCCGGTTCGGCGCCGGCCGAGTGGCACTCATCGGCGAAGCCGCGCACGTCATTGCGCCGATCGGCGCGCAAGGTCTCAATCTCGGTTTGCGCGACGCTGCGACCATCGGCGAACTCGTCGTCGCCGCCCATCGCGACGGGCACGATGTCGGGGAGGTGAGCGACCGCTACGATCGCATGCGCCGCGCCGATGCGACGAGCCGCATGTTGGCCGTCGACCTCCTCAATCGCAGCCTGCTTTCTGATTTCCTGCCGCTGCAGAGCGCGCGCGCGGCCGGCCTGTTTCTGACGGATCGCATAGGCCCGCTGCGCCGAGCGATCATGCGCGAAGGCGTCATGCCGTGGGCCGCCCGGCCGCGGCTCATGCGCGGCGAAACGCTGTAGGGCTACAATCTCTGCGCGGGCTCGATTCCGAACAGCGCTTGCCCCGCCGATTCGAAATTCGACAGGTGCGCCTGCCCCTGCGCCAGCAAGGTGTGCAGATCGCGGAACCGGCGCTCGAAAGGACTGCCTTCGAAAATTGCGGTCGTGCCGGCGGCGCGGTAGGCGAAGTCCACCACCTTGCGGGCCGCCTCCATCGCGCCGGTGATGGCGATACGCAGGCGCGCGCGCTGCTCGAGCGAAAGGGCGCCGGAGCCCGCCGACGCTGTCCAAATCTCGCGCAACATCTGCAGGAGAAATGCCCGCGCCGATTCCAGCCGTCCGCAGGCCCGCGCGACGCGCGACTGGATCACCGCGTTGTCGCGCAGCACGGCGGTCGAGCCCACTCCCCCGCCGGAGGCCTTGGTCTGCGCGAGCTGCATGAAGGCGCCAAGACACGAACCGGCGATGCCGAGAGCCACGCCGGAAAACCCCACGCCATAGAGGGTGAGCATCGGAATGTTGTAGAGCGGACCGCGCTCGCGCCGGTCAGAGACCGAGTCGCGCCACGTGGTGTATTCCTCCGGCACGAACAAATCGCTGACTTCGTAGTCGTTGCTCGAGGTGCCGCGCAGCCCGATGACGTGCCAGGTGTCCTTGATGTTCGCCAGCTCGCGGCGGAAGAGCACGGTGCGATTGATCGCATTGCCCTTTGCATCCCGGCGCGGCTTATCCGCGGTTTCGAAAACCGTCGAATGCCCGCCCATCCAGGTGGCGTTGGCGCTGCCGCTCGCAAATCGCCATTTGCCGGTGACGCGGTAGCCGCCGTCGACGGCGATGGCCTTGGCCACTCCCGCGGGCGGCCCCCACGCGATCAGCGCGTCGGGTGCCCCAAAGACCTCGCGCGCAACTTTCGGGTCGAGAAATCCGGCCGCGTGCGAGCTCGCGGCCGCCTGTGCAAGACACCAGCCCGGGCTTGCATCGGCCGCCGCGACCGCCTCGACAACTTGATTGAAGGTGACGAGATCGACGGCGCCGCCGCCGAGCGACACCGGCAGCAGCATGTGGAACAGGCCGCAAGCATGCATCGCCGACAAGACATCCGCCGGAATCTTCCGCTCCTTTTCGGTGCGGCCGGCGGCGGCCTCGACCATCGGCGCGAGCGCGCGAGCCCGCGCGACCAAATCCTGAGTGTCCTTGATCAGCAACGGTCATCCCCAAGATGTCTTCACGTCTCTAACACAGGGCAAGCCACATGTCGGCTCGCGCTGGCGTCGAGGCTTCCCCTCAACTAGCATTGTGCCGCTCCTTTGAGCGTCCAGAGGGCGCGGGGAAAGCCGCCGATGCGACGGATCAAGGTCGGTCTTGTGGCGCTGGCGGCGCTCGCCCTCCTCCTGCCAAGCGAAGCAAGCCGCGCGCAGGAGGCTTATCCCACGCGGCTGGTACGGATCGTCGTGCCCTACCCTGCCGGCGGCGGCACCGACACGCTCGCGCGCTTGCTCGCCGAGCAACTCAGCCGCAAATGGGGTCAAACGGCAATCGTGGAGAATATCGGCGGCGCGGCCGGCAATATCGGCTCCGCCGAGGTCGCGCGCGCAACCCCGGACGGCTACACGCTGCTCCTGGCTTCGCCCGGTCCGATCGCGACCAACGCTTTTCTCTACAAAGAGATGGGTTATGACCCGGCGCGTTGGGTCCCGATCGCCTTGCTGGCAACGGGTCCTTACGTGCTCGTGCTGCGCAAGAACTTCGAGGCTTCGACGGTTGCGGACCTGATCGCGCGTGCCAAGTCCAATCCGGGCAAGATCACCTCCGCGACGCCGGGCCTTGGCTCGGTCGGGCATCTGTCGACCGTCCAGCTCGAAATGCTCGCCGGCATCAAGACGGCGCAGATCCCGTATCGAGGGTTGAGCCAAGCCCTCAACGATCTCATCGCGGAACACGTCGATATGATGTTCGATACGCCGACGACTTCGCTTGCGCTCCATCGCGATGGTAAGGTCAAGATCGTGGCGGTCGGCACGACGGAGCGCGTGCGGGAATTGTCGGAGGTTCCCACCGTTGCCGAGTCGGGCTTGCCGGGCTATCGCGCTGTCACCTGGTACGCCATGGTCGCGCCGCCGCAGACGCCTGCGGTCTTGGCCGACAAGATCAATCGCGATTTGATCGAAATCCTCGCTCGGCCGGACGTAGCCGAAAAGACGCGCGGAATTCAGATGGAGCCCGTCACCAAAAGCCGCAGGGAGGCGGCGCAATTCTTCGCCGAGGAGACGGAACTCTGGGGTAAGGTGATCAGGCAAGCCAATATCCCGCCGCAGTAGCGCCTGACCGCAAAATCATGGGTCGCAGCCGGGAGCTTGCGGTTTTCAACGGCAACCCCGCACAGAGCAACAACTTCCCCTCGCGCTCAAGCAGCCGCGCTGCCGCATTTGCGCTCATCCACTTCCTCGCTTGTTTGTAAAAGCGCTTGGCGGGACCTGGGCGTTCCTTCATACCGTAGTCGAGAACACCCCGTTTGAGACGAGGCATTAGGCAGATGAAGCTCCCGCGCAACTTCTTCAAGCCGCTGGCGACCGGCGCGCCAGCGCCGCTGCGCGAGGTGCCAGTGAAGCTCGAGCGCATGATCCATTTCGTGCCACCGCACATCGAGAAGCTGCGTGCCAAAGTGCCGGAGCTGATCGCGGAGGTCGACGTGGTGCTCGGCAACCTCGAGGACGCAATTCCCGCTGACGCCAAGCAGGCAGCACGCGCGGGCTTCATCGCGATGGCAAAAGCCAATGACTTCGGCGCAACCGGCCTGTGGACGCGCGTCAACGCACTCAACTCGCCTTGGCTACTCGACGACGTGATCGAGATCGTCGGCGCGGTGGGCGAGAGGCTCGACGTGATCATGCTGCCCAAGGTCGAAGGACCCTGGGATATCCACTATCTCGACCAGCTCCTCGCTCAGCTGGAAGCGAAGCACGCGATCAAAAAGCCCATCCTGATCCACGCCATTCTGGAGACCGCCGAAGGCGTCGACAATGTCGCCGATATCGCGGTGGCGTCGCCGCGCATGCACGGCATCAGCCTCGGCCCGGCCGATCTTGCCGCCTCGCGTGCGATGAAGACGACGCGTGTCGGCGGCGGACATCCGCAATACAAAGTTCTCGCCGACGCCACCCCAGGGGATGGACCGCGCGCCGCGTTTCAGCAGGACCTCTGGCACTACACCTTGGCCAAGATGGTCGATGCCTGCGCCGCGGCGGGCATCAAGCCGTTCTACGGCCCATTCGGCGATTTCTCCGACGCGCAGGCCTGCGAAACGCAGTTCCGCAATGCCTTCCTGATGGGCTGCGTGGGGGCCTGGACGCTCCATCCGAGCCAGGTGCCGATCGCCAAGCGCGTGTTCTCGCCCGATCCGACGGAGGTTGCTTTTGCCAGGAAGATCATCGAGGCCATGCCTGACGGCACCGGCGCGGTGATGATCGACGGCAAAATGCAAGACGATGCGACTTGGAAGCAGGCCAAGGTCATGATCGATCTCGCCCGCTCGGTTGCGGCCAAGGACCCGGAGGGGGCGGCGCGCTACGGCTTTTGAACCCCTGGTGTGGCTCGCAAACCTGGATTATGTCGATTTGAGCATGAGCAAGACGCGCAACGCCAAATTCAAGATCGGTCAGGTGGTTCGCCACCGCCTGTTTCCGTTTCGCGGCGTCGTGTTCGATATCGATCCCGAGTTCAACAATACGGAGGAATGGTACCAGTCGATCCCCGCGGAGGTTCGCCCGCTCAAGGACCAGCCGTTCTACCATCTGTTCGCGGAGAACGCGGAGACCGAATACATCGCCTATGTTTCCGAGCAGAATCTGTTGCCGGATACGTCCGGCGAACCTGTGCGCCATCCGCAGGTCGCTGAGGTGTTCGAGCAGGACGAGAAGGGCAGCTACCGGCCCCGCAATTCACTGTTGCATTGACCCATGGAGGCAGTCGAGGCTGCAAGGTGTCGTTTTTGCTCGCGCCTGCGCAGATTTTCCCGCTACTGCTCGAGCACGCGTTTGGCATCGGTCGCCGGCGTGGCTTGCGTCACCTATTTCTTTTCCTGCTGCTCTAACTCTTTAGGATCGATGGGCGGCCCATCATACGCCTTGGCGAAATCGGACAGCGGCATGGGGATGTTGATGGGTTGACCCGATCCATTGATGCCTTGCACGTGCAGAGTTTGACCGCTCTTCATCTTGGTAACCAGCTCGTTGCTGGCCTCGTACTCGGCCATGCAACCGTTGGAGAGGCAGATCAAGTAGGGACCGGTGAGCGGCTGGCCACTGTCGATGATCACACGAGTGCCGGCCTGGAGCGATACGCCAAGCGGTAACGTGACGCGCAGGAGCTTTTTCGCTTCTCCTTCCGGCTCGACCAGCACCACCAGGGCCACCGGCATGCCCGACTCCAAGTGAGCGTCCCTGGCGAGGAAGCAAACCTGCTTGGCATTTGCCTCCGGCCCCTTCTGGCAAACCTTGGTCCAGAAGGAGTAGGTCAGATCGGGCTGTCCGCCCTGTTGCGCCTGCGGGGTTGGGGTCGGAGCTGGGGCTGCCTTCGGCTTCGCCTTGGGTTGCGCTTTCGGAGCGCCCTGCTGGGCAACAGAATGAGATGTGCCGACGATCACCGCAGCCATCGCGGCAAGCGCACCAAGCCCAAGACCAACCATCCGCGGAGCGAATATGACTCGGCATTTCATTGGCGGGCGGTATGACATGCTCGCTGCTCACAACAAAGAGGCGCGCCCAAGGCGCGCCTCGATCTCTTCCAGTTTGTCCGCCTGTGTTACCTTGTGGGCGCTGCCTGGGGTGCCGCGGGTGCTTGCGGCTGGCTCTCGAGCTTCTTGCGTGCCTCCTCGGCCCGCTTCTGCAATTCGTCCTGCAGCTGCTTCTGCTGTTCCTCGAACTTCTTGGGATCGGTGGGGGGACCGTCATAAGCCTTGGCGAAATCCGTGAGCGGAACCACGAGGCTGATGGCCTGGCCGGCGCCATTGATCCCTTGAATGACCAGGCCCTGCCCTTTCTTCAACTTGCCGATCAGTTCGCCGCTCGCTTCATAGTCCGCCATGCAGCCATTATTGAAGCAGATGACGTAAGGCCCAGTCATGGGCTGGCCGTTGTCGACGATCACCCGGGTGCCGGGCTGGATTGACATACCCAGGGGCAAGGTCACGCGAAGCACTTTCTTCGGCTCGTTTTCCGGCTCGATCAGCACGGCCGCGACCACCGGCATGCCCGATTCGACACGGCCGTCCTTGCCGGTGAAGCACACCTGCTTGGCATTCGCCTCTTGGCCCTTCAGGCAGAACTTGGTCCAAGGTGAAAAGATGAGCTGCGGCTGCTCGGCCTGCGCCTGCGCCTGCCCCTGCCCCTGCTGCGCTTGTGGGACTGGAGCCTCAGCCGGTTTCGGTGCAGGCGCCGCCTTGGGCGCCGCCTTGGGGGCGGCTTTGGGTGCCGCAGGCGCTGGGGTTGCCGGCGGAGCTTGAGCAAAGGCCGCGGAGCCGATCAATGCGGTGAGCATGGCCGTTGCCGCCGCGACGGCGAACGCGCATGCGGCCGGCCGGGCCGGCGCAGAAACCAACCGATGATCCATCGACAGATCCTCTTGCTGACCGTTCTCCCAGCGTCCCGCGCCGGAACGGCTGCCCCATATTAAGGCTGTGTCGGCACCAAATGCGGCAAGAGCGTGACGCCGGCTAGCGGCGTGATAGCCCATTTCAACCCTTCGATAAAGCCATAACGCCGCCGCGTTATGGTACGAAAGATCGCGACAAAGGCCGCGACTGGCTTCAAATCCAAGCCAAGCTGCCGCGGCTTGACCTATTTGGTGGAAGTACTTGCCGAAATCTCCGAGTCGCATTGCCGCCGTGAGCTTGCCTCTTTGCGTTCCTCTTATCCGCCCGCGCGGGCCGCGAAACCGTGCCGCGGCGTGCAGCGTCTTGCTGCTCGCCCTCGCCATTTGCGGCACCCCCGGTGCGCTGCGCCAGGCACACGCCGCCGAGGCCCGGCACGCCATTGCCATGCACGGCGAGCCGGCGCTGCCCGAGGGCTTCACTCGCTTGCCCTATGCCGATCCCGCCGCGCCCAAGGGCGGCCGCTTGGTACAGGGCGTGCTCGGCACCTTCGACAGCCTCAATCCCCTGATCGTCAAGGGCATCGCGCCGCCGTCGATCCGTGGTTACGTGATCGAGAGCCTGATGGCGCGCGGCTACGACGAGCCGTTTACGCTTTACGGGTTGATCGCGCGCGCGATTGAGACCGACGCCCAACGCAGCTACGTCACCTTCCACCTCGATCCCGCCGCGAAGTTCTCCGACGGCAAACCGGTCACCGCCGAGGACATCATCTTCTCGTGGCAGCTTCTGCGCGATAAAGGCCGGCCGAATCATCGCACCTATTACGCCAAGGTCGCCAAGGCCGAAGCGCTCGGCGAACAGGCGGTGCGCTTCGATCTCTCCGGCAGTGACGACCGCGAGCTTGCGCTCATCCTCGGACTGATGCCGGTGCTCGCAAAGCACGCGGTCAAGCCCGAGACATTCGAGGAGACTTCCTTCCAGGCGCCGCTGGGGACCGGCCCCTATATCGTCGGCGAAGTCGACCCCGGCAAAAGCGTCACGCTTAAGCGCAATCCCGATTATTGGGGCCGCGACCTTGCGATCAATCGCGGCCTGTGGAACTTCGACGAGGTCCGCTTCGATTACTACCGCGAGGCCAATACGCATCTGGAAGCGTTCAAGCGCGGTCTCTACGACCTGCGCAACGAGCACGATCCGGGCCGCTGGCAGACCGCCTACGATTTTGCCGCCGTGCGCGACGGCCGCGTGCTCAAGGAGGCGCTGCCGACCGGAGTACCGAAGGCCAGCAGCTATTTCGTGTTCAACACGCGCCGAGCGGTTTTCTCCGACATTCGCGTGCGCGAGGCGATCTCGCTGCTGTTCGACTTCCAATGGATCAATCACAGCTATTTCTTCGACCTCTATCAGCGCAGCGCCAGCTATTTCGATGGCTCGGAGCTGTCGTCCCATGGGCGGCCGGCCGATCAACGGGAGAAAGCGTTGCTTGCGCCGTTCGCCGAAGCCGTTCGCGCCGACGTGCTTGACGGCACCTGGTCGCCGCCGGTCAGCGACGGCTCCGGCCGCGACCGCGTGACACTCAAGCGCGCGCTCGATCTGTTCGCGGCCGCGGGTTACGAGTTGCGCGGCACCGCACTGGTCGAGCGTAAGAGCGGCCGGCCGCTGACGTTCGAGATCTTGGTGACGGCGCGAGATGAGGAGCGGCTTGCGCTGTTGTTCTCGCAGAGTCTCAAGCGGGCCGGGATTGCGGCGCGCGTACGCCTGGTCGATGCGGTTCAATATGAAGGGCGGCGCCTCATCTACGATTTCGACATGATCCAAAACCGTTGGGACCAATCGCTGTCGCCCGGCAACGAGCAGGCCTTCTATTGGGGGTCGGCCGCCGCCGACCAGCCCGGGACCCGCAATTACATGGGCGTCAAGAGTCCTGCCGTCGATGCGATGATCGCCGCGCTCCTGAAAGCAGAAGACCGCGGCGATTTCGTCGCCGCAGTGCGCGCGCTCGACCGCGTGCTTATCTCCGGTTTCTACGTCATCCCGCTGTTTTATCTTCCTGCCCAGTGGGTCGCGCGTTGGACCACGGTCGGACGACCGACGACGACCTCGCTCTACGGCTATCTTCCCGAAACCTGGTGGCGCGAGCCGAAGGCGCCATGAAACGTCGTTCTCGGTGACTTGGCAGCGGCCGGCGGGTAGGCGCATCGCGCCGCGAACCATGGGATTTTGTTGACGAGCCGTTAACAGCCCTCGCCTAAGGTAGCGGGTCCATCCCGCGCAACGGCTTGTTCTCATGGCGCTACTGGGTCCCATGGCGGTGGTCGCCGAGAATTCGGCGGCCGATTTGATCGATGTGCTCCGCAAGGCAGGAGCCTTCCCGATCGTCGAAACGCGCTGGGCCGATGCGCCCGCAGCCATCGCCGAAATCCAGCCGGTGGCTCTCGCCATCGCCGACCCGCAAGGCACGCCGTCGCCTCAACACGTGGACGCGGTGATCCAGTGCATCGAGACGCGCGGCGGGCCGGTCACGCCGGTAATCGCGCTGGTGGAGAGCAACAGCAGTCCCGCTATCCCGAGCGCATTGCCGATCGCGCTCGACGATTCCACCGACCGGCTGATTGCACGCCTGCGCTCCGCGCTGCGCATCCGTACCCTGCATGCCACCGTGTTGCGGCGGTCGCGCACCGCAGGCGCAAAGAAGCGAGCACCGGCGTTCGCCCCGACCGATCTGCTCGATGATGCCACCGTGCTCTGCGTCGGACGCGGCGGCTCATATCCCGCGCTTTCGGTCGCGATCGGCGAACGCATCGGCCTCATTGGGGCGTTGAGCATCGAGACCGCCGCCCGCTATCTCAACGCGCGCGACGTAGACGGCGTCGTCATCGGTGAGGGCTTAGGTCCACGCGTCGCCGGGGCACTGCTGACCATGCTCGCCGAGAGCGCGCGCTTTCGCGATCTGCCGGTCGGCGTGCTGGACAATGCCGCGGTCGACGACGAACGTCTGCCCAACCTGGTGCGCGTCGAAGCCGATCCGATGCATCTCGTCGAGCGCGTCCTTCCATTCGTCCGCCTGCAGGCGTTCGAGGGCCAGCTCACCCGCGTTTTGAAATCGCTCGAGAGCGAGGGCGGCATCGATCCAGACACGGGCCTGCTCGGCGCGCAGGCTTTCTGGCGCGATCTCGGCCGCGCCGTGCAAGAGAGCGAGGAGACCGGCGGCGCGCTTTCCGTTGCACGTTTCACTTTCGAAGGCGTCGCCGATCGCCGCGGCTACGTCGATGCCGCGCGACTTTTCAGCCGCCTCGTGCGCAGCATCGATTTCGCCTGCCGGGAAGAGGACGGTTCGATCCTCGCGGCCTTCACCAAGACCGATCTGCGCAGCGCCCATCTGGTTGCGCGTCGGATCGCGAGCGTGCTGAGGCGCACCATGCTCTCACCGGGCGGTGACCGTCGCGCGATCAAGCCGACGATCACCCTCGCCGCGCGCAGGGCCACCGACGACGTCAGCGCACTGGTGGCGCGCCTGGGCGGCCATCCCAAGGTTGCCGCCGAGTGACGGCGAGCCTAGTCTGGCAGGTCCGCATGAGGAGCCCGCCATGACCTCAGCCCTGCCAATCGAGATGGTCTCCGACGTCGTGTGCCCCTGGTGCTTCATCGGCAAGCGCCGGTTGGAAAAGGCGATTGCGCTGCGGCCCGACACTGCCGTCGAGGTGCGCTTTTGGCCCTATTTCCTCAATCCATGGGTGGCGCGCGAAGGCATCAGCCGGAAAGACTATCTCACCACCAAGTTCGGCTCACCCGAGCGCTATCGCAGCATCGCGCAGCGCGTCGCGCAGGCGGCCGCGGCGGAGGGGCTGAGCTACAACCTCGACAACATCAAGCGCCAGCCCAATACGCTCGATTGCCACCGCCTGATCCTGTGGGGCGGCGAAATAGGTCATGCGGCAGATATGAAGCAGCGGTTGATGGACCTCTATTTCACCGAAGGTGGCGATCTCACGGACCGAGACGTGTTGGTCGCGGCGGCGGCCGCATGCGGCCTCGATGCCGACCGCGTACGCGCGCGCCTCGCGAGCGGGGACGACGTGGAGCGTGTGACGCGAGAGGCCAATGCTGCCAAGGAAGCAGGCATCGACGGCGTGCCCTGCTTCATTTTCGGCGGCCGCATTGCCGTACAGGGCGCGCAAACCCCCGAACATCTCGCGCAAGCGATCGAGCGCGCAGCGAACGAATACGCCAGCCGCCCGGCGGCCGAATAAGCCGCTCTGCACGACGCGCACGGCCGCTCGCGGCAAGAGTGGCTTCGTCATGCCGCCTTGGCCGGCTGGGCCAGCGCCACCAGGCTGCGCAGGATGGTCGAGGTTCCGCGCAGACGCGCCTCGGGATCTTTCCAATCGTCGAAGAAGACAACCTTCATGTCGGGCCGCACCCGCGCCGCCGGGCCCTGATCGCGGATAAAGGCGACGAGCCGGTCGGGATCGGCGAAGGTGTTGTCGCGGAACGACACCACCGCACCCTTGGGCCCGGTCTCGATCTTCTCCACATTGGCCCGCCGACAGAGCAATTTAATCGCGACAATCTGGAGGAGATGCTCGACCTCCTCAGGCAAGGGCCCGAAACGGTCGACCAACTCGGCCGCGAAGGCCTCGATGTCGCGCTCATCCTCGATTTCAGCAAGGCGCCGATAGAGCGCAAGGCGCACCGGCAGGTCGGCGACATAGTCCTCGGGAATCATCACCGGCATTCCGATGGTGATCTGCGGCGACCACTTGTCGGCGACCGGCGAGGTGATGCCTGCCTTGAGGCTCGTGACCGCTTCTTCCAGCATCTGCTGATAAAGCTCGAAGCCCACCTCCTTGATGTGGCCGGACTGCTCCTCGCCCAAGAGATTGCCGGCGCCGCGGATATCGAGGTCGTGGGAGGCGAGCTGGAAGCCGGCGCCGAGCGTATCGAGCGATTGCAGCACTTTGAGCCGCCGTTCAGCCTGCGGCGTAATCTTGCCCACGGCCGGTAACGTGAACAGCGAATAGGCGCGCAGCTTCGAACGTCCCACTCGCCCCCGCAACTGATAGAGTTGGGACAGCCCGAAACAGTCGGCACGGTGCACGATCAGCGTGTTGGCGGTCGGAATGTCGAGGCCGGATTCGATGATCGTGGTCGACAACAGCAGGTCATACTTGCCGTCGTAGAAGGCGGACATGATGTCTTCGAGCACGGTCGCGGGCATCTGCCCGTGGGCGACCGCGACCTGCACTTCCGGCACGTGCTTATCGAGAAAATCCTTGGCGCCGGCGAGATCCTCGATGCGCGGGCAGACATAGAAGGCCTGGCCGCCGCGATAACGCTCGCGCAGCAGCGCCTCGCGCACGATCACCGGATCGAACGGGGCGACGAAGGTGCGCACGGCGAGCCGATCGATCGGCGGCGAAGCGATGATCGAAAGATCGCGCACACCCGACAGCGCGAGCTGCAACGTGCGCGGGATCGGCGTCGCGGTGAGCGTGATCACATGGATCTCGGCGCGCAGTTGCTTGAGCCTTTCCTTGTGGGCCACGCCGAAATGCTGCTCCTCGTCGACGATGACAAGACCCAGGTCACGGAACTTGATGGTCTTGCCGAGCAGCGCGTGAGTGCCGATCACGATGTCGACGCCGCCCTCGACTAGCTTTTTCTTCACCCGCGCCAGCTCCGACGGTGAGATCAATCGCGAGGCCTGCGCGATGTGTACGGGAAAGCCGCGAAACCGCTCGGCGAAGGTTTTGGTGTGCTGGCGTGCAAGCAGCGTGGTGGGCACGACCACCGCGACCTGTCTTCCGTTCATCGCGGCCACGAAGGCCGCACGCAGCGCTACTTCGGTCTTGCCGAAGCCGACGTCGCCGCAGATCAGCCGATCCATGGGCCGTCCGGAGGCGAGTTCACCCAGCACAGTGTCAATCGCCACCTGCTGATCTTCGGTCTCCTCATACGGAAATCCGGCGCAGAACTCGTCGTAAAGGCCGTGTCCGACCGCGAGTTGCGGCGCCTCGCGCAACTGCCGCTCCGCCGCTATTTTGATCAACTCGTTGGCAATGTCGCGGATGCGGCTCTTGATGCGCGCCTTGCGCGCCTGCCAGGCGCCACCGCCGAGCCGGTCGAGCTCAACCTGGGTTTCTTCCGCCCCGTAGCGGGACAGCAGCTCGATGTTTTCGACCGGCAGGAACAATTTGTCGCCGCCTGCATAGTGGATTTCGAGACAATCGTGCGGCGCGCCGGCGGCTTCGATCGCGCGCAGCCCGACGAAGCGCCCGATGCCGTGGTCGACATGGACGACGAGATCGCCGGCGGCGAGGCTCGTCACCTCGGCGATGAAGTTCTCCGCCCGGCGCGCGGCGCGGCGCGGCCGTACCAGGCGATCGCCCAGAATGTCCTGCTCGCCGATCACCGCCGTCTCGGCGGTTTCGAATCCGTTTTCGAGCCCGAGCACCGCGAGCGCGACCTCCGACGGCGGCAGCGCGAGCGCCTGCGGCCACGATTGAACCGGCACCAGGTCGGCAAGCCCGTGGTCGGCGAGCACGTGGCGCATGCGCTCGCGCGCACCTTCGCTCCAAAGCGCGATGACGACGCGCTTGCCCTGCGCCTTGAGCGCCGCGACGTGCCGGGTCAGCGCCTCGAACACGTTGCGGCCGGGCTCGGCCCGCTCGACGGCAAAATTGCGCCCCTGCTTGGTGCCGGCGTCGATGAGGGACCCCTGCCCTTCCGGTACCGCGAACGGAGAGAGCCGTGCCAGCGCGGCGGTTTCGAGCCGGGCACGCCATTCGGCTTCGCCGAGGTAGAGCCGGTCGGGCGGCGGCGGCTTATAGGGCGGACCCGATCCGCGCTGGGCGAGCGCTTGCCGGCGCGCCTCGTAATGTTCCTCGATCTGACCGAGCCGCTCGCGGGCGGCGTCTTCGGCCAACGGTTCGAGTATGATCGAGGAACCCGTCACGTAATCGAACAGCGTATCGAGCCGGTCCTGAAACAGCGGCAGCCAATGCTCCATGCCGCCATGCCGCCGGCCTTCGCTCACCGCGTGGTAAAGCAGATCGTCGGGCGTGGGTGCGCCGAAGGCCGCCACGTAACCGAGACGGAAGCGCCGGATCGTTTCCGTCGTGAGCTGGAATTCAGCCACCGGTACCAGATCGAGCGCACGCAACTGGTCGGTCGTGCGCTGGCTTTCAGGATCGAAGCTGCGGATCGTTTCCAGCGTGTTGCCGAAGAAATCCAGCCGCACCGGTTCCACCATGCCCGGCGCGTAGAGGTCGATGATGCCGCCGCGCACCGCATAGTCGCCGGGCTCGCGTACGGTCGAGGCACGCACGAAGCCGTTGAGCTCGAGCCATTCGGTGATGCCCTCCATGGCGAGCACGTTGCCGGGCACGACCGAAAGCGATTGCCGCGCAACGAAGTCGCGGGTCGGTACGCGTTGAAGGACGGCATTGACGGTCGTCAGCAGCGCCGACGGGCGGTCGCGGCCTTGCAAACGCACGAGCTGGGAGAGCGCTGTCATGCGCTGGGCGACGAAGCCGGCGTGCGGCGAGACGCGGTCATAGGGCAGACAGTCCCAGGCCGGAAACTCGTGGACGGTCACATCAGGCGCAAAAAAATCGAGCGCGCGGGCGAGCGCGGCCATGCGCGGGCCGTCGCGGCAGATGACCACGACGCTCGTCGCCGGCGCATCGGCGCGCGCCGCCACCGCGCGGGCGAGATCGGCAATGACAAGGCCTTCGGCGCCATCGGCGACGCTTGCCAGCGTGAGCGGGCGGCCAGGGACCAGGAGTTCGGCAGGATTGCGCACCGCGCTCATCTTGCCCCCTCGCCCCTTCGGTTGAAATCTCGCAAGCGGCGGAACAGCGCGGTGTCGTAATCAGGCGGCACGGCGGCTTCGCCGATGATCCAGGCCAAAAGCTCGCGGTCCGGCACCTCCAGCAGATGCTCGAATTCGGCGAGCTCGTCCGCCGTCAATTGCTCGATAGCAGCGTCGGCGAAGCGTCCCATGATCAAGTCCATTTCGCGCATGCCGCGATGCCAGCAACGGAACAAAAGCTTGCGCCGGCGCGTATCCAGTCCTGCGCTCGAACGTGTCGTGCCGGTCATCGGTTCCTCGCCGCTGGCGACGCAACGCCAAAAGCCCGGACGGGCCGGGCGCAGGTCATATAGCGATGCCAATGGAAGATGTCAGCGCCTAAGCACATTGCCTATCCCGCCGCGCCGCGCGAGCATCGGCGGCGAAAGGCGTGGGATCTCGAATGCGGCCGAGCCGGCTCAATCCGCTGTTTGCCGGGGTGACGACGCTGACCGGCGTCGGGCCGCAGCTGGAGAGGCTCTATCGTCGCCTGTTCGGCCGCGAGCAGCCGGCGCGCGTCATCGATCTCCTGTTTCACCTGCCCACGGGCGCGATCGACCGCCGGGCGCGGCCGAAATTGCGCGACGTGGTGCCCGATACCGTCGTCACGGTCGCGGTCACGGTGGATCGCCACCGGCCGCCGCCGCCGCATCGACCGCGCGCGCCCTATCAGGTCTACACCAGCGATGAGACCGGCGACCTCACGCTGACTTATTTCAATGCGCGCAAGGATTACTTGCAAAAGTTGCTGCCGGTCGGGGAGCGGCGCTACGTCTCGGGCACCGTCGCACTCTACGATCATATGCGGCAGATGGTGCATCCCGACCGCGTCGTCGCCGAGGCGGATCTGGCGAAGCTGCCGCTGGTCGAACCGGTCTATCCGCTGACCGAGGGGCTGAGCCTCAACCAGGTGCGCAAAGCCGCCGATGCCGCGCTCACGCGCTTGCCGGATTTGCCGGAATGGCAGGAGGCAAGTTGGGTTGCACGCGAGCGCTTTCCATCCTTCACCGAGGCGCTGCGCATCCTGCACCGGCCGACGGAGCCGGCTGATCTGCTGCCGGAAGGATTGGCGTGGTCGCGCCTGGCCTACGACGAGTTTCTGGCCGGTCAGTTGGCGCTCGCGCTGGTGCGGGCGCATCTGCGGCGGCCTGCCGGCCGGGCGACGCCTGGCACCGGACATATCAGGAAGAAGCTGATCGAGGCGCTGCCCTATTCGCTCACGCCGTCGCAGGGGCGCGCCGTCGCCGACATCGTCGCCGATCTCGGCAAGCCCGAGCGCATGCTGCGGCTGCTGCAGGGCGACGTAGGAGCGGGCAAGACCGTAGTGGCCTTGCTGGCGGCGGCGGCCGTGATCGAAGACGGTCGGCAAGCCGCGCTGATGGCGCCGACCGAAATTTTGGCGCGCCAGCACTTCAACACCGTGGCACCGCTCGCCGCTGCCGCCGGCATCAACGTTGCGATCCTCACCGGTCGCGAGCGCGGACGCGAGCGCGACGACATCCTCGCGAAGCTCGCGTTCGGCGACGTCCACGTGCTGATCGGCACCCATGCCCTGTTCCAGGAGGAGGTCGAATTCCGCGACCTCGCGCTCGCCGTCGTTGATGAACAGCATCGCTTTGGCGTGCATCAGCGTCTCGCGCTCGCCAAGAAGGGCGAGGCGGTGGACGTGCTGGTGATGACGGCAACGCCGATTCCGCGCACGCTCGTGCTCACCTATTTCGGCGACATGGACGTGTCCGAACTGCGCGAAAAACCCGCGGGCCGCCAGCCGATCGACACCCGAGTGATCCCTCAAAGCCGGCTCGACGAGGTGGTCGGCGCCGTCGGCCGCGCGCTCGCTGAAGGTCGACGCGCCTATTGGGTCTGTCCGCTGGTCGAGGTCACCGAGAATACCGATCTTGCCGCCGCGGAGGATCGCTTCGCCGCGCTCAAGGAACACTTCGGCGCCATGGTCGACCTCGTGCACGGGCGCATGAAGGGCGGCGAGAAGGACCGCGCCATGGAGCGCTTCGCAGCCGGCGAGACCCGGCTCCTCGTCGCCACCACCGTGATCGAGGTCGGCGTCGACGTGCCCGAGGCAACCGTCATGGTGATCGAGCACGCCGAGCGTTTCGGGCTCGCCCAGCTCCATCAGTTGCGCGGGCGGATCGGACGCGGCAGCGAGCATTCGTCCTGCCTCCTGCTCTACAAGGGACCGCTGGGCGAAACCGCCAAGGCCAGGCTCAACATCATGCGCGAGACCGAAGACGGCTTTCGTATCGCCGAAGAAGATCTCAGGCTGCGCGGCGAAGGCGACGTTCTCGGCACGCGGCAATCCGGTATGCCGGGCTTCCGAGTCGCCCGCATCGAGACCCATGGCAAGCTGATCGGCGCCGCGCGCGACGACGCCGCACTGATGCTGGCGCGCGATCCCACGCTCGCGTCCGCGCGCGGGCAAGCGCTGCGCCATCTGCTCTATCTATTCGAGCGCGACGAGGCGATCCGGCTCATCCGGGCGGGCTGACGACCCGGACGTTGCGGCACCCACGACGCAGAGGATTCATTTCGCCGGCGCGGCCTTACGGTTCGGCTGAGCCGCGTGCGCGACCTGCGCAGCCTCGGCCAGCGCCGCGAGTTTCTTCTGCTGATCGCCGGGCTGCACCATTCCGGCCGACATCAGCAGCGTCATCGCCGACTCGACCGTGATGTCGAGATCGATGATGTCGCGGCGAGCCACGTAAAAGAAGAAACCGGTCGTCGGATTGGGCGTGCAGGGCATGAATGCCGCGACGTGCTCGGTGTCGGGCAAGTGCGCCGCGATGTCGGCGCTCGCTGAGTTCGACAGGAAAACCAACGACCACATGTCGGGCGAGGGAAACTCGACCAGACCGACACGCCGAAAGCTCGAACCTCCTTTTGCAAACAGCGTCTGAAAGATCTGTTTCAGGCTGTTGTAGATCGGCCGCACCACCGGCATGCGGTTGAGAATGTTCTCGCCGACCTCGACCAGCTTGCGGCCGACGAAATTCGCCGTCAGGAAGCCGAGCAGCGTGAGCGTGACGAACACGATGATGAGGCCGAGGCCGGGAATCTTCACCGGCAGATAGGTCTCGGGCAGGTAGGCGAGCGGGATGAACGGTCGCACCAGATCATCGACCCAATTGATGAACCACCAGGTGAGGCTGATGGTGATGTAAGCCGGCGCGACGAGGATCAGCCCGGTCAGAAAATAATTCCGTAGCCGGCTAACGAGGCCGTGATGAAATGGCCCCGGCCTGGCGAGTTCGGGCGGCGCGTCGACGGGCGGGGCCTCCGGCACGATCCCGGGATCGCGGTCAAACTGGTTCATGCGGCCACGATCTTTTCGACATCAAGTCCACCCGAATGAGATTATCTGCCTGCTCACACCACGGCGATATGCGCAAAAGTCCCGAGCCTGATCACTCCACCGTGACCGACTTGGCGAGGTTGCGCGGTTGGTCGACGTCGGTGCCCATCACGACCGCCGTATGGTAGGCGATCAGCTGCACCGGGATGGCATACACGAGTGGCGTCACCGCGGCGGGTACGGCCGGGAGCGTGAGCTTGGACAGCGAGTCCATGTGCACATCATGGGCGCCCGCGGGATCGGTGATCAGAATGATCTTGCCCTGACGCGCTGCAACCTCCTGCATGTTGGACACGGTCTTCTCGAACACGCGGTCGTGGGGCGCGATGATGATCACCGGCATGCTTTCGTCGATGAGCGCAATAGGCCCATGCTTGAGCTCGCCCGCGGCGTAGCCCTCGGCGTGAATGTAGGAGATTTCCTTGAGCTTGAGCGCACCCTCCAGCGCGAGCGGAAAGCTGGTGCCCCGCCCGAGATAGAGGACGTTGCGGCTCTTGGCGAGATCGCGCGCGAAGTGCTCGATCTGCGGCTCGAGCGCGAGCGCCTCCGCCATCAGGCGCGGGGTCTCGATCAGCGCGCGCACCATCTCTCGCTCCTCCTCCTCGGACAGCACTCCGCGGGCGCGGCCGGCCGCCAGCGCAAGACAGGCGAGTACCGCAAGCTGGCACGTGAAGGCCTTGGTCGACGCGACGCCGATCTCGGGGCCGGCGAGCGTCGGCATCACCGTGTCGCTTTCGCGCGCGATCGTCGAGCTGGGGACATTCACCACCGCGAGCGCATGCTGTTTGTGCTCTTTGGCGTAGCGCAGCGTCGCGAGCGTGTCGGCGGTCTCACCCGACTGCGACACGAAAATCGACAGTCCGCCTGCCGACAGGGGCACGTCGCGATAGCGGAACTCGGAAGCGACGTCGATCTCGACCGGCAGGCGCGCAAAGCGCTCGAACCAGTATTTTGCCACCAGCCCGGCGTAATAGGCCGTGCCGCAAGCCGACATCGCGACGCGCTCGAGCGCGCGAAAGTCGAACGGTAGCTCAGCCGGCAGCCGCACGCGCTCGGCCGTCATATCGAGATAGTGCGCGAGCGTGTGGCCGACGACCTCCGGCTGCTCGTGAATCTCCTTGGCCATGAAGTGGCGATAATTGCCCTTGTCGACGAGGAAAGCCGAGGCCGACGATCTGAGCACGGCACGTTCGACTTTGCCGCCCTTGGCGTCGTGAATTTCGACGCTCTTGCGCGTAAGTACGGCCGAGTCGCCATCCTCGAGATACGAGATCGCGTCGGTAAAGGGAGCGAGCGCAATAGCGTCGGAGCCGAGATACATTTCACCGTCGCCATAGCCGATCGCGAGCGGCGAGCCCTTGCGGGCGCCAACGAGGAGATCGTTTTCTCCCGCGAACAAGAAGGCGAGCGCGAATGCGCCTCGCAGCCGCGGCAGCGCAGCCGCCACCGCGTCGGCAGGCGAGCGGCCGTTCTTCATCTCCCGCGTCACGAGATGGGCGACCACCTCCGTGTCGGTGTCCGAGCCGAACTTCGCGCCCGTCTTTTCCAGCTCCTCGCGCAACTCGCGGAAATTCTCGATGATGCCGTTGTGAACAACGGCAAGGCGCTCGGTGGCATGAGGGTGCGCATTGCTTTCAGTCGGGCGGCCGTGGGTCGCCCAGCGGGTGTGGCCGATGCCGGTAGTGCCGGCGAGCGGCTCACGCGCGAGCCGAGCTTCGAGGTTGCGCAGCTTGCCCTCGGCCCGCCGGCGGACGAGTTGCCCGCTCTCCAGCGTGGCCACGCCGGCGGAGTCGTAGCCCCGGTATTCGAGCCGCTTGAGCGCATCGACAAGCAAGCCCGCAACCGGCTCACGTCCGAGAATGCCTACAATTCCGCACATGGGAGCGGCAGCCTCCTAAGCTGGTGCCACGGCACTATACCTCGACGGGCATGTCTTCGCCGTGAACGTCAAAAACGAAATCAAGATAGCTTTCAAGTTGTGACAATTAAGGCTAACGCGCTCGTCGACATCTACTTTGCGGGCGTGCGCTTCTTGCTCGGCAATACGCGTTCGCGCAGGCGCCGCGCCCAGCCCTCCTTGATCGCCTGCCGCCCACGCCCGAGCGCAAGCGCATCCGCGGGGACGTCCTGAGTGATGACCGAACCCGAGCCGACATAAGCGCCGTCTCCGATCTTCACCGGCGCGACCAGCGCCGAATTCGAACCGATGAATGCGTTTTTGCCGATCTCGGTGCGGTGCTTTGCGACGCCGTCGTAGTTGCAGGTGATGGTGCCGGCGCCGACATTGGCGCCCGCGCCGACGGTCGCATCGCCGATATAGCTCAGGTGATTGGCCTTGGCGCCGGTCTCGATCAGCGCCTCCTTGACCTCGACGAAATTACCGATGTGAACGTCGTCCTGCAGGCGCGTGCCAGGGCGCAGCCGCGCATAGGGGCCGACCAACGCCCCTTTGCCCACGTGGGCACGGTCGAGATGCGAGAAGGAGCGGATCACGGCGTTGTCTTCAACCGTGACGCCGGGTCCGAACACCACGAAAGGCTCCACCACGACCTCGCGACCGAACTTGGTATCCGACGACAGAAACACCGTCTCGGGCGCGATCAGGGTTACGCCCGCATCCATTGCCGCGTTGCGTAGGCGCTGCTGCAGTACCGCTGCGGTGTCCGCGAGCTGTGCGTTGGTGTTGATGCCGCGCACGTCCTCCTCCTCGGTCTCGATCACGACAGCCTTTCCTCCCATCGCTCGAGCGATGGCGATGGCATCGGTCAGATAGTATTCCCCTTTACGATTATCGTTGCCAATTCGCTCGAGGATCGCGAGCGCGGTCGGACCGGCAAACGCCATCAGGCCGCCGTTGCACAGCGCGATCGCGCGCTCCGCCGGGCTCGCATCGAGCTCTTCACGAATGGCAACGAGCTCGCCGCCTTTCAGCACAAGCCGCCCGTAACCCGAAGGATCCTTGGGGCGAAAGCCAAGCACCACGAGCGCCGCCCCTTCGGCGAGGGCTCCGCGGATTCGAGTCAAAGTCTGCGGCCGGATGAGCGGCGTATCGCCGAAGATCACGAGGACGTCGTCCGGCGCGCGCGCGATCGCGGCTTTCGCGGCCAGCACCGCATGCGCGGTTCCGCGCCGTTCCGCCTGCACGAAGATCTCGGCATCGGGCAGGACCCGTTTGGCTTCGGCCGCCACCGCATCGGCGCCGAGCCCGACCACGACTGCGGTCTTGGTGCCGCCTGCTTTGTTCACGGCATCGAGCACGTGGGCGAGGAGCGACTGGCCGGCGATCGCATGCAGCACTTTCGGCCGCGTCGAACGCATGCGAGTGCCTTCGCCGGCCGCCAGCACAATGGCAAGGCAGGTACGTTCAACCGCCAATGGACCTCCTCCGCGGCGCGCTTCGGCCGCCGGCGCCGTCATATCCGAGTGCGCCGCGGCGGAAAAGGTGCAATGCGCGACCAGCCCCCGTCACCAAAAACGACCCACTTCGCAGAAATTGGCAATCTCTCATTTGCACCGATTCGCCCGGGGGGCGGGCGCGGGCGGTTCCGCCCTTGGTCCCGTGAGCCGCAGGTTGTGCGCCAAGCGTGCGCGGCGCATAGTGCGCTGATCCATGCAATCCCAGCTCTTTCTGCCCACCGCCCGCCAGACCAATTGGCTTTTGCTGCTCGCCCTGCTCTCGCTCGGCGAGGCGCTCTATCTGCGGTATCTCGCGATCGAGTATGCGCAGGTATCGCTCGCCTGTCAGGCCGGCCTCAACACCTGGCTGTGCGCAACGTTCCGCCTGGTGATCGTGCTATTCAACTATTATGCGTTCGGCTGGATCGCGCTCGGCGCGGCATTGCTCAATCTGTTGCGGCCATCGATCCTGTTGGTCGCGCTGGCGCTTGCTGCGACCGCATTCGGCCTGGTGCTGCACAATGCCAATCTTGCCGGCGTTGCGGCCGCGCTGCTGATGCTCAGCTTGGCCCGTCCTGCGCCTGCAGCAGAGTAAACGCAAGCGCGAGCAAAGCGCCCGAAAACCACACCGCCTGCCAATTCGCGAAGCTTTCGTTGCAAACGATGTAGACCGCTGATGCTGCCAGCGTGACCGCCACCGCGGTCTCCGCCGCCGGGGCTTGCAAGCGCCGCTTCCACGTCGCCAGGACTTTCCCTTTGATCGCGGGCTTTCCTTTGCGCGCGAGCAACAGCGGAATTGTCGCGGCCGTGAGCGGCGCGAATGGAAAATCCCGGTAGCGCGCGTCGAAGACGAGGCCCAGCGCCGCCTGCACCGAAAGCACGGCGAGCGCGATCAAGAGAATGCCGAGCGAAAGCGTCACGGCGTCGCTCGGGCGTTGCACGGGGCGGCCGAGGACTCGTGCGAGGCTCGGCGCGCTCGCTCCCGATGCCAGGGCGGCAGCGGCAACCACCGGCGACATCAGCGCTACGGCGGCCCAGGCGAGCGAGCGCAGCCAATCGCCGAGCGTCAGGCTTTCGAGCGGAACGTTTGCGACGGTCCAGCCGATCAGGCCGCCGGCAACAATCGCAATTGCGGTGAGACGAAGCCACCAACCGGCGCTGGCGGCGGCAGCGGTCCGCCAGCGGACGGCGAGCGCGGTTGCGAAAACTAAGGCCGCAAGCCCGACCCCGCCCGCGGCCTGCCAAGGCCAGTGCGGATGATTGGAGACCGCGCCGCCCCAGGCGAACTTGGCCCGCCGCCCGTAGGCATCAAACAGCCCCCAATGGCCGCCGACGGTCCCTTCAAGCCAGCGCTTCCAGGGCTGGTCATAGGCCTCGATGAGATTGACCCGATAGTTCTCGCCCTTGGCGCGGTCGAGCACCTCGTGCATGGCAAACGCCTGGTTCACCGGCGACGGCAGCGCGCTTTCACGCATGCGGCCCGCGCTCGGCCAGCCGAATTCCCCCACGAACACATCCTTGTCCGGAAAGGCAGCGGCCACCCGCTTGCGAATGGCATCGACGTGCTCGGCCGCATCCCGTGCCGGAATCGGAAAGTCCTCCCAGTAGGGCAGGATGTGGATCGTCACGAAATCGACGGCGGCGGCGATGTCGCGATGGCGTAACCAGAACTCCCACACATCGGCATAGGTGACCGGCATTGAGACCTGCGCCTTGACCTCGCGGATGGTTCGAATGAGATCGGGCGCCGACATCTCCCCCCGCAGCAAGACTTCGTTGCCGACGATGACCGCCGCAATCACATCGGGAAACCGCTTGGCCAGGGCGATCGTGGTCGCGACCTGTTTGCGGCTGAGTTCCGGCTTGTTCGACAGCCACAAGCCCTGCAACACCTTCATGCCATGGCGTTTGGCGAGTTCGGGGATCTGGTCGAGCCCGTGATCCACCGAGTAGGTGCGCACGCAGTCGGTGATTTGCTTGAGTTGAGCCAGGTCCTCGTCGATTTGCCGGGGATCGACCGGGATATCCGGGCCAATAGGGGTCTGAGCGCCGCGGAACGGGGTATACGAGACGCAATAAAGCTTCTCGCCCGGCGTCAACGGGGACGGCGGCATTTGGACCGTCGCGCCGAGCCATGCCCATGCCATGGTGATCGCCGCAGCCGCAATCGCGAAAAGCGCGGTCGCAATACCCATTGAGATTGGTCCCGCCGCCCCTCCTGGAGGATGGCGCCTCGCCTTATCTTGCCGCGACGGCGGTGCCAAGCCAGCGGGGGGCGCCGGTTTGCGCCGCGCGCTCGCTTGCCATCTTGGCGTCGCGCCACGCGGCTGCTTTAATTGGGCTGCACCAAGGGCTGCGGCCGCTGCCGCAATGCTGACCGAATGGGTCCGCATGGGAGGGATCCAACCGGCCGCCATCGTCCAACACGTCGGGGCAACCATGCACCGCTTTAGGATGCGTTTCCTCACCGCCGCCCTGGGCGCGGCGATGCTGTTCGTCGCCAACCCGTCATTTGCCCAGAATTCGGAGCAAAAGCCCGGGGAAAAGCCCGGGGATAAGCCGCAGGCCGGCGATGCCAAGGAAGCCCAAAAGAAGATCGACGAGTTTGCCGAGGCCGAAAAGCTCCTGGGGGGGCCGGCCGCCAATCCGGAATGCCTGTGGCTGGGGCGCCGAGTGGTGAGCCTGCTTTGGCGTGATGATCTCGATACCGCGTTTCGCCATCTCGATCTTTACGACCGGTTCGGCTGCCCAGCCGGTCACATCCAGGCGACCTTTCGCTGCCTCGTGCGCCAAGGAAACTTCGACCCCAAGGCGACCGATACCCTCAATAGCCGGGTGCACGGCTGTTGGGTGAACCCGAATGCGGAGCCGCAGGGCACGGCGGCCGTGCCCAGCGGCACGACCAACCGCTAATCTGTACAAACGTTCAGCCACGCCAGCGCTAAGCTGTACAAACGTTCAGAATGACTGCTTAGAATTTCGCGAAACGATTTTTTTGTTTGCGCCGTTGTTTGCCTTGCATCGGCCATGACTGATCGCTACTTGCAAAAACGCCTCGTGCTAAGGTAGTTTAACGACAACCTTGGTTGGACCTAGGGGACAGGTTCGGGTCTCTGCATTTTTGCCCCGCGTGGTTGCCTTCCTATGCGCACCGTCGCTGCCGTGGTGGCGCTCGTCGTCTGCGTGCATGCCGGCTTATGGATGCTCCTCCAACGGCAACAGGCAGTCGCCAGCATCGACGCTCCGCTTGCCAGCATTTCTTATTCTCCCTACACGCGATCGCAACATCCGGACTACGGCGACCGGCCGACGGCGGAACAAATCCGCGCCGACCTGAAAATCCTCAGCCCTTATACTCAAGCCATCCGCACCTATACCTCCACCGGCGGCGGCGAACTGGTGCCCGCGATTGCCGCCGAGTTCGGGCTCAAGGTCACGCTCGGCGTCTGGATCGACAAAAACGAGGCCCGCAACGAGCGGGAAATCCAGGCTGCCGTTGCGCTCGCCCGCCGTTACAGCAACATCAACGCAATCGTGGTGGGCAACGAAACCACGTTGCGCGCGGAAAAGTCGATCGACGAGCTCATCCGGTTGGTGCAGCGGGTGAAACGGCAGAGCCCGGTACCGGTCACAACGGGTGAAATCTGGACGGTCTGGATCGAGCATCCGGAACTTGCATCAGCGGTCGACTTCATCGCCGCCCACATCCTCCCCTACTGGGACGGATTCATTGCAACCCAGGCTGTCGACAAAACCATCGAGTTCTACACCAAGCTGCGGCAAGCGCATCCGGGCAAGCGCATCGTGATCGCCGAGTTCGGCTGGCCCAGCGCGGGCTACAACATGCTCAAGGCCGATCCCGGACGCATCGAGCAAGCGAGCGTGCTGCGCGAGTTCGTTTCCCGGGCCGAAGCATACGGCATCGACTACAACATCGTGGAAGCCTTCGACCAGCCGTGGAAGACCAATGAAGGCGGCGTGGGCATGTATTGGGGTATGTTCGATGCCTCGCGCCAAGCCAAGTTCGCTTGGACAGGAGTGGTGAGCGATCCCGACCACTGGAAGGTCGGCGCGGTCGCGGTGCTGCTCGGCCTGTTGCTGTCGCTGCCCATCCTGGCACGACGCGCCGCCACATTCGGCGAGGCCACTACGCTGGCGGTGGCAGCCAATATGGTCGGCGCCTGGTGCGCGACCGTCTTTGCCTTCTGGCAAACTCATTATTTCGTGCTGGGAGCAGCTTTCGCGCTCGGGCTCGGGATCGTGCTGCTCGCCCCGCTGGTCGTAATCGCGCTCGCGCGCATCGAAGAGATTGCCGTCATCGCTTTCGGGCGTCGTCCGCGGCGGCTGATCGACGCCGCCCTGCCCGCGGCCGACGGCTTTGTGCCCAAGGTTTCGATCCACGTGCCGGCCTATCGCGAGCCGCCGGACATGCTCAAGACCACGCTCGACGCGGTCGCGCGGCTCGATTACCCGAATTTCGAATGCGTCGTCGTCATCAACAATACGCCTGATCCCGCGTTTTGGCGTCCGATCGAGGACCATTGCCGCGCGCTGGGCGAGCGTTTCAAGTTCATCAACGAGGATAACGTCGCAGGCTACAAGGCCGGCGCGTTGCGCCTTGCGCTCGCACATACGGCTGCCGACGCCGAGATCATCGCAGTCATCGACGCCGATTACGTCGTGCGGCCCGATTGGCTCAAGGATCTGGTACCGGCCTTCGCCGACCCGAAGGTCGGGATGATCCAGGCGCCGCAGGATCATCGCGACGGCGAGCGCACCGTCATGCATTACGCCATGAACGGCGAATATGCCGGCTTCTTCGATATCGGCATGGTCCAGCGCAATGAGGCAAATGCCATCATCGTGCATGGCACCATGTGCCTGATGCGCCGCGCCGCGCTGATCTCGGTCGGCGGATGGTCGAGCGACACGATCGTCGAGGACTGCGACCTCGGCCTGCTGGTGCTCGAGCACGGCTGGCAGATCCACTATACCAACCGACGCTACGGCCATGGCCTCTTACCCGATACTTTCGAGGCCTATAAGAAGCAGCGCTATCGCTGGGCCTATGGCGGTTTCCAAATTTTGCGAAAGCATTGGCGCCATCTGATGCTCCGCGACGGCGGTCTCACGCGCGAACAGAAACGCGAATTCGCGATCGGTTGGCTCAACTGGCTGGGCGCGGAATCGATCGGGGTTGCGGTGGCAATCCTCAATCTCGTCTGGGTGCCCGTCGTCGCCTTCGTCGGCATCGCAATCCCCGACAAGATCCTCACCATCCCGATCCTCGCGGCCTTCGCCGTCACGCTCGCCCATTTCGTCGCGCTTTATCGTCTGCGGGTCGCGGTGCCGCTCGGCCAGATGATCGGTGCGGTGATTGCCGCCATGTCGGTGCAGTGGACGGTCGCGCGCGCAGTCGGCTGTGGGGTATGCAAGGAGACCCTTCCCTTCATGCGCACCGCCAAGGGCGGCGCGACCCGCAAGGGATCAGACTTCCCGGCGTTTTGGGAGGCGGTTCTGGGGGCGCTGCTGCTGATCGGTGCCGTGGTCGTGGTAGCCACGAATTACAAGCAAATCCGCGAGCTCAATATTTTCGCGCTGGTGCTTGTGGTGCAGAGCCTGCCGTTCCTCGCCGCGGTGGTGATGGCGATGTTGGAAGGCTCGCGCCTCAACGAATTCGCCTATTGGCGAACGGTCGAGGCCACGGTCGCCGCAAAGTTGCCGCAACCTGCCGCCGTGGCGCAAACGCCTGTGCAACTGTCGGCCGACAAGCAAGTCGAAACCGCGCCGTAGCCCCTGCTGCGCGGCGCAGTGATGATGAGGTACCGAAGGAGGGACCGCGGCTTCTGCTTGAAGATGCCGCTCACCAACCTCGCTTTCCAAATGGACCGCCGTTACGGATGGCGGCTCTCGTTCGCTGCGATCACGCGGCCGCAACGACGAAAGAAAATCACCCCGGCAGCGCCGTTTCGACCAACTTCACCCAATACGAGGCGCCGATCGGGATCGCCTCGTCATTGAAATCATATGCCGGGTGGTGGAGGCCGGCGCTGTCGCCGTTGCCGACGAAAATAAAGGCGCCGGGGCGTGCTTCCAGCATGAACGAGAAGTCCTCCGCGCCCATGACCGGCGCGACGTCGTCGTCGACTCGCTGGCGGCCGACCACTTGCGCCGCGACGGAGGCCGCGAACGCGGCCTGCTCCTGGTGGTTTCGTGTGACGGGATAGTCGCGTCGATAGGTGAGCTTCGCGGTGGCGCCATAGAGCCGCGCCGTTCCGGTCACGACCTCGTGCAAACGCTCTTCCAGGAGATCGCGCACGTCGGGAGTGAGGCTGCGCGCGGTACCGCGCAGCAGCGCCGTTTGCGGAATGACATTGTCGGCTGAGCCGGCCTGGAACACGCAGATCGAGATCACCGCGGCGTTGAGCGGATCGACGTTGCGCGCGACGATCGACTGGATCTGATTGATGATTTGCGCGCCCACCAGCACGGTGTCGATGGTGACGTGCGGACGCGCCGCGTGCCCGCCGCGACCTTCGATTTCGATGGTGATGCGGTCGGCGGCTGCCATCAGCGGGCCCGGCCGCAGCGCGAATTGGCCCACCGGAAGACCGGGATAATTGTGCATCCCGTAGACTTCCTCGATGCGGAAGCGGTCCATCAGGCCGTCCTGAACCATGGCTCGGCCGCCGCCGCCGCCCTCCTCGGCCGGCTGGAAGATCACGACCGCGGTGCCGGCGAAGTTGCGCGTCTCGGCGAGATAATGCGCGGCACCGAGCAGCATCGCGGTATGGCCGTCGTGGCCGCAGGCGTGCATCTTGCCCGGCACCGTGGATTTGTACGGGATATCGCTGGCCTCCTGGATCGGCAGAGCATCCATGTCGGCACGCAGTCCGATCACCCGGCCGCCTCCCCCGCCCTTGCCGCCGCGGATCACGCCCACCACGCCGGTGCGCCCGATCCCGGTCACCACCTCGTCGCAGCCGAAGCTCTTGAGCTTGTCGGCAACGGTGGCCGCCGTGCGCTGCACGTCGTAAAGGAGTTCGGGATGGGCGTGGATGTCGCGCCGCCAGGCGGTGATCTCGCCGTGCATGGCGGCAATGCGGTTGACGATCGGCATCTGCTCCTCCTCGCGGCGCATCCGGCCGAGCTCTAGCGGTTCAGCATAGGCCGAGCGGGGTCCCCTTGGACAGATCAAACGTGCGGTCGCGTCACCACCTATTGACCGCGCACGAGGCCGCCCGTACACACCCGCGCACCGGGCCCGTAGCTCAGTGGTAGAGCAACTGACTTTTAATCAGTAGGTCGTTGGTTCGATCCCAACCGGGCTCACCATCTGGGCCGCAAGCGCCGGAACATTCACCAACCATATCGCAAACGCCCTACCCGCACGATCCCGTCATCGTGGGGCGGCGCAATCCGCTTGGAATATATTGGCTCGCCAGGCGTTGCTTTGCTCAGGAGCCGACCATGCGAACAATCGTTCTTGTGTTACTCGCGCTGGCCGGGATCTCGCTGACCAGCACCGATGCCGATGCCGGTGCATGGTGCGCGAGCTACCGACGGGGCGTTTCAAACTGCAGCTATTCCTCGTACGAGCAATGCCGGGCCACCGTTCTCGGCCTGGGGGGATTTTGCCGACCAAATCCGTTCCCCGGAACGGCCTACGGGACGGGCGCCGGAAGCTGGAATACCCCCAGCTCGCCGCGGCGTTACCGGCGCAGCTATTAGACATGTGAGACGCACGGCACCGTCCCGCTCATCGACCTCGGGCTAGCGCGACGTGCACCCAAAGCCCCGACAATAGGGGGCCATTATGCGAATGGCACTTCTTGTGGTACTCGCGCTGGCCGCCTTCTCCCTCACCCCTACCGGTGCGGATGCCGGTGCATGGTGCGCCACTTATAGATGGGGCACTACGAATTGCGGCTATTCCTCGTCCGACCAATGCTGGGCGTCGGTGCGCGGCGTAGGAGGATTTTGCCGACCGAATCCACTTCCCGGGACGGCCTACGGGACGTCCTCCGGCAACTGGAATGCGCCCAATTCGCCAAAGCGCTTTCAGCGCACCTATTAGTAAATCGCAGCGCACCTCAGCGCAGCCATGAGTTCACGGCGCTTTCTTACAAAATGGCCTTTTGAATGGACCTCGGTCAGGCCGGCGTGACGCGTATGGGACGCAATTGAAGCTGTTGCGAAAGGGGCTCAGAATATTCGCGGCGGTATCCGGACGTTCGTGGAGGGCCGATGTCGAACGGTCAAGCCCTGCCGATCCTGATTGCGGGCGGCGGCATCGGCGGCCTGGCAGCGGCGCACGCGCTCGCGCGCAAGGGTTTCGCCGTGCGGGTGCTGGAGCAGGCGCCCGAATTCCACGAGATCGGCGCCGGCATCCAGCTCGGCCCCAACGTCTTTCGCGCGCTCGAAAAGCTCGGCCTCAAAGAGGCGGTGCTTGCCGACGCCCATCGGCCGCCCGCCATGGAGATGCGCTGCGCCTTGTCCGGCGAGCGCGTCACCCGCATCCCGCTCGATGAGCCGCGCTTTAGGGAGAAGTTCCAGCAGCCCTACGCCGTCACTCACCGCCACGATCTGCATTCCGTCTTCATCAACGCGTGCAAGAACAACAACCGCATCGCGCTGGAAACCGGTCGCAGCGTCGAAGATTTCGAGCAGGACGATACCGGCGTCAGCGTGATCCTGCAGTCGGGCGAGCGCATCCGGGGCCGTGCGCTCATCGGCTGCGACGGCATGTGGTCGAAGGTGCGCGACAAGGTCGTCGGCGACGGCAAGCCGCTGGTGTCGGGCCACATCGCTTATCGCGCCGTGCTTACGCGCGAGGAGGTGCCGGAGGATCTCTGGAGGCCGGACGTAATCTTGTGGGCTGGTCCGCGCACCCATCTCGTCCACTACCCGCTGCGCCGCGGCGAGATTTACAACCTAGTCGCCGTGTTCCACTCCAACCGTTACGTCGAGGGTTGGAATGCGGAGGCCGATGCGCGCGAGCTGTGGGCCCATTTTGAAGGCCAGCGCCCCGAGGTCCTGCGCATGCTCGAGCGCATCGAGACGTGGCGCATGTGGGTGCTGTGCGACCGCGAACCGGTGAAAGAGTGGAGCAAGGGGCGGGTAACGCTGCTCGGCGACGCCGCCCATCCCATGCTGCAGTATCTGGCGCAAGGCGCTTGCATGGCCACGGAGGACGCGGTCTGGCTCGCCGATAAGGCCGGTGAGAACCCGGACGATTTGCCCGCGGCCTTCCGCGCCTATGTGCAGGAGCGTTACCTACGCACCGCGCGGGTGCAAATCATGGCGCGCGTCTACGGCGACTTTTACCATGCGCGCGGGCCGGCAGCAGAGCTGCGCAACCAGATGCTCGGGCCGCGCACGCCCGAGGAGGCCTACGAGGGCATGTCCTGGCTCTATAGCGGCACGTGAGGCGCTTTCGAGCGCCGGCTCTCGCGCCCGTTCCGCAACAAGCGTTATTGCAGCCCGGCGATCGCACGCGCTTCGGCGCTCAGCTCCAGAATATGCATGCCGGTATTGGCGCGATCGACCACGTAGATGTAGCCGCGGTCGTCGGTTTCCACGTTGTTGCTCTGGATCGCGGTCTTGCAGCGGTCCACCCCATCGACCTTGATGCAGCGCTTGTCGGTCGCTTCCGTGATCGGCGGGATGAAGTACCCGATCTCCTTGGGCTGATACGGGTTGCGCACGTCGACCGCGCGCACGCCGGCATTGAAGTAGGCGATGAAGGCGATCTTCTTGTAGAACACCGGCGCCATGCTCTCATTCGAGGAGTGCGAGCCGAAGCGTCCGCCGCGCTGGCAGAAATTTCCGCTCGCTTCGGGCACCGAGAAATTCGACACCACCATCGGCCTCGATTCGATCGTGACATCGACGAAGAACACGAGCTGGCGCGCTTCCTGGCATTCATTGAGGATCTGCTCGTCCACGATCATCACGAAGTCGCGTACTTTGCCATCCTTGTCCTTGGCGAATTCCGCGACCGGCATTTTGAGCATCGGGAAAACCGTGTGCGCGCCGTTGAAAGGCAGCATGTCGACCTGACCGACAACCGGATAGCGCAGGTTCTCCGCCGTCGGCTCCTTCGGACCGTTCAGAAGCTTTTCGCGGTCGACGATCTGCAGCACGCCGCCCTTATTGGTGCCGTAGCCGAAATACACACGATTGCCCTGCGGGCCGGTCGAGATCGGCCCGTGCAGCTCGGTCGGCACCGCGCCGGCGGAACCGGGCTCCTGTCCGATCAGGCCGAAGTCGCGGATATGAACCGGCTTTAATGGATCGCTGAGGTCGAAGACCTGGGTCATGCGCCGCACTCGCCAGCCTTCGACGCCGGACACGAGATAAGCAACGCCGGTGTCGCATTCCCACCAGCTCTTATGGGTATCCTTCAATCCTTCGATGATCTTGGTCAGCAGCGCGGGCTTGGCCGGATCGGTGACGTCCCAAATTTCGTGCGCACGGCCGCCGAAGACCCGCAGCATATAGGTCTTGCTCGCATCGCCCTTGGGCAGCGTCTTGCCGTCACAGACGCGTACCATCTGCGCGCCGCCCTCCTCGTAATGGCCTTGCAGCCCGGGAATGTGCGCGAGGTATTTCGGCTGCGCCGGATCGGTCACGTCAACGATCGAGGTGCCGTTGTTTTCGGCTTGTCCGGTGAGGCGGTTGACCGGCTGCGGCACCTCGGGCGTTCCGCCGTGATGCCCGATATAGGCGATATAGCGGCTGCCTTGATGATGGATCGTCGGCTGATAGGCGCTGCGGCCGTGCAGATCGTTATAGCCGACAAGCCGCATATTCTTGGCTTCCGGCGGATCGCCGATCTTGGGTGACTGGGCGAGCGCGGGGAGCGCGAGGATGATCAATCCGGCGACCGCGCTCGCAGCACGCGCGCGGCCGATCGAGACACGTCGTTGCATCATTGCTTCTCCCTGACCGCGCCGCCCAGTTGGGACGATCCGGCAAGACGCGTCGATCAAACGCGTCTTGCCAAGAGGCGAGCGTGGGTCGCTAGCCCAACGCCACCTTGACCCGTTCGGGCGTGAACGGCGTGTGGCGCAAACGCACGCCGGCGATCTGCATCACCGCATTCGAGATCGCGGGTGCGATCAGCGGCGTCGCCATTTGTCCGGCGCCCGTCGGATGGTTGTCGGTCGCGATCACCTCGATGTGCATCGCCGGTACCTCGTTCATGCGCGGCACGCGGTAGTCGTAGAAGTTCGACTGTTCGACCGCGCCGTTCTTGACGCTGATGCGCTCGGTCAACGACATGCCCAGCCCGTAGACGAT
>Ga0209488_10000266_pt1 | contig 42395 bp, 40 predicted proteins | sample Rivendell_Oct201_8_FD_188349 | JGI IMG/M metagenome (GOLD analysis project Ga0209488, IMG submission 188349) | Vadose zone soil microbial communities from the Eel River Critical Zone Observatory, Northern California, USA -... | ecosystem: Environmental > Terrestrial > Soil > Vadose zone >...
TTGATCCCGAAGTGGCCGTGATTCAGCGCGGCGAACAAATCGCCATTGCGGGGATCGTGCATCAGCAGCGTGACGTTGTCGCCGACAAACGCCGCCCGGCTGATCGACCACTTTGCCTTCACGCGATCCAGTGTGAATAAACCTTTCCTCGTTGCGATGTAACACCGTTTGCTCATGAGTTCTCTATCCTCCCGATAATGCCTGTATCACGTCGATCATGGAATTGGGGTTCACCGGATCGCTGAGTTCATCGCGATCGCGAACCGCCTCGCCGTCAATGAAGACCACCATATGCTGCCGGATTCTGCCGATCTCGTCGAGCACGTAGCCGCGCGCGCGCTCGTTCTCGCGAAAGTAATCATCGAGCACGGCCCGGAGTGTCGATCCAGCAGCTTCGCGCGTCGGACATCCCACGTGACGCTGGATATTTTGAGTGAAACGTACTGTGGCCATGGGATCTTGAAAGTTTAGCAAAATTTTGTGGTAGCCTCCTGCCATTATGAAACGAAAAATTTCAATCCTCGCGTGTGCACTCGTGTGCGTGCCGGTGCTCGCCGGTACAATTCTGTTCGCTCAGCAGGCGGCCAATGCGCTGGGCGCCGGTCCGTGGAATTACACGACATCGGAACGCAATACGAAGATCCGGGTGTCGGTGGTCACGAAGGGACTCTCGCATCCGTGGAGCGTCGTGTGGCTGCCGGATGGCAGCATGCTGGTGACGGAACGGCAGGGACGATTGCGGATCATCCGCAACGGCGTGCTCGATCCGCAGCCGATCGCGGGCGTTCCGATGGTGCAGGCGGGCGGTACCAGCGGATTGCTGGATGTCGCGCTGCATCCGAAGTTCGCAACCAATGGTCTGGTTTATCTGACGTACAACAAGCAGCAGACCGGAAAGAAGCAGGACGGCACCACCGGTCCCGTGTACACCACGGCGCTGGCACGCGGGCGATTCGATGGGAAGGCGCTGGTCGACGTGAAGGAAATCTTCGTTGCTGAACCGTGGATGGATCTGTCCGGCGGGGACGCGTCGCGGATTGTGTTCGCGCCCGATGGGACGTTGTTCATGAGTTCGTCGCATCATCGGGATGAGAAGGGCCCTCAGGATCCGTCAAACGACGCGGGGAAGATTCTGCGCCTAAATGACGATGGGACGATTCCGAAAGACAATCCGTTCGTCGGGCGCGCGGGATACCGGCCGGAGATTTATTCCATTGGTCATCGAACGGTGCTGGGACTGGCGTTTCATCCGACGACCGGCGCGCTGTGGGAGACGGAGAACGGACCGCAGGGCGGAGATGAAGTGAATGTCATTCAGCCGGGGAAGAACTACGGCTGGCCGCTGGTGACGTATGGTCATGACTACGACGGCACGCCGCTGAATGAACGCGCGGTACCGCCGAATATGGTGCTGCCGACGGTGTTCTGGGTGCCGTCGATTACGACATCGGGGCTGGCGTTTTATACCGGCGACAAGATTCCTGCGTGGAAGGGGAACCTTTTTGTGGGCTCGATGACTGTGGGTCGCATTGGCGGGACTGGTCACGTTGAGCGGATCGTCTTCAACGAGAAAGGCGAGCAGCGGCGGGAATCGCTGATTGTGGATCTGCACCAGCGCATTCGCGATGTGCGCCAGGGTCCGGATGGATTGCTGTACCTGCTGACGGATGAAGAAGCCGGAGCAATTCTGAAAATCGAACCTGCACCGTAGTTGGGATTTATTTGAAGTGGGGAGCATTGCCCTCCTGAGTCAGGAGGGCAGCGGGATCGCGAAGCGGATCCCGCGAGGGGTGGTTCCACTGGGAACCACCGCTACGCCAGTCGGCTCTTCGAGAGAATCTTTCTCGCGCGTTTTGCATCATCGGCCCGGACAATTAAGTCAAATCCCATGTTGGAAGGATAAGCAGGAACGTTATGGTTGCGGATCGCGGTCTCAATTCCTGCGGCATCCAGAGCTGATTTTGCGAGATTGGCAATAATCTCGTCCGGGTACGCTCCAACGACGACTAATTCCATGTCATTCGACTTTCGCATGTTCGTCAATAGATCGGAGAATGAGAAGAACCCCTCTCCCTCAGGGAGAGGGTGCCGCCCATCTTTAGATGGGCGGCGGGTGAGGGAATCAATAGCGGCCAATCCGGATTCCCTCATCCGGCCCTTCGGGCCACCTTCTCCCTGTGGGAGAAGGATGGGCCCAGACTTCCCTCACACTGCGGCAGACTTCAGCGCGGCAAGCACGCGGGCGTCGCGGAAAGGAACTCGCCGTAGCCGGACTCCGGTCGCATCGTAAATCGCGTTGGCAACCGCAGCCATCAGGGGCTTGCAGACCGTCTCACCGGCGCCATATTGCGGAAGGTCCGGCCGTTTCGGATTCGGATCTCCATTCACGATCACGATGTCGATCTTTGCCGGAGTGTCCGTGTGCGTGAGCGTCGGATGCGTGAGCCAGTCCACGCTCGTGACCTTCTCCGTATCGAACTGAACTTCCTCATAGAGCGCGCGGCTCAGCGAGTGCAGCATGCCGTTCTCGATCGTCCGCTTCAGGGCTTCCGGATTGATCACCAGTCCGCAGTCGTGCGCGCACACCAGCCGCTTCACCCACACGTGACCGGTGGTTCGGTTGACTTCAACTTCCGCGATCTCCGCCACCACCGTCTGGCTGCGGAACGAGTACGCCATCCCGCGGCCCGTCAGAATATTTCCCGAGGCACGCGGCCGCGGTGACACACGCGCATCCCATCCAAATGCATCCGCAGCGGCCTTCACGCAGGCAATCGACCGCGCGCGTTTAAATTGCGCGTCGTCGGTTTGGCTCGCCGTCAGCAGCTTCATCCGAAACGCCACCGGATCGGCCTTCGCTGCCGCCGCCAGTTCATCGATAAACGACTCCGATGCAAACGCCACCTGCGGCCCATTGGGATCGCGAAGATTTCCCGTCCGCAGCGGCGTCTCGTAAATCAGCGGCATACTCACCACCGCCGAGGCCGTACGGCGATTCGGAATCGCATACATCTCCGACGGCCTGTCCGCGCCGCCGGCCGCAGGACGTGCCGGCCGCGTGCCCATCAGCTGTGCGATCAGCACCGTATTGGGTTCGTTGTAACCCAGGTGGTTGTAATCGGCGGCCTGAGCGTTGTAATCGAATGCCGTCAGATTCCCTTGCGCATCCAGCGCGCCGCGCATCTTGAACGTGTATGCCGGCCCCTTGGTATCCCAGGCGGTTTCCTCTCCTCTCATCCACTGCATGCGGACCGGTCTTCCGACTTCCTTCGCAATGTATGCCGCCTCGAAACCCGCATCGTCCGCAGCGGTACGCCCGTATCCCTGCGGACCTTCCATCCACACCACGCGCACCTTGTCGCGCGGCATTCCCAGAAAATCCGCAACGCCGTTGCGCATGCCGTAGGATTTCATGTCGTTCGAGTAGATGGTCATCTGGCCGTTAGACGGATCGGCCGTGGCATGCGCCGGTCCGATGGCGGTGTGTCCCTGGAACGGAACATCGTATTCCGCTTCTACAACCTTTGCGGCGCTCGAGAACGCCGTGTCGGGATTTCCAATAACGGCGGGGTTGCCTTGTGACGTTGGAGTCGCGCTGCGCATGTACTTGTGCAGATCTTCGGAAGAAGGGAAGGGCGCTGTCGTCGGCTTTTCCCAATCCACCTTGAGCAGACGCACAGCGCCGATTGCCTGTTCCTCACGTTCGAAGACGACCGCGACGTAGTTCCCCTTGCTGACGACTCTCACGAACCCCGGCAGAAAGCGCACGGAAGCTTCGTCGATGCGGATGAGTTTCGCTCCCGCGAACGGCGGCTTCACATTGCGCGCATGCACCATGCCTGGAAGTTTCACGCCGGTCGCCCATTTCATCGTGCCGTCGACTTTCGCGGGGATGTCATAGCGCTGGGGCGATGTTCCGATGATCTGAAACTCCTGAACGGTTTTTACCTTCGCCACTCCGGTAGTCGCGTCGACGTTGTTTCCGGTGAGAGCGACGTTGAAGCGCTTGCCTCCGATCAGTTCGCCGTAGGTGACGCGTTTTGTCGTGTCCGACTTTGCGGTGACGACCGCGTCGCGCACGTTGAGTTGATCGGCGGGAACGCTGAATCGTGTGGCGGCCATATCGAGCAGTACGCGGCGCGCTTCCGCCGCAACGCGACGCATGGGCCAGCCGTCGGTTTGAATGGCGTCGGAGCCACCGGATCCGCCCTGGTCGACGGTGACATCGGTGCTGCCCATGACGCATGTGGTCTTGTCGTAGGCGATGTCGAGTTCATCGGCCATCATCTGGCGGAATGCGGTTCCCGTGCCCTGGCCGCAGTCGGTCTTGCCGACGTAGAACGTTGCGGTGTTGTTCTCGTGAATGACGATCCACGAATCCAGCTTCTTGAAATCCGGGTCCGGGTACGGACCGGCCGCGACCTGTGCCGCGAGTGGCCCCGCCGCTCCTGCTGCACCTGCCGCGCAGAAGGTCACCACGAGCATTCCGGATTGTTTTAGAAATTTGCGTCGCGTTGTCATGCGCCCACCTTCGCCGCGCGTTTGATCGCGGCTTGAATCCGGAAGTAGGTCATGCAGCGGCAGAGAGTGCGCGCCATGCCCTCGCGGATTTGAGCATCGGTTGGTTTGGGAGTTTTATCGAGCAGTGCCTTGGCGGTCATGATCTGGCCGTTCTGGCAGAAGCCGCAGGCGGGAACCTGCTCGTCGATCCATGCCTGTTGCAGGGGATGAAGTCTCCCGTTCTGGGAAATGCCTTCGAGCGTGGTGACTTCGCTGCGAACGCTCGATGTCGGCGTGATGCACGATCGCGTCGCAACACCTCCGATGATCACCGTGCACGCCCCGCACTGGCCGAGCCCGCAACCGAAGCGCGGTCCCTCCAGTTCCAGGTCGTTGCGCAGAATATAGAGCAGCGGTGTCGAAGGATCGATATCGACGGTGTGGTTCTTACCGTTCACCTTCAATGTGACATTGCTCATGGTCGATTCTCCTTAGCAAGAGGTTTGCGGAAGCCATTATTGGTAGAAATGCCTCGGATTGGGAAGAAATATTCCTTATGCGTAATGAGCCATTTGTATTGAATTACGAAATATATGAGTAGCGGACATTGCCCTCCTGAGTCAGGAGGGCAGCGGGATCGCATCGCGATCCCGCGAGGGGTGGTTCCCATTGCCAAATGTTTCGGTTTCGAGCCGCGCAGCAAACCTTCCCTCGTATCCGAGGGAGATCGCGTACAACTGTGATGTGTCAGTTAGAATTCCGAGTGAAGTGAATGATCGCGATACACAGGAGCCCGCCAAGCAATATTGCGAATAGTAGCGCGGACACGGGCAGCGGATTCGTTCTTGCATGGTGGGCATTGCGGGCGATGGCTCCTATCGCCCAATATACCCCCACAGTAACAGTCAAGATACTTACCGCAAGAATGATCCATAACCAGGCCAGTGGAGCGCCTGAGTGAAGGGGGAACAAGATCGCGGTGAGGTACTGTCCCACAATTAATCCGATGACCACTGAGACAAGCGCGCGTATTACCCGCATGGTTGTGTCTCAATCCTAATCGACCATATTGGAAACACGCTCATTGCTGGAACTTCCCGGGTTCATTCACATCCTCATTGAAACAACTGCGGCGCAAACTGGTTCAGATAATTCCGCCAGTTGATCCAGGTGTGTCCCCCATCGCTATGTTCGAAGACGACGTTGAATCCGTGCTTTTTGAGCAGGTCTACTGTCAGCGGCGCGGTGGTCCCGATCACATTGTCGTCCTTTCCAATGTCGAACCAAACCAGCTTGAGTCCCTTCTTGAGTGCGGTGCTGTCGAGCATCGCGAGATTCCGATTCTCCCAGCTGTTCGGATTCGGCGCCGGCGCTGCAGTGGGAGCCGGAGCTGCCGCCGCATCCCCGCGGCCTCCCCGCGGCGCCGCCGGGAATTCCCCGATCAGTCCGGAGCTGAACACACCGATGTATGCGAAGCGATCCAGATGCGGAAACCCGATATTCAGCGTCTGCGATCCACCCATCGACAGCCCCGCGATTGCCGTGTGCGCGCGATCGTTGATGACGCGATAGTGTCTCTCAACATACGGCATCACGTCGGTGGTGAAATCCTTCGCGAAGTCATCCGCAGCCGACAGAAATCCGCCGGCGTTTCCTCCCGTCTGAGACGTGTGGCCCGCCGTCATGACAATGATCATGGGCTTAGCCTTCTTCGCCGCAATCAGGTTATCGAGAATGAAATTCGCGCGTCCCGCCGAGGTCCACGAATCGTCGCTGTCGCCGGCGCCGTGCAGCAAATAGAAGACCGGCAGCTTCTCGTTGTTCAGCTCGTACCCCGGCGGCGTGTAGACATGCATGCGCCGCCATCGGTTCAGCGCCGTCGAAAAATAATTCACCGTGGCCACGGTTCCGTGAGGCGCGTTCTTGGTGTCCATGAAATCCGCGCCAGGTACCACCACCAGACTCCAGGTGTTGGCATTCGATTCGCTGGTGGACGGATTGCGCGGATCGATTGTCGCAACTCCATCGACCCCGAAGTTATACCGGTAGGCTCCCGGATCCACCGGACCGACGGTCGTCGACCAGACGCCGTTGTCTCCCTTCGTCAGCGTAGCCGTTTGTCCAAGATTCGGAATGTCGCTCGCCGCCAACCGGACCGCCATTGCCTGTGCCGCCGCAATTCGGAAAACGATGTGATGGTCCGCCGTGACCTCCGGAGAAACAACAGCCGGTTGTGCCGCGCCCCGACCGCCGCCTCGGCCGCCTCCGCCACCGCGCCCACCTTGTGCCGGTGCCGGCGCCTGCGCCGTCCGTATCGATGCAATCGCGATGCACGCGAACAATCCGGAAACAACCGGAATGAGCGATTTCAAAACACGGCCGCGCTGAATAGCCATCATGCGTCTCCTCGCCGAAGGGAATGGGCCCTAGTCTATTTGCGACGAACTGCAACGACAAGCTTTTTGGGGAGTATCTTTTTGGCACAGCACGTTCCCATTCTTCAAAATAAAAACGACATTACCGGACTATTAAAGAGCAGATTCTGCCTCCAATCAGGAAACTCGATGGCAAGATCAGTCAGTTATGATAGCGCGTTTAGATTTGTAGGTTCCGGGATCGAATATAGATCGGCTATATACTCCAACACTGATTAGTCCGCCCTTACTTGTATGGGCAAAACGCATCTTCGGCGTCGTGGACCGTGGACTATTTCGACGCCACTGCTTGTGTTCCCTAAGATTCGTATCGCGACGTTGATCTCGGGACTCTTCGAATGCGCCGCTTACGCTTCCTGTGTCCGATGCGCTATACTCCGACCAAATCAGATGAAGGACACTGCATCGTTCACCAATAAAAAGGATCCGAAGAACCTTCCTGCGTATTCATTATTTGAGGCATGCCGCTACCTGCAAATTCCAGAAGCGACGCTCAAATCGTGGGTCGTAGGCCGGCATTATCCGACGTCGAGCGGCAGCAGGTTCTTTAGACCTCTGATTGTGCCTGCGAGTAAGGATCGTCAAGTAGGCTTGTCTTTTTTGAATCTGATTGAAGCCCACGTTCTCGACGCGATTCGTCGAACGCATGGTGTCAAACTGCCAAAGGTACGTCAGGCGATGGATTACATTCGCCGTGAGCTCCACTCGCAGCATCCTCTGGCAGAGAAGGATTTTGAGACGGACGGCGTGGATCTGTTTATTCGACACTACGGAAATCTTGTCAATGCGTCCCGTGACGGACAGATGGCCATTAAGGAAATTATCGAAGCCTATCTTGCTCGGATTGAAAGAGACGCTTTCGGCGTGGCCGCGCGACTCTATCCTTTTACACGAAATCGTGCGGCATCTCCGACGGTTAAGACAGAACCAAGAACGGTATTGATTGACCCTCGAATCTCCTATGGCCGTCCCGTACTTGCTGGAACCGGCATTCCAACGGCAGCTCTCGCCGAACGGTATAAAGCAGGAGATTCCATTAAGAACCTCTCTCACGACTACTCCCTTTCTACAGATGAAGTCGAAGAAGCCATCCGCTGCGAACTTTGGACTGAAGCGGCCTGACTCTCCCACTTTATTTCTCGACCGTTCTTTGGGAAAGATCGTTGTGGCAGAAGCACTCCGAAAGGCAGGTGCCAACGTTGAAGTACACGATGATCATTTCAGCCAGGACGTTGCCGATGAAAAATGGCTGGAAGCAGCCGGCAAAAACGGCTGGGTGGTTCTGACAAAGGATCGTCGTATTCGGTTTCGCGCTACAGAGCGGCAAGCCCTCATCAATGCCGGAGTGAAAGCTTTTGTTCTCACTGCCGGCGATATCGATGGGCCTTCAATGGCTGCAGTTTTCGTCAAGGCTCTGCCTGTCATCCTGCGTTTCGCCGGTAAACACCCTCCGCCTTTTATCGCAACAGTGACCAGATCCTCTAGCGTGAAACTTCTCAGTCTCAATCCATGAAGACTGTTTGTGTCCGCGAATCCTGCACGCAATCTAACTCCTATTTGAGTGGTGGCTTGAAGAACGATTGCGGCAGGAGCCCAACATCGCCTTGTTGGGAAGAAGGGCAATTACGGTTCTTCCGACTCGGGCGGCTATCCCCACACTGGCCATGCACTTTCTGCAGAAGTTCAAGTATGTCCGCGTCGTTTCCGGATTCTCGACCGAAGCAATCCTTGTCGGGTCGGCAAAGGCATCGACCGCACAGTCCACTCCGCAAAATCTTCCAGATGCCGAGACGGCGGATTCCAAACACTACAAGGTGGAATTCGAAAATGACGTCGTGCGGGTGCTCCGCGTCCGGCTGGATGCTGGAGACAGTACGCCGCGACACGCGCACTCCGCCTATTGCGCGATCGAATTGTCCGACTCGTCCCTGAAGGAAGGCAACGGTCCGATATCGAACAGCAAAGCCGGAGAGGTCTTCTGCGGAGACGCGACTTCACACGCGCCGCAAAATGTCGGAAAGGCTCTCGCCGAGAGCATTGTCGTGGAGTTCAAGAATCGGCAGAATGCCCGCTGACTGCGCCGCTCGGCGGAATCGGGTGCGTGTCCTTTCGGATCGTGGTAATTTCCCCGTTCCGTAGATCCATCACCATGACCGAAGACTCTTCCATCAAGAACGTTGCCGACACGGCGTTATGGGTTGCGACCTATCGCGCCGATGAGTCGAAGCGACCCGATGCTCTGTTTCACGATCGACAGGCGGGCATGCTCGCCGGAGATCGCGGCCGCAGCATTGCCGCGTCCATGCCGTATCCCGCGATGATGGGGTGGATCCTCGTCATCCGAACTGTTGCGATCGATCGGCTCGTGCTTCAGGCGATTTCTCAGGGTGTCGACACCGTGGTGAATCTCGGTGCAGGCCTCGACACCCGTCCATACCGCATGGAACTGCCGGCATCGCTGCGCTGGATTGAAGTGGATTTCCCAAACATGATTGCCTACAAGAACGAAAAGCTCGCCGGAGAAAAACCCGTCTGCCGGCTGGAACGAATTGACGCAGACTTGTCGGACACGAATCTTCGCCGGAGCCTTTTCCAGCGCATCGGATCGGAATCGCAACGTGCGCTCATCATCACCGAAGGCGTCATCTATTACCTCAGCAGCGCTGCTGCCGCGGCGCTGTCCCGGGATCTCTTCGCTATTCCCTCATTTCATTTCTGGATTCAGGACTACCGGCAGAACGCCGCGCAACAGCGGCTGCCTCAAAAGATGAAGCGCATATTCAAGGATTCGCCAATCCTGTTCGACAGCAGCGACTGGCTGTCGTTCTTTGCCGAACAGGGCTGGACGATCGGCGAGAACGTTCTTGCCTACACCGAGTCCGTCCGCGTGAATCGGCCGTTCCCGATGATATTTCCGTGGAGCCTGCTGATGCTCATCACTCCAAGGAAAATACAGGATAAGTGGCGGCAGTCTACCGGGTTCGTTCTTTACAGAAAGTAAAGTTTTAAGGCGAGCCGCGTAATTCGCCGATCGTTACTTTTTTTGCTGCTTCGAATAATCGATGAAGTTCAACTCCTGGCATTTGCCCGGATTGAAAGGAGCATCCGCAATGAAGACGGTATCCGAACCCGTGTACTTGCCTTTCAAGTACACCGTGTCTTCCGCGGTATAGCTGCGCGTCAATGACAGCTTCTTCGGATCCAGAGTAAACCGCTCGACGACGTGCAGCTTGTCGCTGTTGTGGACCGGCGTGTTCAAAAACCCAGGCAGAAAACCCACCGTGTCGACGACGAGAGTATCGCCTTCCCAGCGTCCGATCGAATGACCGGTTCGCGACAGCTTGATATTCTGTGGATGCTCTTTCATGTTCGTAAAAATGGTTCGTTTCAAGCCGAACTGTCCATACTCCACGACGATCGTGTCTTTATTCTGAGTGATGCGATTGACGGGTCCGTCGAAAGTCCAGTCGAAGACGATGCTGGTCGTCTCGCAGCGGAACCGCGGATTATCTTCACGTTTGAAATCTGCCGCCGCTTTTTCCCCAGCTTCAGTCAGTTCACTTCCGCCGTAAAGACGCGGTCCGGCGGGCGTCCCGCCCCTGCGAGCGCCGCCTCCATTACCGGCGGGCGCCGCATTCGGACCGGGAGTTCGCTGGCTCAACTCCGTGAGTTGCACCAAGCCGCCGCCGGTGCCGCGGGGGTCCACCATGACCGCCTGTACGGGAGCCCAGCCGCCCGCGATATTGGGTTCACCCGTCGGCCGTCGCGCCGGCCGGTGAGAGGTGTCTGGCGTAACCAGCGGCCCACGGACTTCCTTTAATCCACCTTGCGGCGCCTTCACATATTGACCGTAGCGGTCCATTCGCGTTCCATCCGCCGTCAGGATGGTCTGTAGATAACAGGATGCCGGATCGGTTTTGTTCGGCGACGCTTCGAGGGTGATCTGCTGGCCAACCGGAAACACGTCTGCGGTCCAGCCGGAGCGGCGCAGCACATGCACGGAACGCATCTCGCATCGATGGTGGCTGACTTTGCCGTCCTTTTCCGTGACATCGAAATAGAGCCAGGAATGTGGATTGATCAAATCCACGCGTATGAGCTTCGCTTTGAACTCGACGGTCTCGTTCAAGGCATACTCCGAACCGCCGTGATGCGCGAAAACTAGAGGCGAACAGAGAAATATCGCAACGAAGACAGTCGCTCGACGCATGGTGTTCTCCAGTGTTTGCCCGCCATCATGCCACGCTTGCCGGCAATTGTCTTTATCTGGCGATTACGAAAAGACTCACGGAGTCTCTTCAGTCCTTTACTGCCGGTGAAGTCGGATTTGCCGGCGCCGCAAGGTTTTTGGAGAAGAATGGCAGAAAGTATCGCTCAATCCGATCGCCGAGCCGATTGGTTGGATCGCCGTCGTATTCCTCGTAACTATGGACAATCTTCAGTCGCGTCATGGCTTCATGCAATTTTCGATTCGGCGCCAGCATGCGATCTTTCGTGCCGATGTCGATCGCGAGCGCATAGAGCTTGTTCAGGTTGGACCCCTGGCTTTCCAACATCGCGAGAACGAAATTCGCATTCCAGCGCAAGGCGATTTCCGGTCGCAGTTTTCCATCTTTCACTGGCAGATCCAGGAAGAGCGGAGCACTGCCGGCATTGGGTGACCAAGCCGCCCCGAGGGCCAGCGCAAGACTGGGGTCGGACTCGGCCTGCTGGCCACTAATCGCGCGCGCAGCCTCTTCGGCCTGCCCGCGGGTTTTGATCGCCTCGGCGGCTGCCAATACTTCCGGGCGCGCACTATCGGTTGTTTCCAGGAATGCGGCGCTCATGATGTACAGACTCGAAAATACATCGGGCCGCTTCATGCCGATGCGCAACGCGCCGTAACCTCCCATCCCGTGACCGGCGAGACCGCGGCTGATGCGCGCGTTGATGGTCCGGTAATGGGAGTCGACATACGCGACGAGATCCTGCGCGATGAAAGACTCCCAGTCGCCGGTAGTCACCGAATTCGAATACACGCTGCCCCCGTGCAGTGTGAATGCATTGGGCATCACGATTATCGGCGCGCTGAATCCCGCCGCCGAAGCAAGACGGTCGGCGCTCTCGGTCAAATTACCAAGCTTGCCAGTGAACATGTCATCGCGTGCACCAAAGCCGTGCAACAGGTACACCACCGGATATCGGCGATTCTGATCGGTGCGATAACTTGGCGGAAAATAAACGGTGACGTCGCGATCCGGTGAATCGCCCTCCAGGTTGCCCTCGAGTGCTTTGCCGTGCACCATGATGTGTTCGACAATGGCTGCGCCGCTCGCAGCCGGTCCCGCGCCGCGCCGCCCCTGTGCTTCCAAAAAAGCTGCAGCCAGAATCACGAGACCCACAATAAGCCAGGTTTGTTTCACCGATCTACCTCCAGCGGTCTGGAAGCATAATCGAGGTGAGCCATTTCCACCAATTTCGATGTGAACGAACGACTCCGGCGACCGCGCTCGACGGGAACAACAGCCGGATTAATCTGCTGGCGCCACGTTGACGGTTGACTGTAGCTTCCGGCCTGCGGCGATCTGGGCCGTTTGCCGATAGGATTCGTAGTCGCGAAGGAATGTCGGAGCAAACCAGGAATTCTTTTCAATATCGGTCCAGGCATAAATGAAGTAGCCGCCGGGCGGCAGCGCATGAAACTCGAATTTCCCGGAACCATTCGCGGCGATGTTTCGGTATAGCTCTGGACGAATCGGCCCCGTCTGATCCGGAATCAACAAGACTACCGCACCCGGAACCGCATCCCCACGCAAGTTCACCGCAATGCCTTCGACGGATCCTCCTGCGGAATTCATCACAACCTCAACGGGAGGTGGAGGCCCGGGTTCGATGATTAAAGGACTGTTGGTAATGTCGGCGTTCTGAAAATGAATCGATTGCACATAAGCATCGGGCATCGAGGAAGGAAACTTTGCCGTGAGTGTATAGGACGCAATCGCGACATTAGGAATCAGGAAATCTCCGTTCGACGCAACGGCAACCCCATCACCGATGATTCCAATACGCACTCCCGACAGGTCGACAACAGCGCCTTCACTCTTCACCCGTCCTGTGAGTGTCACGGGCGGGACCAGGGGGACCCGGACATCGGCATCGATTCCTCGAACGTCGGCGATCGTGCGCCCCGAAAGCCCGTCTGCGGTCGCGCGAATTTCATACCTTCCCGAAAACACTCCACGAAATTCGAATGCGCCGCTGCCTTGATAAAACTGCAGATATTGATTGTAGGGGCCGAGTTCACCGGTTACAGAATCTATCGATCGAATGGATGCGATGACAGGGCCCTGCACCGGTTGTTGAGTGGCCTGGTTGATCGCGACGCCGCGAACGCGGAGCAACTTTTCGGGATTCATCGTGATGTTGATGTTACGCAACTCCGATCCCGGTCGTAACTCCAGGGCCGTGGCCCGCTGCCAATCCGTAGTTCCCGGATAATAGAGTCCCATAAACGTCTGGTCGTCATTCAGGCCCGGATCGGAAGTCACGGGCGGCGAGCTCCGCGACGAGGAGAGCATTCCCGCCCCCGATCGAACGCCATTGCCATTCGGGTTCATGAGGATCGTTGTTTGCATATTGTTCCTGGCATTATCCGCCTTGAGATAGAAAGTGCCCGGTGGAAGCCAGAAGAATCGGAATTCGCCTTTGTCGTTGGTGATTTGCAGTGCGACTTCCGAGAACGTGGAGTGTCCGTCGTCCCCATAGCTCGCCTTCACCAGCGAAACGCCAACGATTGGCATCGGATCCCCATTCGGATAGGAAATCCTTCCCGAGATCGAGGCGCCCGGGAACATTGTCAGCGGAGCAATCGAAACCTTCTGTCCTGGAGAGACCAGGATCAGGGGGCCTTGTCTGGATGCAAATCCGTTGCGTGTCGCCACCAGGCGATAGCGGCCGGGCGCAACGTTTGAAAACGCAAACTCGCCTTTGTCATTGCTGAAGGCGACGCCTTTTGGTGCGCCATTTTGATTCAGGTCACGAAGTTCGACGATGCCTCCGGCAACAGGCTGAGATGATTCCGAGGAACGGATCGTTCCTTGCACAGAACCGGGCATGGGACTTTGGGCGAAGGCGGTTTGGACCAGAATTACGATCAGAACAGTGTGGAGAAATTTCATTGCGGGGCTCCGATCGCCATCAAAGAAACAGTCGGGTTCTTCCCTTCGCTGATCGATATGGCCTTGCCCCGAGTTTCTGCGGGACGAAGGAATTCGGCATCCAACCACGCACCGTTAGCCGCATAATCCCAGGAGAAGAGTTTGTAGGTGCCCGGTGCAATGCCTTGAATGTTGAACTGCCCGTCTTCATCGGTGATTGCGGATTTGTACAGATCCATTCGACTTCGAAGAGCCTGGGAATCGGGAACCAGCACAACAACCGCATTCGATTCGTGCTGCTGACGCGCGTCGATCACGGTGCCATCGATGCTTCCACTATTCAGTCCAAGGACGATCGTGATCTCGCGCGACTGCGTTCCGTCGACATGAACGTTTCCGTTCAGTGCGTCTTCCGCACCGAGATGAATGGACTTTACGTAGAATCCCTGCATCGTGGTAGGAACTGTCGATGTCCGCGCATATGCCGGAAAGCCAGGATCCGCAAATATTGGATTGATGAAAATTCGGTACGTTCCGGGCTGAACGCCCGCAAGTGTAAATGCTCCGTCCCGGATTGTTCTTGTGGACGAACCCGGAAGATCCGGTGATTCCGGGGATAGCACCACCGTCATTGCCGAAACGTCGGGTGGCGATCCGCCCGCCGGAATTCCTTCAACGGAAATGTGGCCAAGTATAGTGTCCCCCGGTGTCACGACAATATTCACTCCGTCGATATCACTTTCATGAACTTCGATTCCAGTGACTGCAGTCCGAGTCATGCCGTTCGCTCTCAAATTCGCAACAAGAGAATAATTGCCGGATCCGACTCCGGGAATGTCGAAATGGCCGTTCGAATCGGAAGAAGCCGATGGAGTAATCAGGCTCGGGCTCCACACGGCGGGTATCGCGCGAATGGAAGCCCCGGACGCCGGCATTCCCGTCATGGAATCCGTAACGATTCCATGAATGTGCACCGCTCGAAGACGGGCAGCGCGCAACGGAATGTCGATGCTCTCAACATTGGCCCCCGGCGTTAGATCGATCAGGCGGGCCTTTTGCGGATCGGTTTCTCCACCATAGTAGGCCAGGGTGTACGTGTCTTCGATAACACTAGCGCCATCGAGCATCCGGAAAAATATCGGAGCCTCGGCGTGGGTTTCGACCGAGACTGCTGAAGTTGCGGATAAGGGGGAGACCAGCATGGCATAACGACGTCGCGGATCCTCAGGCCGTGCAGCAATGGTGTATTTCCCCGGGGGGAGAAAGAACAGGCGGTATCCGCCTTGATCGTCTGTTTCCGTTCCTTCGGTGAGCTGAAAGAGACGGTGGCCGGAATTGTAGGCCGCTTCAAAAGCCATCACGCGAACATGGGCTGCCGGAGCTCCATCCGCATCGAACACGATTCCCGAAATCGTACCGTTGGCCGCCATGGGAAGTTTCAGATCGTTGATGACCTGGCCTTCGGCAAACTGAAAGTTCATTCCGGGCCCACGTGGATCCCGCTGGCCGTATTCCGCGGTATAGAAAGCGGACCCTGCCCGCGCAGCCCAGAGCTTGTACTTTCCCGGAAGAAGACTCGTGAACCGGAACTTTCCATCGCCTTTGGTGCGGGCGTGCGAGATATCGCTGGGATTGGGATAGGTCTGCCGAACCGCAGCCCCCGGACTGAAGAGACCGGGAGGATAGACCAGCGGCCCCAGTGGGTGAGCGGCCGTACCTTCGACGCGAACGAGTTCGACGTCCACATCCGACACCGGATCATTCGTGCCCCAGCGAACCACGGTTCCCTGAATGGCGCCTGAATTTGCCTGCGGCTTCGCTCCTAATCGCAAGGTTGTCGCGAGCCCCGATATCAGAGCGACGGCAAGTATCCATCGATTGGTCACAAGGCTCCCTCTATAGGTGAATGGTACGGGCCCAGGCGCAATCCTCAGTATCCATACAGACACTTCGATCTGCTGGTCGGTTCAGTCGAGACGTAATCAAATACGAATCGTATCGCCTTGCGCAATTCGAAAATTCAAATTAGAAGCTCATAATCATGATTGAGCGATGAAATACGGTTACCGGAAGCGACGCAATCCGTGCTCTTGTGCCACAATGGGCATCGCATGAGACACCTGGCACATTCCAGGATTGCACGCGCTTATCTGACGGTGATCCTGATTCTGGTCCTATCCGGTACGTTTGCTTCGAAGCAAATTCCGCAACGATCCAAGAGCGCCTCTTCGATCTCTGCAGAAGAGAGCAAGCTGTTCGATCTGTTGAATCAGGCGCGCAAACAAAATGGACTTCCCGCATTGCGCCGCAATGATCAGCTTTCGACGGCAGCGCGTCGCCATGCGGAGTTGATGGCGGACCGCAACGAGATCTCGCACGCTTTCCCTGGTGAGAGCAGTTTGCAGGAACGCGCGGCAGCCGCCAAAGTGAAGTTTTCAAGGATCGCGGAGAACGTCGGCCTCGGCCCCAGTCCTGAGATCATTCACGACCTGCTCATGCATTCGCCCGGACATCGCGCCAATATTCTCGACGCCGGTTCCAATGAAGTCGGCATCGCCATCGTGCGCCGCGCCAAAAGCCTCTTCGCCGTTCAGGACTTCGCCCACATCGTGGCGGATCTGGATCCACGCCAGCAGACTGCACTTGTTTCCTCTCTGCTTCAGAATGAGGGTTACCTGATCAGCTCGGAACACAACGCGGCCGCGTACTGTGAAAATGACAGCGTTTCCGGATTGCCTGGAGTGACGGAGATCCTTCATTTCGAAACCGCCGACTTGAGCAAGCTGCCGGATGGGCTGAAGCAAAAAGATTTGAAGAAGCGCTTCCGCAATGCCGCAGTGGCCTCGTGCAAGGTCGGCCCGCAACCGGAGGCCTCGAAGGGGTTCACCCGCTACCGTATGGTCGTCCTGCTGTATTAATTATGGGGTCAGACCCCTCGTTTCCCTATTTCACGAAATAGGGAAACGAGGGGTCTGACCCCATAATTCGCGGAGGCATTGATTTCCGGTGTCGCATTGGCCTACCTTCAATAGCCGTTGGAACTTCTGGAGGTGGATGGTGGACGTTAAGTGGGCGATTAAAGGTAAGGAATTCATCAATTGCAATTGTGCGTATGGATGCCCGTGTCAGTTCAATGCTCTTCCCACGCATGGCTTCTGCGAAGCGGTGGGCGGATTCCAGATTGAATCCGGCTTTCACGGCGATACCCGTCTCGACGGTTTGAATTTTGTGGGAATCTTTCACTGGCCCGGCCCCATCCATGAAGGAAAGGGAGAGGCGGCCGTCGTTGTCGATGCCCGTGCGACGCCGAAGCAGCGTGAATTGCTACTCCGAATCATGTGCGGCCAGGACACCGAACCCGGAGCCACCGTGTTCCAGGTGTTCGCCACGACGCTGATAAAACTGCACGATCCGATCTTCGCCGAAGTCCAATTCGATGTCGACGTGGACAAGCGCAAAGCGCGACTCGTCGTGCCCGGCGTCACCGAGGGTCGCGGTGAGCCGATCGTCAATCCAGTCACGGGCCATGAACATCGCGCCCGGATCGATCTTCCCTCAGGCTTCGAGTACACTCTGGCGGAAATCGGACGCGGATGGACCAAGGTGACAGGCCCCATCAAGATGAATCTCAGCGATACCTACGGTCAATTTGCCACTATCCATTTGAGCCAGAGCGGCATCGTTCGCTGAACACGAGTCCGTCATGGCCCTTGAGATCCTGCTGAAGCGCGACCGAAGAATCGTCGTTGCCGCGATCGCGTTGTTGACTGCGCTCGCCTGGATCTACCTGCTCTGGCTCGCCCGGAACATGACGATGGCATCCGCGCCAATGCCCAACATGCCCGATATGCCGGGCATGGACATGAGCGCCGCCGTGACGCCGATGCTGCGGGCATGGTCTGCCAGTGACTTCGCATTCATCTTCGTGATGTGGGCGATCATGATGGTCGGCATGATGACGCCATCGGCCGCGCCCATGATCCTGATCTATGGGCGTGTGGCGCGCCAGTCGGCGCTCGATGGCAAGCCGCTCGCGGCGGTGGGCTGGTTCGCCAGTGGTTATCTTCTGAGCTGGACGGCCTTCTCACTCATCGCGGCAATCGTCCAGGGATTGCTGGAACGCATGGCTTGGCTGACGCCGATGATGGCCGCTGCGAGCCGCAAAGTCGGAGGGGCGGTGTTGATTGCCGCCGGCATTTATCAATTCACGCCGTTGAAGAATTCCTGCCTGACGCAATGCCAGTCTCCATTCGCCTTCATCCAGTTCCACGGAGGATTCAAGCAGGGAATCGCCGCGCCGATCCGGCTGGGATTGCGTCACGGCTTCTACTGCATCGGCTGCTGCTGGGCATTGATGGCGCTCCTGTTCGTCGGCGGAGTGATGAACATCGCCTGGATCGCGGCCATCGCCATCCTCGTGCTGGCAGAAAAGGCCATTCCCGCAGGACGCATCGTTGTCCGCGTCGCCGGCGTTGGTCTCGCTGCCGGTGGGCTCTGGCTTCTGCTTCGCGGTTGAGTGATCGCTTATTTCCGGGATCTCGTCGTCGGAGTCTTGTTCTCTATTTCGTCGTCTTGTCCAGGAAGTCCAACTCTTTTCCATTCGAAAAGATGACCTTTGTCCCGGGATCGCCGGATCCGGCGTAGGCGATGGGTGCGCCATTCTTCGCGGGACACAAAATGATGGTGACTTCCTCACCCGGCTTCACCGACCGGCTGGTCCAGCCGGCACGCGTCAGGATCGCGGGGCTGTTGGTTTCCACGCCCCAGTGCACAATGTTGCCGTTCTTGTCTTTCACATCCAGATAAATCTGGCTGTGGGGATTGGTCCACACAAATTCCGTCACGACTCCTTTAATGGAGACTCGCGCCTGCTCGTCGTAGGCGGAGTTCCCGTGGTGCGCGGACGCCGGTGTGCACAAAATCAGAAGAGTCAGAACCAAAGTCAGCGATTTCATGACCGCATTTCTCCTTACTTGCCTGGTTGCTGAGCGGCGGGCTGGCGGATTCTCCTGGCGAATTCCTCTTCTTCGGACGCCACGCAGAAGGATTCCAGCACTTCCACTCCCGGTCTCGGCTTGATGAGCCTCGGCTCGGCTTCCCATGTTTTCGTGAAGGTTTTCGGATCAACGATCGTCAGTTTGAACTCGATGGTGTTCGGATCGACGCGACGATACCGTTCGATGGTGCGCATCTGATCGCTGTGAGGCTGCCCTTGGGCGCCCAGCCAGGTCTTGTCATTGAAGCCAACGGTTTCGACAATCAACGTGTCGCCGTCCCATTTTCCGACGGAGTATCCATACCAGGTCGGCTCGGGATCGGACGGAAGTTTGCGACCGTCCATCCAGATTTCGCGGAGCGTGTGCTGCCCTTCGAAAAACATCAGCATCCTCCCCGGAATGTGGATGATCTCGAAGGGCCAGATTGCGAAGAGTATGCGTGGGAAACCGATGGGATCGCATTTCAGGATGGGATCGTTACCGCCCGGCGCGGCTTTGGGGCCGTAGCCCGGCTTGTTGGCGTCGTACTTTGCCTGTCCCCAGGGCGTTAAGGGAGGGAAGTTGTCGCCAGGACCCTGACCGCCGCCACCCGGCGCGAGCTGCCATACTCCGGAGAGATCATGAGCGTCGAATTGAGGCATCGCCGGCGGCGAGAACATCAGAACCGCCAGTACAGTCATTGAGCGAGCAAGGAGAGTTTGCATTCATACCCCCGTCCCCGATTTCCCCCGAAGGATATCCTAATTTCGACATTGCACGCTTTGATTGAATTCCATATTCTTGGCGCAAATAATCGGTCCGATTTGAGGAACAATCATGAAAGTGCGCTGGATCGTTATCACGGCGATGTTAATGACAAGCGTCACGGTGTCCGCGCAGTGGCTCAAATACCCGACGCCCGGCGCACCGCGCACGGCGGATGGCAAGGTGGATCTCGCGGCGCCCGTGCCGAAAACCGCAGACGGAAAACCGGACCTGTCGGGACTGTGGTTGATTCAGGGTGGCTACATCGGCGACATCACCCGCGATCTCAAAGGCGGGGAAGTGTCGTTTCAGCCATGGGCCGCGGAACTGTATGCGAAACGGCGCGAGACTTTGAGTAAAGACGATCCCACCGGACGCTGTATGGTCGGCGGCGTGCCGCGCTCGATTGCCGTACCCTACCCGTTCAAGATCCTGAATACCTCCGGCATGGTCGTGATTCTCTTTGAGGCGGTGCATTCCTACCGCCAGATCTTCACCGATGGCCGCAGTCTTCCGAAGGATCCGAATCCGCAATGGCTCGGTTACTCCGTTGGACACTGGCAAGACGACACGTTCGTTGTGGAGTCCGCGGGATTCAATGACAACGTCTGGCTCGATAACAACGGCCACCCGGCCACGGAAAACCTTCGCGTCACGGAACGCTTCCGGCGCAAGGATTTTGGTCACATGACGGTTGAGATTACCGTCGACGATCCGAAGACCTACACGAAACCCTGGACGGTGAACCTGCCGCTGCTCTTTCAGGCGGATTCCGATCTGCTGGAATACATGTGCAACGAGAACAACAAGGACATCGAGCACTTGGTCGGCAAGTAAACTCCGGAGCGACAGATCCGAACAAGAAACAGGTTGGGAGATGCGAGGAGTGGTTCCCAATGCGCCGACGGGGTGGTGGATCAATTTCAAATTGATTCAAAATGCGTCGTCGGCAATGACAGAGCGCGCACGCAACTCCGGAATTCTTGAAGGTTCACCAGAGATGCATTGCCGCGGCATGTCGGAAAGAAACTGTGAAAATCGACGAAACCGCAGGATTTGATTAATTACCCCGCAACGCTTCCTTCAAAAGTGAATCGTCAATCAGAGTCGTCAATTGGGCGCGAGTACGCGGAGTCCTGGTGCGCTCCCTGGCGACCCACTTTTCCTCCTGTTCCATCACATCCAGCAGGTCATTCGCCATGGAACCCGCGTAGCGCAACTCCGGCCAGCATTTCGCAATGAGTTCCGGCGGGTACTTGAGTTTGGTCGACAGGAATGGCCAGAAATCCCCGGGTTTTGCACGCATGCGATCCGAAGCAGTAATCAAGGATCGCAGGAACTGCACGATGGCACGTTTCTTATCCGGATCCGCCAGCACCCTGGTGGATGTGTTGAGGTTGAACAGTTCGCGATAGACACGCCGATCCTGCAGTACGATGGCGTCGCTGCCGACGGCGTCGATGGCTCGCTGCGACTCGGGTTCCCACATCGCGACAGCATCAACGAGCCTGTCCTTCAAAGCCGCAGCCATCTGCGTACCATTCGTCGTAACAATCGTCACATCAGATTCCGTGAGGTTGGCGGTCGCCAGCATTCGCGCAAGAAAATAGGCGGCCGACGTATTTGCCGGCGTTGTGAGCCGTTTGCCCTTCAGGTCTGCCACCTTCTGAATGCTTGCCGATTTTCGGGCAACGATTCGATAGAAGCCCTCGGCAACCGTGAAGATGACGCGGAGATCCGGATTATCCACGGATTGGCGCAGCAGTTGAGTCTCCGCGTTTGTCGCCACATCCGCGTCGCCACTGACGATGTTCGGTATGCCGCCATTGCTGACCGTGATCGGCCCCGGATAAATACCATTGGCCGCCACAAAGACGGGCGAGAGTTCGATGGTGGTGGTGTTTCCGAAAACTCGAAGCGGCGCCGGCGGTCGCTGCGCGCCTCCGACAAACAAAGTGCCCGACACCATCAGGACGCAACAAATCCCAACGATAAAAGTCCGCTTCATAGCCGGGCATTATAGGGGATGTTCGGCGAATTTACCGCGCGGCGCTTCAGGGAATAATCGGGCTGATGCGATCGACGGAAGTATCCGCGCCGACCATGAGCAGGGGACCGAGATTGTTGTCCTGACAGATGTACTCGAACAGTTCCGAGCCTTCGGTCCATTGCATGTTGAAGCCGCTGTTCCAGGTGGCGGTGTACGCGCCGGGGTCATCGATGGTCACTTCATATTTCAGCGTGTTGTAGTTCAGGCGTGTGAGACGTTCGCTCAGATGCAGCCGGTCCGTATGCGGCAGCGCGTCCCGGTTCATCCAGGCGCGCTCATTGAAACCGACCGAATCGATCACCAACGTGTCTCCCTCCCAGTGTCCCACCGCGTGCCCGTAGTAGCTGGGCGAGAGATCCTTGCCGGAAGGGTGAGGCCGCCCGTCCAGGTAGATCGTCTGGAAGCTATGGGGCCCTCCATTATTAAGAATGTAAATGCGTGGCTCGTCCGGCGAGTCGAGAATTTCAAAACCGTATGCGGTGGTCCATTGCCTCGGGCCCGGAGAAGGTTTGCAGCGGGTATAGGGTTCGTGGCTCAGGAAATTGGAGTGACGGTAATCGACAAGGGCTCTGGCCCAGGGCTGAAGGGGAACGTTGTCGATGTGAATCGGCGCCGACAGCGTGGTGCGCGGCTCGTAACTTCTCGGGTTGATGGCGAGCCGCCCGCTGCCTCCCCAAAGTCCCTTTTCCCCCGCAGGCGCACTCAGGCGCACGCGGCCATTCGGCCAGCGCGGCGCGGGCCGCGCATCCTGTGCAACGGACGAAAGCGACGACAGACAAAACACCGTACCTGCGATCCCCGCGGTCACAAGCATTGCGGTCCAGCCATTTCGCATTGCGATCTCCTGTGGTCAGGGCGCCATAATACGCCAACTTTCAGGAATTGCGGGGACACAGGGGACAGTCCCCTCGTTCCCCCAATCAGGAAAACCGGAAGTGCTTGCTTTCGGCAATCTTCCGGTATCCGATTTCCTGATAGATGGCATTGGAGGTGGGATTCTTCACGTCCGCAAACAGATTGCAGAATCTCTTCCCGTCCTTCAAACATCGATCCGATAGGGCGGCCACCATGCGGCTCGCATGACCGCGCTTTCGCAACTGCGGCGGAGTGTAGACAAGAGAAATGGTGGCGCCGTTGCGCGACTCGCGGGTTTTGGCGGCCATCGAAACGGGAACAGAATCTTCTTCGCCTTGCCAGAAAAACAATGTTCCGTTCCCGGCGTGGCGCTCCAGCATTTGCCTGGCGGATCGCTGCGGATCGGGCAGATCCGGAAAGCAATCGGCCAGGAAGCCAAGCAGGTATTGGAAGGCCAGGTCCGGATCGACCGTGCCGGCTGGAATCAGCTTCCGGCCGTCGGGATCCGGAAACACGACTTCCGTCAGTTCGTACACTCCGGTATGCAGCAACAGCCTTGGAGTCGTTTCGGTAATCTCTTTCCAGGAATCCGCAAAGCACTCGCTGCTTTCAATCGGTCCAACGACCGAATCGATGCGGATGTTCGTTGCGTCCATAAAGCCGATCAAGGCGTGAATGGACGGCTCATCCATTCTCGACAGCAGCGATCTTTCGGAAGGGTGCAGAACTGCCGCGCCCACGACAGTGTCATTCCGGTGGATTGAAATCCGAGTGACGTCCGTTCCGTCCGCTGCGTTCGCGTCGGCTTCAGCGCGCTTTCCCAGGATGAGATTGTGCTCCGACTCGTTGCGAAGCAGATACTCTTCGCAGGCTTTCAGAAATTCGGCCCCACTGGAATGGACAGTGCATCGCATATTCATCGTCGGGAAATTTATCTTAAGCGATTACGTGCTACCTTGAGAATCGTGACCGAGTCGCAAATGAATACCCCATCCATGAAGCAGCCGGGAGCTTTTCTTCCGCTGGCAATGTCCCTTGCCGGCATCGCCATGGCACTGGCATTCGTGGCAATGCACGGCGGTACCCATTCGGATGCCCTCCCGCATGATGAGCGCGCTCCGGCACGATTCTTTCAACTTCTCATGGTTCTGCAGATACCTATCGTCGCGTACTTTGCGATCCGATGGTTTCCTCGCGCTCCAAAGAAAACGCTGCTCATACTTGCACTGCAGGGGTGGGCCTGGCTGGCTGCCATCGCCATTATCGTGTTTCTCGAGAAGTCATAGATCAGGAAACACGAGATCCGGCGTAGACTCTCCTCGATGTTGCGTTTTTCGGCCGTTGCCACATTTTCGATTTGTCTGTTATGGCTCCATCCGTCTAAGGAGTTTTGATCTTGGAGCACATCTTAAACGATACTGAAGTGCGCGTGCTGGGTGCGTTGATTGAAAAGGAAATCACGACTCCCGACTACTATCCGCTTTCCCTGAATGCACTGGTTGCAGCCTGCAACCAGTCGTCCAACCGTAATCCGGTCACTCATCATGACGAAGACACTGTTGGACGCGCGGCCGACACGTTGCGCGAAAAGAAACTTGTGCACCTGGTCGACCGCGGTGAATCGCGGGTGACCAAGTACCGCCATGTGCTCTATGAAGCGATGAACATGGGCCGGCCCACCATCGCCGTCATGTGTGTGTTAATGCTGCGCGGTCCGCAGACCGTTGGTGAAATCCGCACCAGATGCATTCGGCTGTACGATTTTTCCAGCCTGGAGGATGTCGAAACCACGTTGAATTCCCTGATGACCGGTGAATCGCCTCTCATCGTCCGGCTGCCTCGCCAGAGCGGTCAGAAGGAAGTTCGCTATGCGCACCTGATGTCCGGAGAAGTCCAATCCACGGAAACAGAACCGGAAATCGAGGTCGATCGGATCGGCAAACTCGAGAGGGAAATTGAAGATCTGAAGAAACAGTTCGAACAGTTTCGCAAACAGTTCGAGTAGACTTGGGAAAATTCACCCGAACCTGAGCTTCACTTCCGAACGGGAGGTCGCGATGAACGTTCTGCTTCTCTCAATGCCGGACTCCTTCGAGCATATGCCGGAGATTGTCATCCGGATGCCCAATGGCGCGCTGACATCGCTTGCCGGAAACATCGATCCGCATCATCGGGTGGCTGTGGCCGATCTGATCCTGGTTCAGCGCAGTGTGCGCAGCACCGTCGAGCGGCTGATGAGGGAATTCCAGCCGGACGTCGTCGGGCTCTCGGTGATGACATTTCAGCGGCGGACAGCCATACGCATCGTGGAACTGGTTCGTTCGATGCATCCGGGCGTCCGGATCGTGGTTGGCGGGTACGACCCCAGCCTCGCGCCGGAAGCGTACACCGGAGACACCGGCATCGACTTCATTGTCCGCGGAGAGGGCGAGATCACGTTTCGCGATTTGATTCGAACGATCGAGTCCGGCGATGACGATTACCAGCGTATCCCAGGCCTGTCGTTCCGATCCGGAGGACAGTTTCATCACAACGCCGAACGCACGGTGAGTTCGCTGATTGGAGAAGACATCCGGCCGCCAAAGCGCGAGTCGCGCGTGCTACAGGGCTACACGATGATGGGACGCCAGGTGGATGTCGTCGAAACATCTCGCGGCTGCACGTTCGATTGCAGCTTCTGTTCAATTATTGAAATGCGTGGCCGCAATTTTCACACCTACGACCTGGACCGGGTGATTGCCGACATCCGTGATGCATACGACAAGGGAGCGCGGGCCATCTTCCTGGTCGATGACAACATTACTTTGAATATCCATCGATTCGAAAGTCTCTGCAGGAAAATTGTCGAGGTCGGGTTGAACCGCATCGACTACATCGTCCAGGCGATGACATCGAGCATCGCCAATCACGGAGACTCGCTGGCGCCACTGATGCAGCAGGCCGGGTTCCGATATGTTTTCCTTGGTATCGAAAACATTCTCGATACCGATCTGGGTTTCCTTCGCGCGCAATCCAAGAACGAGGAACGCAACAACGGTCACGTTGTCGGCAACGCCACCTTGAAAGCCATCGAGCATATCCACAGGAATGGAATGTTTGTCGTTGGCGGATTGATCGTCGGAAATCCCGGCGACACGCCGGAATCGATTGAAGCCAATCTGGAGTTTGCGCGGCGTTATGTCGACTGGCCTTACATTCAGCATCCCACGCCATATCCGCGCACGCCGATGACGCAGGATCTCCGGGACCGGAATCTCATCGCCGACGACGAAGTTGAGAACTACGATGGGACGACGGCCGTTGTCCGCACGGAAGGCATCGAGCCGTTACAGGTCGAGTTCATGCGATGGCAGGCCGAACGGTGGATGAAACTGCGCCACATGTCCGTGGTGTTTGGCAGGGATCCGTTGTTCATTCTCAAAAACGGCTTCCGAATGTTCTGGCATACGTTTCGCGGTTGCGGTCTGAAGACGCTGACAGGTTTCGAGGACGAGCATCGCGCCTTCGAGCGGTATCGCGAGCTGCGGACACGGGAGCGGATTTATATTTGAGGGAATACAGGATTAAAAGGATCAACGCCGTAGGCCACCATACTGTAGGCGCGGTCTATGACCGCGGACAATCGATATTCAAGAAGTATGCAGACTACAGAGCGTGCGCGGTCATTTCCTGATTGCTGCGCCCTGTCGGGCTTGCATTCGCTCCGCTCATAGACCGCGCCTACAGTGCGGATTCTCTTCGCACGATTTCTTTACGAAATCTTTCGCGCTTCCATATAGAACCGCTTCCCCTTCGCGTCACCCATGGAAAACGTCTTCCGCGGAAAGACACCATTCTCAATCACGGTTTTGAAAAGGCCGGATTTGCTGATGCGCGGCAGGAATATCCCCACCGTTCCGGGCTGGCTGCCCAGACGTACGGTCACTTCGTCTCCGTGAACGTAGTCGATTCTCTCCGCGAAGCCTTTGCTCAGAAATGAATCCAGGAACGGCTGAATTGTGCCCGCCGCATGGCTGGCGGTGGTGTTGGAGATCTCCGCAACTCCGAATCGAAGGCCGCCGTTCACAACTCCGATCCGCTGGTTCTCGTTTTCATGCTGGTTGACGCGATGCGCCATTTCTTCGGCGCCGGGCACAGGAACATACTTCAGATCGTCTCCAAAATGTTCCTGAAGCGCCTTGACGAAACCTTCGCCAACATTGAACAGCACGCGATGTATGGGTTCAAATGCCAGCGCTTCGTCGTGGAGGTTTTCGATTTCCACCAGCGCATAGCGCGCTGGGTGATTCGTTCCGACGGTGGACTTCATTTTTTCCCAGACCGCCTTTGCGGTGGCCAGGGAATGGTTCCCATCTCCCATCGCAAACAGCAGCACCGGAGAATCGCTGGTGAAGCCGTACTTCGCGGCGAAGGTTTTGGCGCTGGCGAGATTTCGCAGCGCGCCAATGACGCCGGATTCATCCGCCACCTCAAAGCCGGCAAGACGGCCGCTTCCCAGCATCAGCTCGAAGTCGTAGAGTTTGCGCAGCCTTCGTTTTGACGCAGCCACAGGTTCGATGACCGTGCGCCCAGGATCATCGATCAGGACGACGATGTGTGGAAGCTCCAGGGCGGCGCCTTCTCGAATCTTCATCCGCGACGGCAGACGCTCGACGATCGTTCCTTCGGTGGCTCGGATCAGGCTGTTGGAGCCTGCGGTGTAGTCGTATCGTTCCAGATCGAGACAGGCCAGCAGGCCCCTGCGGGTTCTTCCATTCATCGTGCGTTCGACGAGAATCAGCCCCTCGCGCACTTGCAGGATTCCGGCGCGCAGGTATTGCCGCATGGTGTTGCGGATGCCGTGGATGCGTTCGGCTTCTCCGGTCGTGCCGAGGTAGATTTCCGGCAGAGTGATATGAAACGTCGATGGCGATTCACCGACGATGTCTTCCACCTGTTCCCAGTATTCCGGTTCGGAAGTGAATTGATCGACAGCGATCACCGCCCACTGATGCGGGTCGACACCGGTCTTGGGGAGCAACACGTCGGGCACTGCGAAGCCGAGGTCCTCGTAGATTCTCATTGCGTCATTCCAAAGATTTTATTCAAACGCTGCAAGTGCGGCGTTAAATGTCGCGCTGGGCCGCATCGCTTTTGTCGCCAGTTCGATTTTCGGAGCATAATAGCCGCCGATATCGACCCGTTGACCCTGCACGCTGTTCAGTTCGCCAACGATCTTTGCCTCGTTGGCCGCGAGCAATTGAGCCAGCTTCGCAAAGCGCGATGTCAGCACGGCATCTTCATTCTGGCTGGTCAATTCCTGGGCCCAGTACATGGCCAGATAAAACTGGCTCCCGCGATTGTCGAGCTCCGGCACTTTTGTCGACGGCGATTTCCGATTCTCCAGCAGTTTCTCCGTAGCCTTGTCCAATGCCACGGACAGAATCTTCGCACGGCGGTTGCCGGTGGAATCGCTCAGATGCTCGAGTGAAACGGCTAGAGCTAGAAACTCGCCAAGCGAATCCCAGCGCAGATGATTCTCCTGCATGAATTGCTGCACGTGTTTGGGAGCCGAGCCGCCGGCGCCGGTCTCGAACATGCCGCCGCCATTCATCAGGGGCACAATCGAGAGCATCTTCGCGCTGGTGCCGACCTCGAGGATCGGAAACAGATCCGTAAGATAATCGCGCAGCACATTTCCGGTCACGGAAATCGTATCCTGGCCGGCCTTCAAGCGTTTCAGTGTGAAGCGAGTCGCTTCCTGGGGAGACATGATGTCGATCTGCAGGCCGCTTGTATCGTGGTTCGGGAGGTACTGCTTCACTTTTCGGATGACTTCGGCATCGTGGGCGCGGGTTTTGTCGAGCCAGAAAATCGCCGGAGCTCCCGTTGCACGCGCGCGGGTCACCGCAAGTTTCACCCAATCCTGAACGGCGGCATCCTTAGTCTGGCACATGCGCCAGATGTCGCCTGTTTCGACGGGATGTTCGAAGAGAGTATTCCCGTTGGAGTCGACAACGCGGACGGTGCCGGATGAGGGCACTTCGAACGTCTTATCGTGTGACCCGTACTCTTCGGCAGCTTGTGCCATCAATCCAACGTTAGGCACGGTTCCCATGGTGCGAGGGTCGAAAGCGCCGTTGGCTTTACAGAATTCAATCGTCTCCTGGTAGATGTCCGCATAGCTGGCGTCGGGAATCACCGCCAGAGTGTCCTGAGATTCTCCGGCCTTGTTCCACATCTTGCCGGATGTGCGGATCATTGCGGGCATCGATGCGTCGACGATGACGTCGCTTGGCACGTGAAGGTTGGTGATGCCTTTGCTGGAATTCACCATGGCCACATCGGGGCGCTTTGCGTACTCGGCCTCAATGTCGGCTTCAATTTCTTTGCGTGTGGCTTCGGGAAGTTTCTGGATGGCTTCCAGAAGATTGCCCAGGCCGTTATTCGCGTTGACGCCAAGTCCCGCGAGAGTCGCGCCGTGTTTGCGGAATACATCCTTAAAAAACACTTTGACGGCATGGCCGAAGATGATGGGATCGGAGACCTTCATCATCGTGGCTTTCAGATGTAGGGAGAACAGCACGCCCTCTTGTTTCGCGTTGTCCATCTGCGCTTCCAGAAATGACGTGAGTGCTCGAATGCTCATTGTGGTGGCGTCGATGATTTCACCGGCGAGGACCGGAGTTTTCTCCTTGAGTACGGTGATTTTCCCATCCGTCGCAACGAGCTCGATTCGCACACTTCCGGCCTGCGCGATGGTCACGGATTTTTCATTGGAGCGAAAATCTCCGCCGTTCATATGCGCCACATGGGACTTCGAATCTGCAGACCATGCGCCCATGGAGTGCGGATTCTTCCGCGCATATTGTTTGACCGCACTGGGAGCGCGGCGATCGGAATTGCCTTCGCGGAGGACCGGGTTTACGGCACTGCCCTTGACCTTGTCGTAGCGCGCCCGAATGTCTTTCTGTTCCAGATTGGTGGGCTCGTCCGGATAGTCCGGCAACGCGTAGCCCTTCGCCTGAAGTTCGGCAATCGCCGCCTTCAACTGGGGAATCGATGCGCTGATGTTCGGCAGTTTGATGATGTTTGCTTCGGGCCTCGTTGCAAGCTGGCCAAGTTCGAAAAGGGCATCGGGGATTCGCTGCGCTTCGCTCAGCTTTTCGGGAAAGCTGGAAATGATCCGGCCGGCGAGGGAAATGTCGCGGGTTTCAACGTCCACATCGCAGGCGCCCGCGAAAATTTTGATGATAGGGAAGAAGGAATAGGTGGCCAGCGCCGGGGCTTCGTCCGTGTGTGTATATATGATTTTGTATTTCGTATTGGTCATCGCATATCCGTTCTGGGTGTTGATCGTCGCGCGTTGTAAACAAACTATCTAATATAGCCGCAAATCGCGCGCAGTTAGCAATTTCTCCTTTTGACACGGCCTCCGGCATGTGTCATGTATAACGCGTTCCAGGTAAGGGAGGAGATCTCATGATCCGGAAAGCACTGTTCATTCTTGCGCTCTTGACCGTAACGATCACGTCGGTGGCTCTGGCTCAACTGAAGCCGGTGAAACCGGTGACGGAGGCGATGCTGCAGAACCCCAGTCCGAACGACTGGCTGATGTACAGCCGTACGTACGATGCTCAACGCTACAGCCCGCTCAAGCAAATCACGAAACAGAATGTCGCTCAGTTGAAGCAGGTGTGGTCCAAGGACATGGTAACGGCGACGCAGGAAAGCATTCCTTTGGTTCACGACGGCGTGATGTATGTCATGAACCCCGGTGCGCCGGGCATGCCGGCAGGCGGAGTGGTGTGGGCGTTGGATGCGACCAACGGCAAGCTCATCTGGGAATATCGGCGGCCCACGGGAGGCGCCTCCAACTCCAAGGCATTTGCGATGTACGGCGACATGATTTTCTATCCCGCCACCGATGGCTTCATTGTTGCGCTGGATATGAAGACCGGGGCCGTGCGGTGGGAAACCAAAGCGGTCAATAACGGTGGACGGCTGAGCTCCGGACTAATCATGGCGGGAGACAAGATCATTTCCGGACGCACCTGCGGAACCCCACAGCAGCAGGGCTGCTACATTGCCGCGCACGATGCGAAAACCGGAAAGGAACTCTGGAAGTTCTATACCGCGGCTGGCGACGAAGACCCTGAAGCGAGCAAGAGCTGGGGCGGCGCTCCGGTCGCAGCACGGTCCGCTTCCACATGGGGGCTGACGGGAAGCTACGATCCGGTGAAGAAGGTGATCTATTGGGGAGTTGCCAATCCCACTCCCAACACGCGTTCCGACCGCCATGGCGGGAACTCCAATGCCATTGGATTCTCGGCGCCGGCGGATCTTTACAGCAACTCGACAGTTGCTCTGGACCCGGAGACGGGAAAACTGAAGTGGTACTACCAACACCTGCCCGGCGACGACTGGGACCAGGACTACACCAACGAGCGCGTTCTGTTCCGAACTTCCGTGAATCCGGATCCGAAATTCGTGAAGTGGATCAATACGACCATTTCGAAAAATCAGCAGCACGATGTTTCGGTTTCAGTCGGCGAGGGCGGCGGATTGTTCATGCTCGATCGCAACGACGGAAAATTTCTGTGGGCCATGCCTTTCCCGTATGACTCACCACGATTTCTGATCAAGAAGATCGATCCGGATGGAAAGTCGTGGATCAACGACGAAGTCATCAACGACATACCGGGTGAACGTCACGTCATCTGTTCGTACAACACGAAGAGCTACTGGCCCATGGCCTATCATCCCGGCAAGAACGCGCTGTACGTTCCATACGTCGATAACTGTCTCGACATGACGGCCAAGGGACCCGCAGGTACGCCCGTGGCTCCGGCGCCGTATGAAGTCTCTCCGTCGGTATGCCAGGGTCCCGCGGCTCCCGGGGGAGCTCCAGCGCTGCCACCGGCTGTTGGAGGAGGCGGTCGTGGTGGTGCCGCAGCGGGTGGTGGTGGTGGCGGCGGCGGTCGCGGCGGAGGTGCCGCCGGTGGGGGTGGAGCGGTTGCGGAAAGACGTACGGCAATCCGGCGTGATGGTTCCGATCCGCAGAAATTTGCGGGAGTCGCCAAAGTCAACATGACCACGGGGGAGCTCACACGATTGTTCGAAACCTGTGCCCCGGGAAACGGCGCCACTCTGGTGACTGCCGGCGATCTGGTGTTCTGGGGAGACCTGGCGCGCAACTTCCGCGCCATCGACGCCGATAGTGGAAAAGTTTTGTGGGAGGCTGTGCTTCCCGGCAGCATTCAGAACAGCACGATCACATATGCGGTAAACGGGAAGCAGTATGTCGCGGTATTGACCGGACGCGGCGGTATTTCGGCGGGCCTGATCACTCAGGCCAACGTCACGCCACCGCCGCCGAATACCAACGGCGTGTACGTATTCGCGTTGCCGTAACGAATATCGCGCGAGGCGCAGCCATCAAGGAAGACCGCGCACGATCCTGATTGAGTCGTGATGCTTGATTGAAGAACATTGGGTAGTGTCTCAGTTTGAAATCGTGCCCACAAATTGCCCTCCTAGGATAGGAGGGCAGCGGGATCGCGAAGCGGATCCCGCGAGGGGTGGTAGCTATATCCAAGGGAAACTTTTCGACTTGGCTACCACCCCGGCGCTTCGCGCCACCCCTCCTGTCCCAGGAGGGGAGCTTGAATTTCAAACTGAGACGCCAGCGAACATTGTGCGGTCATAGACCGCACCTACAGTTTCGAGGCCTTTGGCGATGTCTTTCGAAACAAAACATTCTGGTGACAAAAATGAAAACACAGACACTTCGTACTCTCGTTATCGCAGCAACAGTGATGGCCGCAATGGCCATCATTGTTCATGCGCAAACCCAGGATTTCTCCGCCGTTCAAATCAAGACCACAAAGATCAGCAGCAATTTCGCGACGCTGGAAGGGCAGGGCGGCACCATCGGCGTTCTGTCCGGTCCCGATGGCGTGCTGATGGTGGATTCGCAATACGCCCAGCTGACCGATAAGATCGTGGCGGCCATCAAGCAGATCACACCATCGCCGATCAGGTTCCTGATCAACACTCACGTCCATCCCGATCACACGGGAGGGAACGAGAACTTTGGGAAAATGGGAGTCACCATTTTTTCTCGCGACCAGTTGCGCCAGCGGTTGGCCACTCCGGCAACCGGTGCCGGAGCTCCGGGCCCCGCGCTTCCCGTCGTGACCTACGACCAAAAGATCATGTTTCATCTCAACGGTGAAGACGTCGAAGCGATTCCGATTCGCGCAGCGCACACCGATGGCGATACGCTCGTTCATTTTGTGAAGAACGACGTGCTGATGACCGGCGACTATTTCCGATCGCTTGGCTACCCCAACATCGACCGCGCGAATGGCGGGACGTTGCAGGGAATGCTGGATGGCCTTGCGGCAACGATTGCGCTCTGCGGCCCGAATACCAAGGTTATTCCCGGACATGGCGAAACTGTGAATCGGGCCGGCCTGGTGTCGCATCGCGATATGATTATCGCCATCCGCGATAAAGTCGCTCCGCTGGTGAAACAGGGAAGAACGCTCGAACAGATCATTGCCGCAAAACCAACGGCGGAGTACGACGCGAAGGTTCCCAGTGTCGGTACCACCGGCGATCGGTTCATCGGGCAGTTGTTTGCGGAGTTGCAGCCCGCAAAGTAGAGATGGTTTCAATGAGACTTCTTCTGTCGCTCATATTGCTTCTCCAGGGCGTGAAGATGACGGAAGACTTTCTTCCGCTCCAGGTCGGCAACCGCTGGGTCTACGATGTCACGACCGAGTCCGGCCAGAAGATCGGGCAGACGGAATTCTCGGTGAACGACCGCGCCATTGTTTCCGGGCGGAGTGTGTACGTGCTTTCCGGGTTTCCTTTCGCGGGAGAATCGGCGGACACTGTCCGTACGATTGGATACGATCGGACGGGACGGCAGTTTGTTCGAATCGTGGGCGATCAGGAATTCCCGCTTTTCACCGGCGACGGAGAGTCGACGGAAATCCTGCAGGCAGACACCTCTGGCGTTGCACAAAAATTTGCGCTGCGCACCTCGACGACAACGCTCATATTCCAGCGTGGAATCGGTATCGTTGAAGCCCGGCTGCAGTCTGCCGACGGCGTCCGCATTGCAAAGCTGGCCAGTACCAGCATCGGAAGACCGAGTGCGCCTCCATCGGTCGTTACCACGACCCCGATAGTTCCCGTACCTGTTGCGCCTCCGGCGGAGCCGGGTGTTCCCGGCCGTATTCCCGTTCCCAATGTTGCGGCAGTCACTGCGGAGAATCCGGTGCTTGTCGTCAGTGCGGAATCCGTATCGGGAGGATTGAAGCTGGAGTTGATGGTGGTGAACACCACCGACAAACTGTTGCCGTTCAAATTCAATTCCAGCAAGACCTACGATTTTGTGGTCACCGACACGGCAACGAATCAGGAAGTGTGGCGCTGGTCGAACTCCATGTTGTTTGCTCAGGTGGTGCGGTCGGATTCGATTCGTGGCAACTCGAAGTGGACATTCTCGGAAGTGTGGAACCGTCGCGATAACGACAAGAACCCGGTTCCTCCGGGGAATTATCGGCTGATCGGCATATTGAGTTCTCAGCCGGCGATTCAGTCGAATGCGGTGATGATTGAGGTGAAGTAGCCGCCCGTCAGATTCCCTTGCCGATGCCCATGGAGTATTGAATCCCTTTCAGGTAGGCGTTCAGTTCCGCTCGCTCCACATTCTTCCGGATGACGGTCGAAAGATCCGTTGCGGGGTCCTCGATCTTCTCGCCGATTTCCTGAATCATCTGTTGAACTCGCGAGACCTCGGCGCTGATGGCGTCTGTGTTGCCCTTTCCCCCTGCCGCGGTCACGAATCGGCCGCGCTCGGTTTCCAGAAGTGAGCTGGCGTTCTTCAGTTCATCGGTAAGCTGGGTTTTCTGGCGAATCATTTCCTGAATTCGATCGTCATATTGCCGCCGCAACTGTTCCACGACTTCGGTATTCACCGACTGGCGCGTGTCCGCAAGACCGCGCTCCAGCTGTTGTATCTGAATGCGCCATTCGGCGCGTTCGCGGTCCATCACCTGTTGCATGGAACCGATCCGGGTCTCAAGCTCACGGGCACGATCGTCGCCGCCCTGTTTGCCTTTTGGTCCTCTGGATAGTCCCGCGACGCTGCGAAGTTTGATCATCTCCCCAGTCATCCGGAGCTTTTCTTCGTCCCAGGTGGCCTTTTCCCGGAGGAATTCCGATTCAATGCGTTCCTTGCCGCGAATGGAGTCCCTGAGCCGGGTTTCGAGTTCGTCGCGGATGGGCATGCTGGTTCGCAGGGGGTTGTTGGATTTCTCGATCAAGTCGCCAACGGCGCGCTGCAATCTTGAAATTTCCTTGAGGAGTTTTTCCCGTTCGACGTCCCATGCCTTCGAAGCTCTGCGCACTTTTTCATCGGCGGCGGATTGAATCTTTGCGACGTCGAGGGGATCGAATCCCTGCTCCATCCTGGATCCCAGGGATTTTTTTCGCGATTCCCTCGCTTCCGACAGAGCGGCTTCCAGTCGATCGACTTCGGCATTCATCCTGCGCCGCTCGGCCCTCCAGCGCTCCGAAACAGATTCCAACTCTGCTTCCAGTTGAGACCTTTGCCGCTTCGCCTCTCGCAGTTTCGCTTCGTACTGTCGCTGGATTTCTTCCAAGGCCGGTTTGCGTGGGGATTCCTTCTCCATTTTTCCAAGTATAGCAAGTTGGCGCGTCCCGCAAAGGTTTCCGTATATTATTGATGCTCTAGAGTTATGGACAACATCAAGGTCAGGAACCCTGTCACCGGACAGATCGCCGGCAGCGTCCATCCGGCCTCGATTTCCGACCTCACATTGGCAGTTTCGAATGCCCGCCGGGCGCAACAGAAATGGTCCCGCCAGTCCTTCCGCGAACGGGCCGCGATCATCGCTGCGTTTCACGATCGAGTCATCGATCAAGCGCCTTTGATACTTGACACCATTCAAATGGAGACCGGGAAGACCCGCCGCGATTCCTTGGCAGAAGTGGTATCGGTGGCCGGAACGGCCCGGTACTACCTCGCGCACGGGGAAGCGATTCTGACTTCACGGCACAAACATGGTGCAGTTCCGTTCATTACGAGTTCGGAGCTTGCGCACCGGCCCCACGGTGTCGTCGGGTTGATCACTCCATGGAATTATCCATTCCTGCTCAGCATTGCGGACGCATTGCCGGCGTTACTGGCGGGGAATGCCGTCGTGCTGAAACCTTCTGAACTCACACCGCTGTCTGCAATCCTTGGCCGGAGTCTTCTGGTCGACAGTGGATTGAATCCCGATCTGTTTGCGATCGTCCATGGCGATGGAGAGGTCGGAGGCCAGTTGATCCGTCATGTCGATTACATCGGATTCACCGGCGGTAGTGCGACGGGACGCAAAGTGGCAATGGCTGCAGCCGAGCGCCTGCTTCCGTGCTCGCTCGAGCTGGGCGGCAAGAACCCGATGGTCGTTCTTAAAGGCGCTTCATTGAAGAACGCTGCATTGGGGCTGCTGGCGGGAGCGTACTCAAACGCCGGCCAGACGTGCATATCCGTCGAGCGGGTTTATGTGGAATCATCCATCTTCGATGAGTTTTCCCAGATAGTGGCCGCGCGCACCAGGAAACTGAAATTGGGATGGTCTCCTTCCTGGGGTCTGGATATGGGCAGCCTGATTCATAGCGCTCACGCGGACAAAGTCATGGGCCACATTGAGAATGCGATTCAGAATGGAGCCGTTGTTCTGGCTGGAGCCCGGCGGCGTAATGATCTGGGTCCCGCATTTGTCGAACCGACGATTCTCACGCATGTGAGCCTGCGTGCAGCGATCTCAACGGAGGAAACTTTCGGGCCGGTCGTGTCGTTATATCCGGTCGAGAGTGAGAATGAAGCGGTTGTGGTTGCCAACGATTCTGTCTATGGCCTCAACGCCTCGGTGTGGGCGCGAAATTCCGATGACGCAATGCAGGTTGCCCGGCAAATCGATGCGGGGTCGGTGGCAATTAATTCGACGCTGATGATCTATAACGCGTTTGATGTTCCCATGGGGGGAATCAAACAAAGCGGAATCGGCCGCCGCCACGGTGAGCACGGCATCCTGAGGTACACGAGGGACCAGAGCATCGTCACGAGTTTTTCGACTGCCGGCGGTTATGACAGCATGCTGACGAAAATCGGGAGTGCAAAACGTGCGGAAAGTCTGTTGAGAGTACTGAAGCTCTGGAGACGCGTGCCGGGAATCCGGTGAGCCTATCGACTCTTTCTCCGGTCGCTTCCCCCTGCCCGCCTGTCGACCTGCATGTCCACAGACATCCGATATACGCGGTAGTTCATTTCGAACTCTGCGAGTCCCTTCTTCAGGATCGCGGTCAGGTTCACCAGGTCCGATGGGTTGACGACCACATGGACGCTGTGAGCGAATGCCTGCATGGCGTCCAGGGTCTTGAACGTTTCGCCAATCAGACAAATGAAGGAGTTCCTGCGCTGAGGCATGGGAAGCGCTGCGAGGTAGGATAGAACCGTATTGGTCCTGAGCGTGGTGCCGGCGAAGGTTTCCTGCAGCATGATGCAATCGAAATTGGTGTATCGCATGCGATCGATTGCCGCATCGGCCGTTTCGACAACGCGGGTTTTGAATCCGAGATCCTTCAACGCCGTCCGGAGGATTTCCGCCAGGTCTGCCTCGGTGCAAATCAGCGCGGTCTTGTCCCCGAGTTCAAAAAAGTCCGTCTGGGAAATTTCTGTTGTGCTCATTTCTTCTTCCGGTACTGAATGTCCAGTTTCAATCCGCCCGAATCCATGGGCTCGCCTTTCAACTTCTTGACGTCGTCGACGCCGCGGGACATCACGCCTTTATTGGTGCAGTACAACTGGGCCGAATCTTCCGTGACCTGTCCCTGTTTGTAGAGATCCAAAATGGCCATATCGAAAGTCTTCCAGCCGTAGGTTGCCGATGCCTCGATGATTTCGTAAAAAGTCTTGCCGTCGGATTCGCCATGCTCAACGGAGTCCCGGACGCGCAGGCTGTTGCCCATAATTTCGAACGCGGCCACGCGGCCGCCGCCCACTTTCGGAAGAAGGCGCTGAGACACAACCCAACGTACAATTTCAGCCAGACGCACTCGGATGTGCTTTTCCTCCTCCTTATCGAACATGCCCACAATGCGATTGATGGTCTGTCCCGCATCGATCGTGTGCAGCGTGCTCATCACGAGGTGGCCTGTTTCCGCAGCGGACATGGCAATTTCGACCGTTTCGCGATCGCGCATTTCACCAACGAGGATAACCTTCGGCGCCTGGCGCAGTGCAGCGCGGAGGCCCGTGGCAAAGTTGCTGAAGTCGACTCCCATTTCGCGCTGATTGAATGTCGCCACTTTCTGCGAATGAACGAACTCGACGGGGTCTTCGAGAGTCACCACATGGATCGGTCTGCTCTCGTTCAACTCATTCAGCAACGCTGCCAGCGTGGTCGACTTTCCGGTTCCGGTCGCGCCGGTTACCAGAATGAGACCGGTTTTTTCCTTCGTCATGTTGTGAAAGACGGGAGGAAGCCTCAGCTGATCCACGGTCGGAATCTCGGTGGTCAGTTTCCGCATGACGATGGTGTAGTTGCCGCGTTGGGAAAAAATATTTGCGCGGAAGCGTGCCTTCTGCCCCAGCGAGTAGGAGCAGTCGCAGGATCCGGTGGTCACCAGGTCTTCGGTCAGTCTTCGATTGCGATCGACAATCTGCAGGGCGATGGTTTCGGTCTGGAATGGTGTGAGTTTCTGGATCGGAGGATCAAACGAAACCGGAATCAATTCCCCTGCGGTCTCCACCTGGAGAGGCTTGTCGGCGGTGATGTTCAAATCCGACACATTTCTCTGCGAATCGAGCATCGTACCCAGGATGTAATCGAGTTCGGCTTTAGTCATGGCTTCTCCCGGAGGCTACTGCCATTCTTCCGGCGGGTTTTTCAGGAACGGCCGGAACTTGGTCTTATCGATAGATTGTGCATACGCGTCTTCCGGATCGATCATTTTTTTATTGAGCAGGTCCAAAATGGCGTCGTCGAGGGTCTGCATGCCGAACTTCTTGCCGACCTGGATCATGCCGGGGATCTGAAACGTCTTGGCCTCGCGAATGAGGTTTGCGATTGCCGTGGTCACCACGAGAATTTCCAGTGCGGCAACGCGTCCTTTGATGTCCACGCGCTTGAACAGATTTTGCGCCACCACACCCTTCAGCGATTCCGACAGCGTGTTGCGAATCTGGTTCTGCTGGCCGGCAGGGAAGACGTCGATCACGCGGTCGATGGTCTTTGCCGCGCTCGGCGTATGAAGCGTTCCGAATACCAGATGTCCGGTGGCCGCCGCCGTCAGTGCCAGTTCAATGGTCTCGAGGTCGCGCATTTCGCCGACCATGATGATGTCGGGATCTTCACGCAGGGCTCCTCGCAATGCGGAGGCAAACGAACGGGTGTGTTGTCCCACCTCGCGATGATTCACCAGGCACCCCTGGCTCTTGTGCACGAATTCGATGGGATCTTCCACCGTGATGATATGGTCCTTGCGAATCTTGTTGGCGTAATCCACGATTGCGGCAAGCGTGGTGGATTTACCGCTGCCCGTCGGCCCGGTCACCAGGACCAGTCCCTTCTTGAGCTCCCCGAATTTTTTCATGATTGACGGGAGCCCCAGCTGTTCAGTCGTCAGAACTTTCGATGGGATGAGACGGAAAACGGCGCCGATGCCGAATTTCTGATTGAAGAAGTTGGCGCGGAATCGCGCCATGCCGGGGATCTCGTAACCGAAATCGATATCGCCGGTTTCCTCGAAGTGCTTTACCTTCGCTTCCGGAGCGATTTCATAGAGCATTTTCTTCAGACCATCGTTGTCGAGCGGAGGATGGTCAATGCGTTCCATTTCGCCGCGAACGCGAACGATGGGCTGGGAATCGGCCGCCAGGTGAAGGTCCGATGCGCCGACCTCGATCATGAGGTTGAAAAACTTATCGATCTCTGCCATCTCGTATTCAGGCCTCCTGGCCTTCTATCCTTTACCCTGACGTTCCTTGCATTCGATGCAGACTCGCGTCCACGGTACGGCATCGAGCCGCGCGTGAGCGATTTCCTCTTCGCAGTCCATACAGATACCGTATACACCCTGGTCAAGGCGGACGATCGCTTCTTCTATGGCGCGGAGGAGTTTGGAGTCGGTTTGCTTCAGGGCCAGACGGACGTGGATGTCACTCTCCATGCTCGAATGATCGATCCAGTCACCGCTTTTGGAGCCCGGTTCGGCCGAAGGGGTTCTTGCCGGTGGCGCAGATAATATCTCGTCGCGCTTTCGTTCCAGTATGTCTCGATACTTTTGAGTTTCGGAAGGTTCCATTAGAATCGATGGATTCTAGCACCAGGACAAAACGTGTGCAAAGACGAGGTCCCGGATCGAATCCGCATCGTATTGAAGCACCTCTTCGTTGGTCAGGCCGTTGACCCACGAGTGAAGTTCGGTCTCCAGACGGGCTTCGAGGGCCTTCACGTCCTGCGTTCCAAATCGCGCCCGAAGCACATCGATTTGAGCCGGAGTGGCTTTCTCGCTGAGGAAAGCGGAAACATGACCCAGTGCCGCCTCGCGGTTTTTTTCGGCACGAGTCAGTTCCGCCTCTAGCTTGAGGAAGTGTTCCTGCCGCCAGGGTTCAATCATGGCGTCCACGATCTTCTGAATCTTGACGCAGATTTCGGGAACAAACAGTTCATTGTCGCGCGTGGCCTTGAGGTGGAATCGCACTCCGGCCTGCATTGCGGAGATCTGTTCGTCCGTGAGTGAGAAATCGTAGGGAAGGAGCTGAGTCCGCGCAAACGACTCCAGTACCGTGTAACGCGAGAGCCGTTCTTCCGCAGTGCGTTCGCCGGTGCTCCATAACCGGCGGAAAAAGTGCCGTCGGGAGAGTTCCATCGGATGAAGATACCACAGGAAATTCGCAATCGCCCCTCGTATAATCCGGAAGCGAGGTCTTAAATAATGATGCGGACGACAGTCCTGATGTTTTCTTTCCTGTTGCTCCTGGGCTGCAATCAGAATGCCGAGAGCGTGAGCAGCGGCGAGACGCTGGCGAATTCCCCGAAGCCCGTGGCAAGTGCCAATGACCGGCTGACTGCCGCCCCCGCGGGCGGCGCGCCATTTGCCGGCGGAGGGGATGGAGGACGGCCGGATCCTCAGACCATGCTGAACAAGGCATTCTTCATGCAGCATTTCGTTGCGGCATTAACCAGCTTGCCGAGCAACAAGAACCCCAATCCAAAATGGGCCTCACCGCTGAAGGATCCGCAGGCCGGCAAGGTCAAATGCGGCGATTGCCACACGAAGGCAGACATGTCCGGCCTTCCGGTTCAGGAGAGTTCGCCTGCGATTGAGAAGATGCACGCCGACAAGGCATTCATGGTGGACTTGATGACCAAGTGGGTGGCGAAACTCAACAATCCGGATTTCGCCGCGAAGGGGAAGCTGAAGCAGGCCGTGACGTGCACCACATGTCACGCGACGGATCCGCGGGAAGAGTAAACGGAACAACAGTGATTTTGAATTGGGAAGCCGGAAAATTCCCCTCCTAACTTAGGGGGGCAATGCTCACATTTCGCATTCACTCATGGATTCAGAGGCGGCGCTTACAGCTATTCGGCCGCCTTCGGTGATTCTTCAGCAAATCATTTCGCGAAAAACATGGATCTTCAAACCACCGTTCCGTCGGGTAGCACGCCGTTCTTGGGCACGATCACGATGCCATCGCGAATGTAATAACCCGGCCCGTCCTGGTATTGAATCCCGGACTCATTGAGAATCCGAACGCCGCAGCCAATGTGGGCATTCTTATCGACGATGGCATTTCTCAATATCGAGCCTCTTCCGATGCCGATTCCCGGAATGTTCATCTGCCGGTTGTAGGACTCGTCGTCATCGTTTTCGTAGAAATCGGCGCCCATCATCAAGGTCCGTTCCAGGACAACGTCCTCATCGACAACGCTGCGAATTCCGACAATGGAATTTGCGATGCGAGCGCCCTTCAGGACGGAACCCTCCGCGATCACGGCTTGTCGGATATCGCAACGCTCGATGCGTGACGGCGGCAGAAATCGCGGGTTCGTATAAATCGGCGCGCTCATGTCATGAAAGTCAAAGTGCGGCGCACTGCTGGTCAGATCGATGTTGGCCCGGAAAAAAGCTTCGACGGTACCGAGGTCTTCCCAATATCCGTCGAACAGGTGACCGCACGCATGATAGTTCTCGATCGCCGCGGGGATCACCTGATGGCCGAAGTCGATCATCTTGGGGTCCGACAGCAGATCGATCAGCACGCTTCTCTTGAAAAGGTAAATGCCCATGGACGCCAGATACGGCCTCTTCTGCGCTTCTGCCGGAGACAATCCGAACATGGCGGTGTCGGTGCGCATCTGCTGAAGCGCTGCTCCTTCCGGTTTTTCGCGGAACTGTTCGATCCTGCCGCTCGAACTCATCTTCAGCAACCCCAGCGAACCGGCGAGGCTCTCGTCTTTCGGGATGACACAGACACTCACATCGGCTCCACTGCGCCAGTGGTTTTCCAGCAGGCTTTGGTAATTCATGCGATAAAGCTGGTCTCCCGCGAGAATCAACTGATAGTCGTCGTCGCGGCCGGAGAATCGGTGAAGGTGCTGGCGAA